>Ga0209641_10004803_pt1 | contig 11117 bp, 9 predicted proteins | sample RifCSP16_1_FD_184022 | JGI IMG/M metagenome (GOLD analysis project Ga0209641, IMG submission 184022) | Soil microbial communities from Rifle, Colorado - Rifle CSP2_sed 16_1 (SPAdes) (version 2) | ecosystem: Environmental > Terrestrial > Deep subsurface > Rock core/Sediment | place: Rifle...
TATCGCCTCGCGAGCTGAACCGGGGGCGCCTGGCGTCGAGCTGGCCGCTCGCCTGCAGGCGCTCGCGCAGGAGCGCGACGAGCTGCAGTCGACCGTGCGCGAGCGCGACCAGCGGATCGCGCGGCTCCAGCGCGAGGTCGCAGACAAGGCCGACCGGCTAGGCAGGCTGGCGAAGGAGATGGGAGAGCTGAAGTCGAAGGGCCTGGGGAAGCCGTTGCGCTGACAGTAAAACAACGTTGGCGAGCCATGTCCAGGTCTACGTCCAGGTCAAGGTCCAAGTTCCCGGCGGCCGGTCCGTGCAACCCCGCTCGCGGTGGGTTAGACCTCGCGACGTGACCTCCGCCGGTCCACCACCCGCGCTCGGCCTCCGCCACGTGGCGCTGCGCGTGGGAGATCTCGCCGCGGCGGAACGCTTCTTCGTCGACTTGCTGGGCTACCGGGTGGAGTGGCGGCCCGATCCCGAGAACGTGTACCTCGCCCGCGCTCACGACAACGTCGCGCTCCACCGCGCCGAGGCCTCCACTGCCCCCGGGCTCCTCGATCACGTCGGGATCCTGGTCGCGCGCGCCGAGGACGTCGACGCCTGGGCGGCGTACCTCGAGGCGCGAGGAGCCGCCCTCCTGGCGCGGCCTCGTACGCACCGCGACGGCGCGCGCTCGCTCTATCTCGCGGGGCCGGAGGGGCTGGTGGTCCAGATCCTCCATCACCCTCCCGCGCTCGCCGGCCTGGAGGAAGGCGCGTGAACCCCTGGCACGGCTTCCGTTCGGGGCGAGTGAGTGCTCCCGTGTCGCGGTCGGCCGGCTAGTATCGCTCCGATCCCATGGCTCGGGTCCGCCTCGCCTTCCTTTGGCACATGCACCAGCCGCTCTACCGAGCGGCGGACACGGGCGAGTTCCTCCTGCCCTGGGTCCGCCTCCACGCGACCCGCGCCTACTATGACATGGCGTGGATGCTCGAACGCCACCCCGGGATCCGCTGCACCGTCAACTTCACGCCCGTCCTGATGGAGCAGCTCGACGCCTACGCCCGCGGCGAGGCGCGCGACCACTTCCTGGAGGTCTCCAGGAAACGCGCCAAGGACCTGCTGCCCGAGGAGCGGCAGTCGATCCTGCGCTCGTTCTTCATGATCGACTGGGAGAACGCGGTGAAGCCCTTGCCGCGCTACTGGGAGCTGCTCCAGAGGCGCGGGCGCGACGTGCGCCACCTCGACCTGGCGCGCGTGGCGAAGGACTTCGCTGATGGCGACATCGCCGACCTGCAGGTGCTCTTCAACCTGGCGTGGTTCGGCTTCGGCGCGGTGCGGGACGACGGGGGCCTCACCGAGCTGGTCCGGAAGGGCCGCGGCTACGGCCAGGATGACCTCGAGTACGTGCTCGCGGCGCAGCAGCGCGTCGTGAGCGAGATCGTGCCGCGCTGGCGCGCGCTCGCGGACCGCGGCCAGGTCGAGCTCTCCACCACCCCCTACTTCCCCCCCATCCTCCCGCTCGTCTGCGACACCGACGTGGCGCGCCGGGCCCTGCCGGCGGTGACGCTGCCGCCTCGCTTCTCCTGGCCGGAGGACGCGCGCTGGCACGTGCGCGAGGCGCTCGCGGCGCACGAGCGCCACTTCGGCCGGCGCCCCGCCGGGATGTGGCCCGCCGAGGGCTCGGTGTCTCCCGAGGCGCTCGACATCATGGCCTCCGAGGGCGTGCGCTGGGCGGCGACGGACGAGGGCGTGCTGCTCCACTCGCTCCCGGGCGGCACGTCGCGGCTGCGCGCGCTGTACCGCCCCTGGCGCGCGCAGGCGGGCTCGGGGGAGCTGGCGATGCTCTTCCGCGATCGCGGGCTCTCCGATCTCATCGGGTTCAGCTACGCCCGGACGCCCGCGTCCGACGCCGCGGCGGACTTCGCCTCGCACCTCGAGGCCATCGGCGAGGCGTGGGCGGACGACCGCCAGGACGGTCCGGCCACGGTGGGCGTGTTCCTCGACGGAGAGAACCCGTGGGAGCACTTCCAGGGCTCCGGCCACGAGTTCCTGGAGACGCTCTACCGCCGGCTGGAGTCGGCGCCCGACATCGAGACGGTCACGATGGCCGAGGCGACGTCGCAGGCCCCCGGTCCGGTCCTGCCGCGCATTCACTCCGGCTCGTGGATCGAGGCCTCGTACCGGATCTGGATCGGGCACGAGGAGGATCGCCGCGCCTGGACCGCGCTGGGGAGGGCGCGCGAGGCGCTGGCGCGCGTCGAGGCGGCGCCGCCGGCCGATCTCCCGGCCGGCGCGATCGCGCAGGCGCGGCAGCTTCTCCTCGCGGCCGAGGGCTCCGACTGGTACTGGTGGTACGGCGACGACTTCCACACCGAGCTCGCCGTCGAGTTCGACGCGCTGTTCCGGTCCCTCGTCGTGCGCGCCTGTCGCCTGCTGGGCGCGCCCCTCCCCATCGAGGCGCTCGAGCCCATCAAGAGGGTGGGGCGCCCCGCGGAGGCGATGCAGCTCCGCGAGCCGACGCTGCTCCTCACGCCTTCCATCGACGGGCGCGAGACCACCTACTTCGAGTGGCAAGGCGGCGGCCTGTACCGCCCCGGCCAGGCGCGCGGCTCGATGTTCGGGGGCGCGCAAGCGTTCCAGGCGCTGCGCTACGGCTTCGATCTCCAGCACCTCTACCTGCGCCTGGACCCGGTCGAGGTCCCGGCGAGGACCGCCGAGGTGTGCTCCACCGTGCGGGTGGAGCTGGTGGCCGCCGACCTGAACGCGCAGATCGAGTTCGCGGTCGCGCCGGACGGCGCCCAGCGGCGCGGGCGGCGAGACGGCGCGGACTTCGGCCAGAGCGCCTTCGCGCGCGTCCTGGAGATGGCCATCCCGTTCGAGCCGCTGGGCCTTCGGGCCGGGAGCCGGGTGGCGCTAGCAGTGCATGTGCTCCGCGGAGAGGTGCCGCTGGAGCGGCTGCCGCGCTTCGACTACATCACGTTCACCGTCCCGGACGCTGACTTCGAGCGCATCCACTGGAGGGTGTGAAGAGCGGTGGTCCAGCGCTTCGGGGGGAGCGCTCAACGTACATTTCCATAAGTTGATGCCGGACGGGGTCTTCGAACTCGACGAGGTCGGCCCCGCTCGCTTTGTGCCATTACCTCCTCCGGAGGATGAGGACGCGGAGGGCATCCTTCGACGCATCATTCGCCGGACGGTCAAGGCCCTCGCCGCCTACGACGAAGAGTCCGAGGACGACGCGCTGGCCGCGCTCCAGGCCGCCGAGCTGAACCGGAGATCATTGCTCGGCAGGAAAGCCTGCCAAGGCGCGTGAAGGGTTCCCGAAGCCGATGGACGCGCCGAGATAGCCGCCGGCGGCAACACGGCTGGAGAGACCGGTGTCGACCGACGCGCGCCCTCGATGCCGAGCTCCAGCCCGACGTGGGTCTGCGCGGACAGGGCGTAGCGGCCGGAGACGCCGAGCCGGAGCCGGGCGATCCGGAGCGTCTGCTCGCCCGCACCGCCCGGGTCCCGGGCTCGGTAGCGGAACAGGTCGCCGGCGAGCCTCGCCCCGCCGGCGAGCGACAGCCGATCACGAGGTCGGGACGCTCCTCACCACGATCGACGGGGTCAGCCCACCACGGCGGCGCAGCTCATCGCCGAGCTCGGGACATCAACCTCGGGAACTAGAAGCGCAGCGCGAGCCCCACCGCCTGCGTTCGCGGCGTCACCACCACGACCGGGGTCCACGCCAGCGCGAGGGCTTCCGCCGGCACGGTTTCTCGCGCCGCGATCCAGTCGTATGACATGGCTGCGAGCATGCCGACGCCCGACCCGATGATCCCCAGAATCAGGGCATTACAGTTCGTTGTCGAGCAGTACACGCGATGCCTGTCGTCCTCACCCGTGAGCTTGCCCACGCCAGCACCGACGAGGGCGCCGGCAAACGGGAAGGTCAACCGGCGGAGGAAGCTCCACCCGAAACCGTCCCCGTGGAGCGCCCGCACGAGCGGTCCACCCCCCAAGTAGCCGACGGTGGCGACGATCGCCGCCGGCGGACTTCTCACCTGAGCGGAAGCAGAGTAGGCCCCGACGACTGCAGCGTCGGCTAGAAAGATCTGCCAGCCGTACCACCTCGTCGTGCCGGACCCGTTCCGTCGCGCCGCTCCGGTCACGCCGAGATCGGCTGTGACCTGCCGGGCGTGATCGGGATGATCGGGCTCGGCCGCCGCGGGCGACGCGAAGAGCGCCGCGAGGAGACCGATGGTGATGGCGAACGGCGACGAGCGCATCGGCGACCTCCCATATGGAGCGCGCGCAACAGTACACCACACCGACGCGGCGTCGGCTGGCGCGCGGCAACGGGACGACATCGCCCCACAAGGTGGACGTTCAAGTAGCGGAGGAGCGGACCGAGCGCGCGGACCCCGCTCCACCGACAGCCCGCCGGAGTTGGAGGAAGATCCCGCGCGGGCGCTCGCTCTGAGCGCTTTCGAGCCTCGCGCCTGGGGAAAGAGGAAGTGCCGTTGACGCACGCTCACGGTTACGATCCGCCCGATGACGCGCCTCGCACAGCGGGTGGGGCCCCGGGCGAGGCTGGCTGTCCTGTGCGTCGCGCTGCCGGCGGGAGTGCCCGGGCACGCGCTGGCGAGCGTGGACCGCGCGGTCGCTGCCGCCGTCGAGGTCGCGCTGCGGCCCTGCCCCGCGCGGCGCCAGCTCTCTCCGCTCATGCTCTCGCGTCTCGCCCGGTCGGGCCGCGGCGGAGCCGCCCTTGGGCTGCTGACCCCAGGAGCCCCGCATTCCCGTTCTGGCGGCGATCACGGAGCCACCGGGCGCCTCGACGATTTCACCGGCGCACAGAGCGCCGGTGTATGTTCACGGTATGGCACCTAGGAGTCAGCGGGTCGTCGCAGCGACTTTGCTCGCCCTCGCATCCTCGCAGACGGCCTGCTCCTTTGCGTTTGTGACTCCTGCGCGCGACAGCAGTCCACACCTGGGCGCACCGGCACAGTGCACGAAGTCGCGGGTCGCCCCGGTGGCCGATCTCGCAGCAACGGCCGGGCTGGGGACTCTTGCCGTTGCGGCGTTCAGTACTGCTGGCGACTGCGGACGGGAGACTCCGCAGACATTCTGTTCGGCCGGGCGTGTTGGCGCCTCGGCCGTCGGGGCTGTCGCGCTCGTAGCTGCGGCAGCGACGCTGGCGTCTAGCATTTACGGACTCGCTCAGACGAGCAAGTGCGAGCAAGTTCACGAGGCCGCACTCAGGGAGGGCGACGCCGCGCCGGTCCAGTTCCTCGTGCCGGTGCACGAGCGGCGTTGACAACGGACGGTGATCAGGCCGCCGTGGTAGCGTGTCGCCCATGCTCAAGGTCGCGTTCGCTCTGCTGAGTGCGTCGCTGAGTCTACGTGCCGCGGCATCGGAGCCCCCGCTCCACGTTCCCGCCAGCTCCTCTGAACCGAGCTCATCGGCCGGTCAGATTCAGCGGATGGATGGCCCACGCCCACGCCTCAGGGAAGCTCCGATCGCCATCCGATTCGACGGCGCTGTGGGCTTCGTTGCGTACGAGAGCCGTGTCGCGCACTACGTTGGAGGTTTCACGGGTGACGTCGTCGGACGGGTGCGCTGGTCCGATCTCGAGGCAGGCGCGCTGGCGGCTGGTTCCGTTCTGCTCTTCAACGGCTCGAATCGTTATTACGGTCTCCTGGCGGGATTCCGTCACCGGCTACCGGCGAGCGAACTGGAGTTCCTCGCCGAGTTCGGTCGTCACCTCGTGACGGACAGCAAGTTCGTGAACTCGGGATGCGGCGCCTTTTGCGGACGGACGGAGTGGGCGACCGTGACCCTGACGTACGTCGGTGCGCGTGCTGGTCTCCAGATGCCGCTCGCTGGCAAGACGGTACTCGGGGCCTGGTGTGTGGTTCGGGGAGATCTCGGGGCAGCACGCCTCAACACAGCGAGCGGTGCGGACCTTGGTTATGCCGCTGGCTTCTCTGTCGCCTTGCTGGGCCGTGTCGGGTTCGATTTCGGGATAGGGGGATGACGTGGCAGCGCAGGCAGCCCGACATCGTGGATCTCGGACACACGGATGGATGGCTTCGCACTACGCCGGACCCCTCCGACCGTGACTACCGACCGAACCCGATCTTGAACCCGAACTGGAACGATCGGAACGGCGACGCGGTGAACTCCACGTATGGGCCAAGCGACCACGGAGGCGCCACCATCCACTCACCGGCGACCTGCAGGAGCGCATGCGGGCCGGTCTTCCGCACGCTCATCAAGGGTGGCGGCTCCGAAGGGCCGTCGCCCGGCACGGGCAGCGGACCGGACCTGGCGGTCAACCGCGCCAGTTCGAGCCCGCCACCGACTCCCGTCCACTCGGCCGGTGGATAGACTGTGGGGTTGACCTCACGCCCCAGGCGCTCCTGGGCCGGCCCCAGGGCGTCGACGCACTCGGTGAAGGACGCGTTGCCCACGACCATCACGTCAACGTCGCTGCCGCGCGTCTCGCCGGCCCGCGCGACCGAGCCATAGATGAACGCCACCGCAACTCGGTCGCCGATGGCAACCAGGGCGTCCCTCACAACGTCCGCAACGCCAGCAGTCTTGAGGACGAGCCCGTGCAGCTCCTCGAAGACGGGACTGTCACGATTGGCCTGGTAGTACACCTGGCGACCACTGACGGTTCGTCGCAGGATGCCAACCTGAGTCAGCTGCTGGAGCTCACGTTGAACTACCCCCATCCCGATCCCCGCGAAGCGCGCGATGCGACGCAGGTGAAACGATTCGTCCGGGTGCCCATACGTCAACGCCATGACCGCGCGCCGGGCCTTGCCGAACAGCGTCGAAGCCAGTTGAGGAGGCGAACCCATTATGGGTACGAATGCACCCAGTACGGGTTCGGCAGGCAATTCGTTGCTGTACGGCTGGCCCTGACTTCAAGGGGCGCTGCTCGCCTGATGGCAGGACGGGAGGCCCGGACCCAGCCCCACCTGGCGCGGGGCGAGCGCGCCCGTGCTCGCCTCTTCGGGCACGGGCACGGGCACGGGCACGGGCACGGGTTCGGGGGAACAACACTTCGGCGCCCGGCCCCGGCACCGGTTAGACTCGGCGCGCGTGAAGACCCGCCGCTCGCTCGCCATCCTGTTCATCATCGTCTTCATCGACCTGCTCGGGTTCGGGATGGTCATCCCGGTGATGGCGCTGTACGCGAAGCACCTCGGCGCGCCGGAGGCGACGATCGGCTGGCTCTCGACCGGCTACTCCGCGATGCAGTTCCTCTTCGCGCCCATCTGGGGGCGCCTCTCCGACCGCGTCGGGCGCCGCCCGGTCCTGCTCGTCTCGATCGCGATGACCGCGGTCGCGTTCGCCATTTACGGGTTCGCCGACAGCTTCGCGGTCCTGCTCGCGTCGCGCCTCTTCGCCGGCGTCGCCACCGCCAACATCGGGATCGCGCAGGCCTACGTGGCTGACGTGACGCCGCCCGAGGGCCGGGCGCGCGGCATGGGGCTCATCGGCGCGGCGTTCGGGCTCGGCTTCGTGCTCGGGCCCGCGCTGAGCGGGCTCCTCGCCCGCCACTCGCTGGCGCTGCCCGGCTTCGCCGCCGCCGCGCTCGCCGCCGCGAATGGCGTGGCCGCGTTCTTCATCCTGCCGGAGCCCGAGCACAGGGCCGTGGGGCGCGACGAGCGCGGCCGCCTCGCCGCGCTCGTGGAAGAGCTGGGGAGGCCTGGCGTGCGCCGGATCATCGCCTGCTACTTCCTCGCCGTGGGCGCCTTCAGTGCCATGGAGAGCACCTACGCGCTGCTCATGAAGGACGTGTACCGGCTCTCCGACGCCGCGGTGCCCTGGGTCTTCATGTACATCGGCGTGCTGGTGACCATCGTGCAGGGAGGGCTCGTCGGGCCGCTCACGAAGCGGCTCGGGGAGAAGCGCCTGCTCGTCGCGGGCGCCGTGCTGCAGGCCATGGCGCTCGCGGCGCTCCCGTTCGCCGAGAGCGTGGGCGGGCTCCTCGCCGCGACCGCGCCGCTCGCGATCGGCTCCGGGCTCGCGAGCCCCGCGCTCTCGGCGCTCCTCTCCCGCTCGAGCCGCGCCGAGGACCAGGGCGGGACGCTCGGCATAGGCCAGTCGGCGGCGGCCCTGGGGCGGATCGTGGGCCCGATCTCCGGGACCTTCAGCTTCAGCTTCCACCCCGCGTCCCCGTACCTCGCCGGCGCCGCGGTCATGGCTGCCACGGCCCTGATCGGCTCGACCTTGGGGCTCTCCGTGCGGACGGCCGCGCCTGAAGCTTGATGCCGCGGGCCGGGGCGGGTTAACTCGTGCCATGCCCGAGCTACGCAGGGACCCGATCGTCGGCCGCTGGGTGATCATCGCCACCGAGCGGGCCAAGCGGCCCAGCGACATGTCGCGCGTGCGCGAGGCCGTCTCGCCCGGCCTGTGCCCGTTCTGCCCCGGCCACGAGGACAAGACCCCGCGCGAGGTCTACGTGTCGGGTCGACCACCCAGCGCGCCGCCCAACGGCCCGGGCTGGAAGGTGCGGGTCGTCCCCAACCGCTATCCGGCGCTCATGATCGAGGGCGACCTGGAGCGCGAGGCGAACGGCATCTACGACCGGATGAACGGCATCGGCGCGCACGAGGTCATCATCGAGACCGCGGACCACGCCCGCGACCTGGGGAGCCTCACCGACGCGGAGGTGACCGAGGTGCTCTTCGCCTTCAAGGCGCGCACGCTCGATCTCCGCAACGACATGCGGTTCCGCTACATCCTGCTCTTCAAGAACCATGGCTCGGCCGCGGGCGCGACGCTGGAGCACCCCCACAGCCAGCTCATCGCGCTGCCGGTGACACCCCGCCAGGTCCAGGAGGAGATCGAGGGCGCGCGGCGCCACTACGAGCACCGCGAGCGCTGCATCTTCTGCGACATCGTGATGCAGGAGCGCAAGGAGCGCACCCGGCTCGTGCTCGAGAACGAGGAGTTCGTGGTGTTCGCTCCCTGGGCGCCGCGCAGCCCCTTCGAGACCTGGATCGTCCCCAAGCGCCACGAGTCGAACTTCGAGGCGGAGCCGAAGGAGCGGCTCGGGTTCTGCGCCCAGGCGCTCCGCTCCACCTTGAAGCGCCTCGCGGCGGCGCTGGGCTCCCCGCCGTACAACTTCATCGTGCACTCCAACCCGCTCCGCGATCCGGCGAGCCCCTCCTATCACTGGCACATCGAGGTCATGCCGGCGCTCACGCACGTGGCCGGCTTCGAGTGGGGCTCCGGGTTCCACATCAACCCCGTGCCCCCGGAGGAGGCGGCCGAGTTCCTGCGACTCGTCGTGACGTAGAGCGGCGCCGCGCGGATCATGCAGATCCTGTTCGTGGCGTCGGAGGTGGCGCCGTTCTCGAAGACCGGCGGTCTGGGCGACGTCGCGGCGGCGCTGCCCGAGGCGCTCGCGGAGCGCGGGCACGAGGTCGCGGTCGTGACGCCGAGGTACGGCTCCATCGATCCCACCGCTCGAGGGCTCGCGCTGCTGGACCTCGCCGTCCACGCGCGGGGCGAGACGGCCGGGCTCTACCGAGGTGGCAGCGGGAGGGCCAAGGTCTACCTCGTCGAGCACGACCGCTACTACGGCGGGCGGGCCGGGATCTACGGAGAGCACGGGCGGGACTACGGCGACAACGCGCAGCGGTTCGCCTTCCTCATGCGCGCGGCGCTGGCGCTGCCGCGCGCGCTCGGCCTGGCCCCGGACGTCGTGCACCTCCACGACTGGCAGACGGCGCTCGGCGCCTGGATGCTCCGGCACGAGCTCACGGGCGAGGCGTGGGCCCGTCGCGCACGAACCGTGTACACGATCCACAACCTGGCCTACCAGGGCGTCTTCCAGAAGGATCGCGTGGCGGCGCTCGGGCTCCCCTGGGCGGTGTTCCGCTACGAGGCGATGGAGTTCTACGACCAGCTCAACTTCATGAAGGCGGGGCTCGTCTTCGCCGACGCCCTCACCACGGTCTCGCCCAACCACGCGCGCGAGATCCTCACCCCGGAGCACGGCTGCGGGCTCGACGGGCTCCTCCGGCACCGCCGCCACGATCTCACCGGGATCCTGAACGGCATCGACGCCGTGGAGTGGGATCCGGCCCGCGACCCGCACCTCGACGCTCCCTTCGACGCGCGCGACCTGTCCGGCAAGGCGCTGTGCAAGCAGGCCTTGCAGCGCGAGCTCGGGCTGCCGGTCCGGTCCGGCGTGCCGCTCGTGGCGATGGTGGGGCGGCTCGCGGAGGAGAAGGGGATCGACCTCGTCGCCGCCTCTCTGCGCGATATCCTGGGGCTCGACGCGCAGCTCGTGATCCTGGGGAGCGGGCGGGCCGATTACGAGGAGCTGTTCCTGCGCGCGGCCCGCGAGGGCGCGGATCGGCTCGCCGTGCGCATCGGCTTCGACGAGCGGCTCGCGCACCGCATCGTGGCGGGCGCGGACGTCTTCCTCATGCCCAGCCGCTTCGAGCCCTGCGGTCTCTCCCAGATGCACGCCCTGCGCTACGGCACCGTCCCGGTGGTCCGGGCGGTGGGCGGTCTCGAGGACACGGTCGAGGACTTCGACGGATTCCGGAGCGGCACCGGCTTCAAGTTCCGGCCCTACTCGCCCTCGGCGATGATGACGGCCTTGCGGCGCGCGCTCGACGTCCGGCGCGACGAGAGGGCCTGGCGTGAACTTCGGACAAGGGGCATGGCCGAGGACAACTCCTGGGGGCACAGCGCGGAGCTGTACGAGCGCCTCTTCCTCGAGCTCATCGCGGCGCCTGGGCACCCGTCGGCGCGCTCCGATTGAGCGCGCGCCGATGGGTCGACGAGCGGGCGGTGACCCTGTCGGGCATGGGTGGCTCGCCAGCCCCTTTCCGGGCCGCCGGGTCCCCGCACGTTGCGCGGGCGCTCGCCGCTACCCAAGGTTGGCGTGTGACGAAGCACCGCAAGGGCACTCGACGCCCGATGCTGGACGAGGACGCGCCCGACGCGCCCGAGCCGACGGTGATGCCGCTCGACCGGCCCTACCTGGCGGAGGAGGACGTCAACCGGCTCGTCCCGGCGACCAACGTCGGCGGAGCCGTGCCCACCGTCCTGGGCGGCGACTCGGGGGGAGATCTCCCCGGCGCGGAGGACGACCTCGCGAGCCTGGTCGAGCCGGAACCGCCCGAATCGCCC
>Ga0209641_10004804_pt1 | contig 11115 bp, 6 predicted proteins | sample RifCSP16_1_FD_184022 | JGI IMG/M metagenome (GOLD analysis project Ga0209641, IMG submission 184022) | Soil microbial communities from Rifle, Colorado - Rifle CSP2_sed 16_1 (SPAdes) (version 2) | ecosystem: Environmental > Terrestrial > Deep subsurface > Rock core/Sediment | place: Rifle...
TTCTCCATCTCGGCCTCAAGGAGTGGTGGGGGCTTCTCACGGATGACGAGCTCGACCAGATCGAAGGACGCCGCGAGCGCCTGGTTGGTAAGATCCAGGAGAAATATGGCTATACCCGCCAGGAAGCCGAGGAATCCGTCCAGGATTTCCTGGACAGGTTTGAGGCCGAGATGGAGAAAAGGTTTACCAGGTAAAAGCAGCACTTTCGTTCCCGGAGACGCGCGAGCGTCTCCTTTTTGTTTAATCATGATGTCGCTTTGTATGGCTGAGGTGGTTGCAGTAATTGTGTAAAAACGAGTGCCCCGCCGCTTGCAGGCGGAGAGGGTGAAAAAATAAGGACGAGTGACATTTGTTACTTGACTGCCCGAGCAAATCGACACAATAATACAATCTGGGAGCCAAACGGTCTTACCGGCAAATCCCTTCGGCAAAGTTGCCGGCGGCAAAGTTGCCGGCGGCAATTTTGCCGCATGAAAACCTGTCGGGTTGAGTAAGTTCGAAGGAGGCAGAGGTGAACCCCAAGCCATATCTATCGCAGTTGGCCGCCTGCCTGCTGCTCTCCATACTGTTATCCGCCTGCGGCGGACAGATCGACACGCCGACCCCGCAGCCAGCCACCGCGACCACAGAGCCCATACCGACCTCGACCCCAAAGCCAACCGCTACTCCCGAGCCGTCCCCCACGCCCACCAATCCGCCTTCTCCCACCCCCGAGATTTCTGCCGAGATGGAGGCTGAGATGGCAGAAATCCAGGCGCAGATCAGCGAGATGCGCGGCCTGGCGGCGGGTGAAGGCCTTCAAGTGGAAGTTTACGACACGCAGGAGCTCGAGCAGTACCTGGAGGCGAAGCTGAGGCAGGAATATACGGAAGATGAGGAGTTCCAGGAGCTGGTGACCCTGGCTTATCTTGGTCTGATCCCACCGACATTCGAGCTGCGCGATTTCTATCAAGACATGTACGCAGAGCAGCTCCTCGGTTTCTACGACCTGGAGAAGAACGAGATGGTGCTGATCCAGGGGGTCGAGTTCGACGCCCTGGGACGCATGATCTTTGCCCACGAATACGTGCACGCCATGAAAGACCGGGCTGTGGATATCGACGGCAGGCTCGGCCTGAACAATGAAAGCTGCGCTCAACAGGCTGACCGCTGCGCCGCGCTGCAGGCGTTGATCGAAGGCGATGCCACGCTGGCAAGCGCGCTGTGGATGCTGGCCAACACCACCCCGCAGGAGCAGGCTGAGATTGCCGCTGCCGGCCAGGCAGCGACGCCCGTGCTGACAAACGCGCCGACGGTTTTCCAGGAGGACCTGAGCTTCCCTTACAGCGTCGGCGTGGCGTTTGTCCAATACCTGTTCCAGCAAGGCGGCTGGGGGGCAGTGGACCAGGCTTACCTCAATCCGCCGCAATCCACCGAGCAGGTGATGCACCCGGAGAGCTATCCTGCCGACCTGCCGCTAGAAGTGAGCCTGCCGGATTTGCTGCCCGTACTGGGAGAAGGCTGGGAGCTGCTCGACCAGGGCATTATGGGTGAGTGGCGCACCCTGTTGTTGCTTACCAGCAACATAGACCCACAGGCGCGGCAGGAAGTTGGCGCCGCCCTGCCGGCGGTAACTGGCTGGGGCGGTGACGCTTACAGCCTGTACTACAACCTCGACAGCGGGCAGGCCGTGCTGGTCCTGAAAACCCAATGGGATACAGCCGAGGACGCCGCGGAGTTCTATGCTGCGTTGGAAGCGCACATCCTGGCGCGCTTCGACCTGGCTGAAAGCGAAAGCGAGCTGATCGAAATGTTCCAATACATGCAGCTCGGCTATGCTCAATACCAGCTCCTGGAGGACACCACCTACTACATCCTGTCGCCATCTGAAGAGGTTTCCGCAGCTGTCCTTGAGGCGGCGACCGGGGATTAGTTGCGCTTCCGATCTCGACTTCGCAAAAGTTCTGGAGGGTCATGAAACTCACTTGTCGCTGAGGTTATTCCCATGTATAATCGGGATAATTACCAGCTTGTTGGTGTAATAAACCCAATAAGAAGTGGGGTGAAGGAGGTGTAGAGAATCATTCCTCTTCAGAAAATCACATCTGACGATCTTTTGATAATCAAACATTTATCCATCCAACTTTTCGCCAAAGAGGAGACCCATGTTTAAGACCTCGCTTCGAATAAGCATCATCTTTTGTATCTTTTTACTCACCTTTGCCGTGGTTCCATTTGTTCTGGCTGGCGAAGAAGCCTGCGACACGCGGGTGAACAATACCTTTAATAAACTTTTGGAATGCGTCACCGTAGATGGCGTGCGCGCCCATCAAGCCGCCCTCCAGGCGATTGCGGACGCCAATAACGGCATCCGCACCTCCGGCACCCCGGGTTACAATGCCTCCGCCGCTTACGCCGCGCAGGTTTTCCAGGCTGCCGGCTACGATGTGACCATCCAAGAATTCCAGTTCCAGACGTTCATTTCACTCTCGCCCCCTATACTTGAACAAGTAGCGCCTCCCCCTGCAGGATCGATCGCCAACAATATCATGGCGTATTCGGGCAGTGGGGATGTCACCGCAGCGGTCAGCACTGTGAGCGCGATCACGGGCTGCAATGCGGCCGACTTCGCCGGGTTCCCTGCGGGGAACATCGCCCTGATCAGTCGCGGCGTGTGCACTTTTGCCCTAAAAGCAACCAACGCGTTTAATGCCGGCGCAAGCGGGGTTGTGATCTACAATAACGTCCCCGGTGTGCTGAACGGCACCCTCGGCAATGGCTTCACACTGGATATCCCGGTCACTTCGGTCACCCAGGCGGTAGGTCAGCAATTAGCCGCCACGCCGGGTTTGGTCATGCGCTTGAAGACGGATACCTTCCGCGGCATCGCCACCACCAGCAATGTGATCGCCGAATTGCCCTACGGCGACCCCAACAACGTTGTGATGGCTGGCGCCCATCTCGATTCCGTCAATGCCGGTCCGGGCATCCAGGACAACGGCTCCGGCTCAGCCGCGATCCTCGAGGTCGCCAGGCAGATGGGTAAAGTAAGGCCGTTTAACAAGGTGCGCTTCGCTCTGTGGGGCGCGGAGGAATCGGGCCTGGTTGGTTCTACCTACTATGTCAACAATCTGAGCCAGGAAGAAAAGGATAAGCTCGCCCTCTACTTGAACTTCGATATGATCGGCTCGCCCAACCATGTTTTCTTCGTCTACGATGGCGATGACTCGGATGGCGTGGGCGCTGGGCCAGGTCCAGCGGGATCGGCGCAGATCGAAAAGACCTTCGAGAGATATTACACCATGAAGGGTCTGCCTTTCAAAGGCACAGATTTCAGCGGGCGCTCAGACTACGGTCCCTTTATCGCTGCGGGCATCCCCTCGGGTGGACTGTTCACTGGCGCTGAAGGCATCAAGACCGCAGCCGAGGCGGCAATGTGGGGTGGCACAGCCGGGCAGCAGTATGACCCGTGCTATCACCTGGCTTGTGATACTTATGACAACATCAACTTGTTCGCTTATGATGTCAATTCCGATGCGGTGGCATATGCGGTGCTGCAATACGCGATGAACACTGCAGATGTCAACGGCGTGAGGGGCAAAGGCAACTTCCAGATCACGCCGGGATTCTCCGAAGATCACCACAACGAGGCAGTGGCGGAGTAATCTGTAGCTTGAATTTACATGAGTGACGAGGGGCTGTCTGGGATAAACAACCAGACAGCCCCTTTTCCATCTCCAGCCTGGAGACTCCAAGCTGCTGGGTAATAGCACATCCTGTCCTGAGATATAATGACATTTGGCCGAGCCAGAGCTGTTGTCCCTTGAATGAGACCAGCCAGATCCGCCTCCCCTGCAACACCTGATATCCTACAGAAAGGAACCAAACAACCCATGGAAGCCAAACTGGAAGAACTTAAGGCGCGCTTGCTGGAGATCAACGACCTGAACTCAGCCAACAGGCTGCTGGGCTGGGATCAAGCCACCTACATGCCGGTGAAAGGGGCGCAGGCGCGCGGCCGCCAGATGGCGACGCTGAGCCGCATCGCCCATGAGAAGTTCACCGACCCGGCCATCGGTAAGCTGCTGGATGAGCTGCGACGTTACGAAGAGAGCCTGCCGTATGATTCAGACGACGCCAGTCTGATCCGCGTCACCAGGAGGGAGTACGAGCGGGCCACCCGGGTGCCGGCTGCGTTCGTCGCCGAGCTGGACGCCCACGCCGCGGCCTCTTACCAGGCATGGACGGAAGCCCGTCCTGCGGACGATTTCGCGCGCATGCAGCCCATCTTGGAGAAGACACTCGATCTGAGCCGCCGGTTGGCGGACTGCTTTCCCGGCTACGAGCACATCGCCGACCCGCTGATCGACTACGCCGATTACGGCATGAAGGCAGCGACCGTGCGGGCGCTGTTCAACCAGCTGCGCGAGCAGCTCGTGCCAATCGTCGATGCCATCAGCGCTCAACAGCCCATCGACGATGCCTGCCTGCACCAGCGCTACCCCGAAGAGGGGCAATTCGCCTTTGGGCGGGAGGTCATAGGGGCATTTGGCTACGATTTCCAACGCGGGCGGCAGGATAAGACCCACCACCCGTTCATGACCCAATTCTCGCTGAACGACGTGCGCATCACCACACGGGTCAAAGAGGACGATTTTGGCGAGGCTTTCTTCAGCACGACCCACGAATGCGGTCACGCGCTGTACGGGCTGGGCATCGACCTGGCTTACGAGGGGACGCCGCTGGCGGATGGCGCCTCGGCAGGCGTGCACGAAAGCCAGTCGCGCACCTGGGAAAACCTGGTCAGCCGCAGCCTGCCCTTCTGGGAGCATTTCTATCCAAAGCTGCAGGCAGTTTTTCCCGCTCAGCTCAAGACCGTCCCGCTCGAGACGTTCTATCGCGCCATCAACAAAGTGCAGCGCTCGCTCATCCGCACCGACGCCGACGAAGTGACCTACAACCTGCACCCCATGATCCGCTTCGAGTTCGAGCTGCAACTGCTGGAAGGCGCACTGGAAGTGAAAGACCTGCCCGAAGCCTGGGGCGCGGCTTACCAGTCAATGCTCGGCGTGCGCGCCCCGGACGACCGAGACGGCGTGCTGCAGGATGTGCACTGGTTCGCAGGCCTGGTCGGTGGTGTGTTTCAAGGATACACCCTGGGCAACATCTTCAGCGTGCAGTTCTTCGACGCGGCGCTTAAAACGCATCCCGAGATCCCCAACCAGATGCGCCAGGGTAGGTTCGACACGCTGCACGCCTGGCTAAAAACGAATATTTATCAGCATGGCAGCAAGTTCACCGCCGCGGAGCTGGTCGAGCGCGTGACCGGTGGGCCGATGAACATCGAGCCCTACATCAACTACCTGAAGGCGAAGTACGGGGAGCTGTACCGCCTCTAGTACAGGCGTTCACTCAATTCACGATGAGTTCCACCATAGAGGGTAATTAACGATAAAGCATTGGGAGGAAGATGTCCTTCGATTCAGCCAATAAACCCCATAGCGAGAAGTGATCCAGTTGTGCTGTGAAAGTGTTTTGAGCCGCATCCAGCACACCGCCCGGCTCATTGATCCACGTGCTGCCGTCCCAGTAATACAGGTCGAGGCTGTTCTCATCGAAGCCGTTTAGGTGCGCCTCGTCGAATTGGATGGTAACCGTGTAGGGTTGACCGGGCACTATCTCCTCATTGACGTACTCATAATACGCCCAAACCTGGAAATAGCGATCGACGCCCGCCAATCCGGGTGTGTGGGGCATGTTTCCCGGGTAGCGCGGTCGATGTATGAATCCCGCCGTATCCGTAAACACGCCGGTTGGGAAGAAGTAGGTTGTTGTATCGAAGGTGGAGGTATACACACCACCGGAAGGTTCGATCAACGTGCTCAGCCCGGGTCCAAACCAGACATCCCACAAGCCACTGTAGCCGGCAGCGATCGAGACGTAATCGCCATCGACCGATACCCCGAACCCCTCGGTCGGCAGCAGATATCTGCCGGCATTATCTATAACTGGTAGCCACAAGATCTCCAACGTGCGGAAGCCTGCGGCCAGGTAGGCATAATCGCCAGAAATGACCATGTCTTTTGCTGTGCGTGGAATATATTTATCCGACACGATCAGTGGGTTTACCGGGTCCGAGACATCGAAAAGATAAATATCACTATGATCGATTTCATCACTGGCGATGAGCACATAGTCGCCTGGAACAATATCACCCCAGGCCTCGGGAGTGGGCCGGTAAACTGCAGTTAAGTAAGCGTCAAAGCTCCATGCTGGTTCGAAAAATCCGGCTTCGACGGGGTTGCCTGGGTCAGTTACATCCACGATTCTCAACCCGGCTTCACCAGCGCCAACGTAGGCGAAGATCTTGCCGGGTTGGGTGAACGAAGGAGCGACAGCCACTGCTTTAGGATAACTATCCAGATCGTAGGTAAAAGTTATCTGGCCCGTCTCAACCAGGTTCATCGTGTCGCTGATGTCGATGATGCGCAAACCTGCACTTCCATCAGCAACGTAGGCGAAATTCCCCAAAACATCCACGTCCTTGATGTTGACGGTATCGAAAGACCCCTCTGGTGCAGGCGCAGCCGGGTTGGAGATGTCCAGAAGCTGCAGCTTGCTGGGTAAATCGTTCTGGCGGTCTCTGGGCACCAGTAAGAAGGCGTGGTTATCGACGACGGAATCGATCTTTCCAGTGGTTGGATAATAGCCAATTTGACGGGTTGTTTTTGGGGTCAGGTATTCTAAAATGCGGAATCCCGTACCCGTGGTATATGCATAGTCCCCCTGGCGGACAACATCGTCTACGAATCCCTCCTGGTTGTAGTATCCTACCTCAACAGGTGAAGCGGGTACGCTGACATTTACGAGGCGCAACCCCTCCTTCCCCATGGGCAATAAAAGGAGCGCCATATCACCAACCACGATCAAATCGACATCATATTCAATATCTAAGGAGTTCAACAACTCCAAGCTGGCGACGAGTGCAGGCTGGCTTGGGTCTGCAACACTGATCACCACAAGCATCTTGAGATAAAAAAGATCAGTTTCCGTGAAGATTTCCTGGAGGCCTGTCAGATAAACATAATCGCCGCGCGCATTGATGTTCCAATTTCCCACCCAAGAGGGGTCCGTCAATGAGCCAACTTCCACCGGGAGCGCGGGGGTTGAGATGGAGACAACTTTGAGGGATGTTTCTGTTTCAACGTAGGCGTAGCTGCCCTGAATTGAGACATCGAGTATATCGTCTGGGGCAGTGTATGTTCCAACGATGGATGGGCTGAGGGGGTTGGTGATGTCCACGATCTTGAGTTTTCCACCACCGCTGGTAGCGTAGCCTGCCAGGTAGGCGTAAATCTTCCCGTCGCTGGGGTGAGGAGCGATAGTAATATTCCTCGGAGAGATATCTGGTATCGGAAGATGGAGTAACGAGACTGGGTTAAGTGGGTCGTTGATGTCGACCACCCACAGGCTGGATTCGGCCGCTAAAAAGGCATGATCTCCATATAGAGCGATATCGAAGGGAGCGCGGTCGTATCCGGCGCTGAAATAAACCTTTTCATCAGGAGCAGTCGGATCAGAAACATCCACTACCCTCATGGCGCCACCGGACCAAATCGAGCCGGTCCAGATTCCAGGCGAGGCCAGGAAGGCGTAATTTCCTTGCACAGCAACCCCAAGGGATTCCCCTGTCATCACACCTGTTTTACCCAGCATGCGCGGCGTGGCAGGGTTAGCGATGTCCAGCACAGCCAGGCGCTGGCCATAGGTGGCATAAGCCAGGGAGCCGACCGCATCGACAGAGAAAAACGACCCACCAGTTTGCCCGACCAGCTCGACCCACCAGCCGGTGTAAGTCGGGTCGAGATATTCTCCCACGCTTGGTCTTTGGGCGAACGAATTACTTTTAATGTCTTCGGCGGGCGGTTCAACTTGACCAATCGTATTTTGGGGGAATAAGAAGCTAATTGCAATCAGTAGTATAAACGCCCAGCGTACAGTTTTTGCGAACATAGCATATCCCTCCCATGATGATCGTTAGAATACTGCGGGTGGCAGCATGTGGATGATGAATTAAGTGTATAAATAGTAAATCAGCATAACAACTGCCAATTGTCATAAAAAATGTAATCTAAAATCCCTATGCATCCCAGCTGCGCTGGCTCGAATTACATTAAACCTTTGACCGTTATGGCAGATGCCCACAGAGTGCAGCATTTCGTGCATACCCATGCGATAAACCGCCGCTTTGAATTGTCCGGGAACGGTCAATGCAAAGTAGAAGTGTCTAGGAACTTGACCCACAGGCGAATCTTCTTTACAATGAGCTGGCGATTTGCTTTCGGCATGTAATGCCGCTCGTCATAGGAATGCCGCTCGTCATAGGAATGCCGCTCGGCATAGGAATGCCGAATTCTTCCCTTTGAGGTGGAGGCCTGGCGCATGGCGCGCTTTACCGAGCTGGAAATCCAACTGAGCCGCCTGGGAGAGGAGCGATACCAGGTCGATTTTGAATACCACACCCCTATGGGCGAGCTGGATATCCAGCCGCTGCGCCAGGGCCCGGCCGAGGTGGGCTTCGATTTCAAAGGCCTGAGTGCTCTCTCCCTGGATGCCGAGGCGTATGGGCGGCTGCTCAGCCGGGACTTTTTCGCCGCCGCAGAGGTCGAATCGGCATTTAAAGAAGTCCTCGCCAGCGCTCGCTCGCTGTCCGCTCCGCTGCGGGTCAAGCTGGTAATCCAGCCCAACGCAGTCGAGCTGCACGATCTGCACTGGGAGACCCTGCGCTCCCCGCACGACGATACCCCCCTAACTACCAGCGAAAACCTGCTCTTCTCGCGCCTGCTTCGCAGCCCGGAGTTCGAGGAGATCGTCCTGCCTCCCAAGAGCGACCTGCGCGCCCTGGCGGTGGTCGCCAATCCGGCCGGGTTAGGTGACTACGGCCTGGAGCCAGTCGATACCGAAAAAGAGCTTTCCCGCCTGGCCCATCTCATGGGGACAATGGAGTGGGCCGCCATCCCGGGCATGCGCGAGCACCCGCGCGCCTCTCTGGACGATATCGCCGCTGCCCTGCGCAGCCGCTCGTACCAGATCCTCTACCTGGTCTGTCACGGCAAGATCATCCGCGGCGAGCCTTATTTGTGGCTGGAAGATGAGCGCGGCCAGGTGGCGCGCATCTCCGCCGAGGTTTTCAGCCAGAGGCTGCGCGAGCTCCAGGAGCGCCCCTTATTGGCGGTGTTGGTTTCCTGTGAGAGCGCTGGCGCCGAAGAAGGCAAGGCCATATCGGCCCTGGGGCCGCGCCTGGTGCAGGCCGGCGTGACGGTTGTGCTGGCCATGCAAGGCTCGGTGAGCGTGCCCACCATGGAGCGCTATATCCCGGCATTTTTCCAGGAGCTGCTGCGTGACGGGCAGGTCGACCGCGCCGCCGCGGTGGCACGCGGCGCGGTGCGCGAGCGCTCCGACCACTGGATGCCGGTGCTCTTCTCCCGCCTGCGCGGCGGGTGCCTCTTCCGCCAGCCCGAAGTCTCCGCCGAACAACTCGGGCAGCGGGTTGGAGAGGGGATCTCGGCCTTAGTTGACGCCATGCGCGAACCGAAAGTGCGCCAGGCGGCCATCGAGTACCAGCTTGTCTTCCGGGAAGCTTCCGAGCATATCGGGGTGATCAGCTACTACAAGCAGCTGCACGAAGAGTTCCAAAAACTGGAGATCGACTATAACACGGTGAAAGACAACTTCAAGTTAATTTTCGAGGATGAAGACGCCTGGTTCGAGGTGAAGCTGCACGCCCAGTCCGCGGGCGATAAGATTGATGAGCTTCTCGCCATAGCGGGCAACATACCTGTCCTCGTCGATCCCCCACTTTGGCTGGAAACGATGCCGGGAATCAAAACCAGCCTTTTGAAAGCCTCAAATGAAAAAGACCCTATCCAGCTGCAGGATGCTGTGAACGCCTTGCGCCGCCTGCTCAACCGGGAGATCACCCGTAGCAACGACAGCCTGGTGGCTTTTGCCAAGACCCTCCGCTTGGGAGCCATCGTCCAGGCCATGTCCACTATTCGGGACACCATCCGACGCACTGGCCTAGAATTGCAGGTGGCCGTGACCATCGACCAGGGCGTCGAGGACCTATCGGAATTGGGCGAGCGGCTGGCGACCCTGGTCAAGACCCATGACACCTGGCAGGCGGTCGATGACCAATTGCGCCTGGCAGAGGCCACAATCTCCAGCGACCCGCTCGAATTTCAACAAGAGATCTGGCCTCAGGTGAAAAGCCTGGGGCATTCGCTCTATGGTGAGCAGTCTACCGATTGGGCGGTCGCTCTCCAGGAGCAGACTGTCGAGCTGGAGGAGAGCCTGAGCGGCGATTCCACCCGTCGGATAGGCACCCAATTTCACCGCTTCAGGACCCTCGGCAGCCAGCGCTTTCGCAAGGTGGATAAAGAACTGCTGGCGTTGTGCGCTCAGCTCCAGCAGATTGGTACTCATCTGAATATGCTGATCAGGATTTTCGATGAATGAGACCCCGATAAAACCCACACCGCGCTATCTCTCCCTGGCAGCCCTGCGCCTGGCGCACCGCGAGCTGCTCCAGCGCCACCGCCAGGATGGCAGCAATCCGCAGCTTTTGGAGGAGATCGCCGCTTTTGTCCGCGATGGCGTGGAAACCGGCCTGCTCCTGGATAACAACGCCGAACGCCAGGTGGCTCAGGACCTGCTCGACTATTGGTCCAACATCCTCCACCATGCCGGCCATGAGCACCCCGACCCCCTGCTGGCGATCTTTGACCTCTCCATGGCGCCGGAACTGGACGACGCCTTGAGCCCCTATGTGGGCTTGAACGCTTTCCAGGTCGAAGATCAGCGTAATTTCTTCGGACGGGAAGAGCGGGTGAAGGAGATGCTTGAGAAGCTTAAGGCAAGCCGCTTCCTGGCAGTTTTGGGTTCTTCGGGCAGCGGGAAATCCTCGGTTACCATGGCCGGCCTGCTGCCTGCCCTCCAATCTGGCACCGGCGCTGGCGCCGCCATCGATGGCAGCGCCGACTGGCGCTACCTGCCCCGCCTGGTGCCCGGTCCGGCTCCCTTAGAGAACCTGGCTGCCTTGTTTTATCCGCACCAGCCAGCCCCTCCCGATTGGGT
>Ga0209641_10004805_pt1 | contig 11115 bp, 7 predicted proteins | sample RifCSP16_1_FD_184022 | JGI IMG/M metagenome (GOLD analysis project Ga0209641, IMG submission 184022) | Soil microbial communities from Rifle, Colorado - Rifle CSP2_sed 16_1 (SPAdes) (version 2) | ecosystem: Environmental > Terrestrial > Deep subsurface > Rock core/Sediment | place: Rifle...
GGCCCCGTTTGAATGATACTGCCGCCGACCATTTGAGCGCCCTCAGAAATTGTCATGAGCGCGTAGTTGCTCGGATTGTGCCTCCTGTCTTCGTCAAGGAAGGCAGCCAGTTTGTCGGGATCGAAATGAACCTCAGAAATGATCGCCCGATCCACGCCGGCGAGATACGCCGAGATGAGCGACGTTTCCCCCGAATTTCGCCCGAACAATTCAACGATGGCGATGCGCTCATGTGATCCCGCAACCGTTCGAAGGTTGGTGATAAAATCGACACTCCGTGTGACTGCAGTGGAAAACCCAATACAGTAATCGGTTCCAAAAACATCGTTATCCATTGTCTTGGGTATCGCAATGACAGGAATCCCTGCCTTGTGCAGCTTGACGGAGTAGCTTTGGGTGTCGTCACCGCCGATAGTGATGAGCACATCGATCTTCAGATGCTCCAGCACTTTCTTAATGTGCGGGGTACAGTCCACTCGTCCATCGACAATTTTTGAGGCAAAATCGGCGGACATGAGAAACTTGGGAAGTTCCGTAGCTTTAACCTTGCCGGGATTCGTACGGGATGTGTGGAGAAATGTCCCACCGGTTCTGTCAATTGTTCGCGTGTTCTTTTTATCGAGGCGAAGAACATTATGCCCGTCGCTCTCAGGGTCCAAAAGGTTATATTCCAGCAATCCTCCCCATCCGCGGCGAATGCCAATGACTTCTGCGCCGTTGTCAATCGCCCGATACACAACGCCCTTGATGCAGGGATTCAAACCGGGTACATCTCCCCCACCTGTCAAAATTCCAATTCTCATATCAGTATGGTTCCTTCATGGTCATTATCGGAGAATCGTCCTCTTTTGCATCCAACAACACACGACCAATGTATTGACAATCTCGACACTATTCAAGCCACTTCCGCGTGTGACCACCCTCCACACCTTCGAGATGCCGCCGAACATAATGGTTTGTTGCCTCAAACAGGAAAAGTTCTTACTTTGCCACCCCGTGTTGATAGGGGCGACGCTGTTGTCCGACCACGTACGATATAGGAGGGAGGATCTATGAAATCAATCATCGAAATTGTTGGAGAACACTCGTTCTTTTCAGTGGATCGCAACCAAACGGTGGCGGAGACAGTCCGGTTCATGGCGGAAAAGAACATCGGCGCTGTCCCTGTGCTGAACAATAACCGATTGGTAGGGATTTTTTCAGAACGGGATGTTATTAAGAGAGTCATGGCGCGGGGTCTCGATCCGAAATCATTGCTCGTCGGGGATGTCATGACCACCAAGATTGTTGTTGCAGATGCCCAGGAGAGTTATGAATCGTGCCTCAAGAAAATGAAGCAGGCCCACTGCCGCCACCTCCCGGTCGTTAAGGGAGATGAACTTCTGGGGATCGTTTCTCTTCGCGATCTTCTCATGATCGACCTTGATGAGAAAGAGCGAAATCTGGAGTATCTGCAAAGCTACATTTACACCGTTCCTCCTGGAACCACAAAAAAATACGACAACCCTTAGTTGAGGAGCCTTTCTCAGAAATGCCTGCAGTACATTTCGTCACTGAGCGTAAATCGATCGATGTTCTCCCCGGAACAAACCTGCGAAAAGCCGCCCTCAGAAGCGGTATCCAATTATACACCCCCCTTCATCGCCTGCTGCATCTCAACCTGAAACTGGGACCCGTTTCTTTTCCCTGTTCTTCCGATGTGGTGGAAATCATCGATGGAAAAGGGGTGAATCCCAGGACGACGGATGAGGAAACATTGATCGGCGGCCGTCTGATCAAGCGGAAGGTCACCGGTGCGATGCGGCTCGCCTGTCAAGTGCACGTCAGCGGGGACATTTCGGTCCGGACACTCCCGGCCCGGGAAATCGATACGGAGGCAACGAGGGGATCTGTCGGTTATCTCGTGGTTGTGGCGGTGTTTCTTCTTTTGATGCTGGGGATTTTAGGAATGATGGCGCTGGATTTGGTGCAGAAGTTATAGGAGCCGGCTTTCAGATTCGGCTCTAAGCTTCCCGCAAAAACGGGAACAGCTGACAGTGTTCTTACTTCGACTTCTCCCCCACTTTTTCCTTCTTCCCTTTTCCATTTTCCCTTTTACCTGATTCTCCCCTTTTTCAACACCTCAATCATTTGCCCATGAATTAAACCGTTTGATGTCAGAAGCTGTTTCTTGTACACCGTCGAAGGATTTCCTTCAAAATCGGTGAATTTCCCTCCGGCTTCCTGCACAAGCAACACCCCTGCGGCCATATCCCAAGGATTGAGATTTGATTCCCAGAATCCGTCAAACCTCCCTGCGGCAACATAGGCCAGATCCAATGCCGCAGAACCAAGGCGACGCAAGGCCTGTGCCTCAAGCAGGAAATTGTTGAAATGACGGATGATTTCGTCCGGATCGGCCCTCAGAGAATAGGGAAAACCGGTCACGAGAAGACTGTCGATCAGACGGGCGGCCGTTGAGACGCGGATCCGTTTTCGGTTGAGCGAGGCCCCCTTCCCCTTCTCCGCCGTAAACAACTCGTCATGGTTTGGGTCATACACCACACCCGCGACGATTTCACCGTTGTGCTCCAAACCGATGGAAACGCAAAACACCGGGAGACCGTGTGTGAAATTGGTGGTTCCATCGAGGGGGTCGATGATCCAGCAGTATTCGGACCGCCGTTCTTTTCCTCCAGATTCTTCAGCAAGAATGTCGTGATGAGGGTATTTCCTCCGGATTCGGTCGATGATGATTTCTTCCGAACGCCGGTCTATCTCCGTGACGAGATTTGTCTCCTGTCCTTCCTTTCGTTCAATGGATCGCGCTTTCCCCGAGTGGAGTTTCAGCAACGCACCCGCTTCCCGCGCCGCTTCAATGGCAGTTTCAAGCATAGCAATTCCCTTTCAGAAGCAAAGATACGACAAAATGATTGCCAAAGGTAGAGGTGACATTCTTTCGTCGCTCACTCTGCGCCTTCTTGGCGTTCTTTGCGGTGAAAAACTTCACTGCACCTGCTTGCCTCTGAGATTCGGATCCTGCAGGCGGGGAGGTCGAAGAGGATGCGCAAAGAACTCAAAGGGACACCGAGGGTCGGTTTTCATTGCGGCTCGCGTCAAAAAACGGTAAGTTGAAGAAACTCCGGAACGCCGATATGAAATACCTTTTCATCCTTTTCCTTCTGCTCATCATGCTCTCTTCATGCGGCAGACCAACGGCCGGCACGGAGCCGGTGACCCTCGACGAACTCACGATCGAAGTCTATGATACGTCACGGGAGCTCGGATACACGAACAAAGAGGCCGGTTTCTACTGTACGGAGTTGAACAATGAGCAGTCTTCAGGGTGGCAGGGCTGGCATGTCATGTCGAAGAAGATATTGGACGACTACGCCATTGCCGTCGATGGAAAGGATCTGCGGAGAGTCGACGTGCAGCTCGCTCTGGTAGACCCGCATCAGTGTACCCGATCCTACACGATTGGCGTTCAGGAAACCGTGACTTTTCTTGATTCGGTGAATGCCCTTGTTGTCGAATTGCGAAAAGTGAAGGGATCAGCCGTGACGATCAGACCTCTCTTTACCGAATCACAGGACTCGGGTGACTATGTTGTCACCCACAAGGGATCATCCGCTTTTGTAGCAAAGAAGAACCACACGCTCAGGACTCGGCAGGAAGACTATCCTGTCTGGATTGGCATTTCGATCATTGGAAGCGAATCTCGTGCCGTTTCGGCGCCCTATGTGCGCGATCATCGCTTTGCCCCTGTCTTCGTTGAGGCGAACGCTGCGGACGGAAACGCTGTTGCCATCCTTGTGGCTGGAGATACCATGGAAGAGACAGAGTCTCTCCTTGAGGACGTCATCCGGAACTATAAACCGATGATTGCGTCCCGAAAAACCAGAATGGAAGAAATTCTGCGGAGGGCATTTGTCCGCACGGACAACGAACGATTCGACAAGGCCTTGCATTGGGCCATTCTCTCCATGGATGCCCTTGTCATGAACCAGGGTAAGAAGGGCATTTTTGCCGGACTGCCGTGGTTCAGCAGCTACTGGGGACGTGATTCCTTCATTTCCCTTCCCGGAGCAACGCTTGTTACAGGCAATTTTTCTGACGCAAAGGCCATTCTTCGCTCATTTGCCGAATGGCAGCAGAAGGACCAAAAAAGTCCGATGCAAGGGCGGATTCCGAACCTTGTCACACCGACATCCATCAGTTACAACACGACAGACGGAACCCCATGGTTTGTCATTGCCCTTGGTGACTACGTGACAGCTTCGGGCGATACTGCCTTTGCCAGGGAAATGTTCCCGGTGGTAAAACGATCGATCGAGGGCCCGATCAAGCACCGCGTTGACGGGAACCTCTTCCTGGTTCATGAGGATGCCGAAACGTGGATGGATGCTGTCGGGCCCGACGGACCGTGGAGCCCCAGGGGCAACAGAGCGAACGACATTCAGGCACTCTGGTACAAACAGCTATTGGTGGCATCGTGGATGGCCGACATGGCGGGGGATACAAAGAGTCTTGCTCAGTGGGTTGCTGCCGCCGAGACCGTTCGCCGTTCTTTCAACCGTGACTTTGTTGACCCGGATTCCACCAGAGTGTACGACCATCTCAATCCGAATGAAACACCGGACCATCAGACACGCCCCAACCAGATTTTCACACTCGATCTGATCGACGACCAAGAGAAGCAATTTAACTCATTCAAGAAAGTCACCGAATCACTCGTCTATTCGCATGGAGTTGGTTCCCTTTCGCAGGACGACGAGAATTTCCACCCTTTTCACCACTATGCACCGCTCTACGTTCAGGATGCTGCATACCACAACGGCATTGTCTGGACCTGGCTTGCCGGACCGTGGATCAGCGCTGCGACAAGATTCGGATATACCGAACTCGCCCACCAACTTACGGACAACATGGTGCACCAGATCCTGGATCGCGGAGCCGTGGGAACACTCTCGGAGCTTCTTGACGCCGCGCCAAGGGATGGGGAACGCGAGCCCCGCCTTTCCGGTACATTTTCACAAGCATGGAGTCTGGCCGAATTCATTCGAAACCTCTATCAGGATTATCTGGGTGTGGCGGTTGACGCAACACAGAACAAGATCGAACTGCATCCACACCTTCCCCCTTCGATAAAACACGTCCGTTTCAATATCCCGATCGGAAACCAACTCGTTGCAGCGTCGTATGAGTCATCACAGTCGGGAGGCATTATCACTCTCGCTTCTCCCGCTTCTGCACCTCAAATGGAGGCTCTTGTGACCTGGCAGCTTGGGGAGAGCATGACATTTGACTTTGCATGCACGATTCCTTCAGGCTCCAACACGACAATTGATGTGACTGGAGAGGGCGTGACAGTACGCGACTCATCGGGGGAGCGGCCCATTCAGATGAATATTCTTCGCTCCGTCGGTATGCGTGAGCCCCTGCAGCTTGCCGTTCCGACCGTGCGTGCCGATCTCAAAGCGCTGAAGCCTCCTTCTCACAGGATTCTCACAAACGAGGAAATCAAGGTTCCTGCCGCCTCTGCACAGGGTCTCTTCGAGGCGGCTGATCCGCAAGGAGACGACCGGGGAACCGGATCATATTCTTATCCTTCGAATCCCAACTTCAAGTCCGGAATTCTGGATATTACGGGCTTCAAAGTTTCTTCAGACGAGAAGAATGTCTTCTTTTCCCTGAGTTTTCGTTCCCTCTCCAATCCGGGCTGGCATCCTGAGTATGGATTTCAGCTTACCTTTGCCGCAATTGCCATTGACACGGATGGCAACGTCGGATCGGGACAAACGACGATTGGACGAAATGCCGCCTTCACTCTTCTCCGAAAACACGCTTACGAGTCAATCATTTTTGTCGGAGGCGGGATCAGACTGGAGGACGCTCGCGGGAACATTCTCGCGGAGTACCAGCCCGTTCCCGGTGACGAGAGGAATCCATTAGGGAGTGCTGCAAACAAGTCGGTTTCGTTTTCCATCCCGATGGAACTCATCGGCCGGCCTCAATCGTCATGGAATTACACGGTGCTCGTGGGGGCACAGGACGATCATGGAGGCGCCGGCATCGGTGATTTCCGTTCGGTTCAGGCAGTCAGGGGAGAATGGACGGGTGGTGGAAAAAGACGCTCTTCCGGTCCAAACGTGTATGATGTGATTTTGCCCAAACGGTGAACTTCATAACAATCATCCCATAGGAGGTCAATATGTTCTTCATTTTCAGTATCATCATTGTCATCGTTGCATTTTTTGTCTGGCAAACAGCCCGAAAAAAGGTGTCGTACAACGCGGTATATCAGCGAACGGCAAATGCCGCTCTTGCGGTTGTTGCCGGCTTTTCACTCGTTGCGGTCAGTCAATGTCTCACCGTCATACCGGCGGGTCATGTCGGAGTTGTTGATTTCTTCGGAGTCGTGTCGGAAGAACCGCTCTTTGCCGGGATTAATCCCATCAACCCGCTCGCTCGTGTGCAAAAGTACTCCGTGCAAACGAAGGAGCACAAGGAAACCATGAGGGTCCTTTCGCGTGAGGGCCTTACCATCGAGCTGGAAATCAGTGCTCTTTACCGTCTCAATCCGGACTCAGCTGCACGCGTCTACAAAACCATCAGCGGTGGGGATTATGAAGGCGTCATCATGATACCGCAATTCCGTTCGATCAGCAGGGCAGTCACCGCAAGCTTTCAAGCCAGTGCTCTTTATTCCACTGAACGCGAGGCACTCGGTGTTGCCATTCAGGAAGAGCTGGCAAAGGCCGTTGCGCCGAGAGGAGTCATCGTGGAAACGACACCGTTGCGGAATGTCGGATTGCCCGTGCAGTTGACGGAAGCGATTGAGCAAAAGCAAAGGGCAGACCAGGAAAGTCAGCGCATGGAATTCATTCTGACAAAGGAACGCCAGGAAGCGGATCGCAAACGCATTGAAGCGCAGGGCATCGCGGATTTTCAGCGCATTGTTGCTCAGGGAATCAGCGAACAGCTTCTGCGATGGAAAGGAATCGAGGCAACCGAGAAACTTGCGAGTTCTCAGAACGCCAAGGTGGTTGTCATTGGAAGCGGCAAAGACGGGCTTCCGTTGATTCTCGGCGGTCAGTAGGGCTCTACCTGACGTCAGTTCGAAAGAGGGGCGAGCAGTTTTCGCCCCTTTTTGTTTTTCACCCAGGGAACAAACAGAAACAGCCCTACCTGCCGGACGACCTCGTCTGCAAAAACCCCTTCACCCTTCCCACTCCCCAACAAAGAAGAGCCACGGCCAATCCCGGATACATCGGCTCAATGCCAAACCAATAGGCCGGTACTCCTTCCACTTCATTCAGCTTCCCGTAGATCAGGCTCCCCGAAGAAGTCAGCCATCCCGTCAGCATGGCCGCAAAAGCATAATTGCTCGAAATCTTGAGACGGTCAAAATACCCTGCCAGAACCGGCACAAGAAGTCCGGGGATGATCGTTGTTCCTATCGTATACCAGATACTCACGACCGAGGGCACCGCGAGTGCCAGCCCCACCGCTACTATTCCACCGATCACAAGGCCGAACTTCGTCCAGCGGTGCACGACAGCTTGGCGATTCCCGTTCAGAGAAATTCTTCCCACAATATCATTCCCTACCGTCGTCGCTGAAATGAACAGAAGACTGCTCAGCGTGGACATGATCGTGGCGAGCAGCCCGATGTAGAACAATCCTTTTGCTATTGAGGGAAGTGTCACTTCGGCAAGCAACGGATACGAAAACATCGGTTGATTCAGATCCGGCAGCGCAGCTCTCGCATACAATCCGGCTGTTGTTGTCAGAAAATCGAAACAGAACCAAAACATCACCGAGACCACAATGCCCCATTGGGCTGTCCTGCCGTCTTTTGCGGCATAGCATCGCTGATGAAAGGCGGGGTCAACCAGTGTCCACAATGCGATAAAAAACCACACGCTGATATACTGCCAGCTGTTTCCTCCATGCCACGTGAGATGAAGGGACGGAACGCTGCGGCTGATAAATTCAATCCCGCCAAATTGATTGACCGCGAACAGCACAATGATGGCGAAACCCATGAACATAAGCACGAACTCAAAGGCATTGACCCACACATCCGAACGAAACCCTCCCCTGAACAAATAGACCGTTGTGAGAAAGGTGGTGATGAGGATGCTCAAAGCGAGGTTCAACCCAAAAATGAGTTGAACAAGAATTCCCAACATTAGGACGTAGGCGGCCGGTGTAACGAGAATGAAGGTGAGAAAACTTCCAAGGAGAGCCGTTTTGCGGTCATAGCTTGCCTCGAGCTTATCTGGGATTGTGAGAAAATTCGTTCCCCGGATTTTCTTGGCAAGAAGGAGGGCAAACACGAGGGCAAACACATAGTAGGGAACACCGAACACGATCCAATTCGAAAGTCCGTACTTGTAGGAGAATTCGCCAACGCCAAGAATTCCGCCGTACCAGGTTGAAACAAGCGTCGCAACGAACATGGGAAGCGTGAGCGTGCGGCCGGCAAGGAGGAAATCGTTGGACGTTTCATTCTGCCTTTTCCCGGCGCGATATCCGATGTAGACAACAGCGGCAAAATAGAGGACGATGAGAGTACTGTCGGCGAGACTGAGATCTATCATGAGGGCTCGGTGACTCAGGCAGGATGATGGAGTTGATAAATCAGGAGAGTTCCGCGCCTCACCCGAATTGTCACAGGGCTGGATTTGACGATATTGCTCGTACCTTCCCGAAATCCAAGTTCAAGTACACCGTTGAGAAGTTCCCATCTCAGCCCCTTCGTCACAATCCCCTCGCAGCGTGAGAGCGGTATCAGAGAGATGATTGTTCCGGGCGACGCATCGAGAACTGTTTCACTTCCGGCCGAACGCATTTCTCCCGATTCATCAACAAATGTGATATGTGCCCGTTTGGAGAATTTTCCCAGCGCACTGAGATTTCCGGCAAGATGATCGACGCGTCCGCCGGTAGCCCCCAGAACGACGATATCAGAATAGTTTCTTCGAATGAGCCATGAAAGGGCTTTTTCCAGATCTGTGCTGTTTTGATCTGCGATTCGGCGTGTGGTGACACTCTGGAACTTCCGTACCGTCGACGCTTTGATGGAATCAAGATCACCGATGATGAGGTCGGGACGCTCGCCGAACTCCGCTGCGTAATTTGCCCCTCCATCGGCGCAGACAAAGAATTCAGATCGCTTTCTGCAGCTCAGAAAGAGTGATTTTGTGGGAGAGTTCCCGTTGGCAAGGAGGAGAGCTGTCTTGTTCATGAAATTTCGATGCGTGAATGCACGAAAGATGTTAGAAGTTGAGTGACAAACGAAAGTGAGCCACTGGTTCTGTTGTAACGGATCCTCCCCAAAGGGGAGGAATAGACCAACCGAGGGCATCGCCCTCGGATCATCACCAACCAACACTATTGCATACCCTGAAGGGGTTACATATCATATGCAATGGCAAATAACCGTTAGAAAGTTATCCGAAGAGAAGCAAAAACGTTCCTTGATGCTCCAGGAAAGAAATCGCTCCCCTCTCCGTGTGCAAAATAAGCTCTGTCCAGAAAATTGTTGACCTGAAAACGTGTTTCGACCGATTGGCCGGCGGTCTCGACCGGAATCTGATAACTCAACCACCCGTTGACAACTGCGTACGCATCGACAGTCCTTGATGAAGCCACATTGTTCTTGTCAGGATTCTGAAAATTGTCGGTGAAAAATCTGCCGACATGCTGCATTGCTATCGTACATGAAAAACCCGAAGCCGAATAGCTTGCACTCGCATTCGCCAGGAAATCCGGAAAGCCGGCAATCGTGTTCCCGTCGAGACGTTGTGGAAGTCCGTTTTCGTCAAACTGCGTATAACGGATGAGGCGATTCCCGCTCAACGTCATGTTCCCCCTCAATTCGAACGATCCAATTCGGGCCCGACCCGTAACCTCAAGGCCGACATGCCTGGTTTTTTCCGCATTGCCGGTAATCGGCTGCCCGAACCGATCCAGTTGCCCGCTTTTCACAATCTCGTTCCTGAAGTCCATGTAAAACACATTTGCCGTCGCGCGAAAATCGGGGGTAGTGTAACCGCCACCGATTTCGATGTCGGTCAACCTCTCGGGTTTCACAAGCGGCTTCGAGAAATCATATCCGCCTGCCCCTTGTCCGAACTGCGGCAGTTCACCACCTGAAGACTCAGCGGCATCGTAAAGATTCTTCAAGCGCGGTTCACGAGCCGTATGGGAAATCTGGCCATAAAAATTGAACTTGTCGGTGAGATTGTAGTTTACGCCGATTCTCGGATTGATAAAGTGATAGGGAACAGAGAAGTCCGTTTGGACATATTTTTCGTTGTACAACCGATACCGGTTATAGGCATATTGCAGATCGATCATCACATTCAGGTCCGGCCGGATCCTATACAGTTCATGGGCATAAAGAGAGAAAATATTCTTGGCCCCGCGATATTCGTAGTAACGGTAGTCGGGCGTGACACCCGCGGGCAATGCTTCGCCCCACCTGAGCGAGCCCCAATGAAGAGAGCGGTGAATACGAGCCTCCGCGCCAACGGTGAGTTCTCCATTGTCATGCTTGAGAAGCACGCGCGGAAGCCATCCGTACTGCACATTTTCCACCCAGGCATGGATCAACGCGTTCGGAATGTACAGCGTGTCCGGATCACCCGTTATCGCAAATCCGTTTTGAGGAGTAATCCGATAATATGAATACGGCGCCCACGAACCGTCATAGTCGAAGAACCCCTCCCCCGTCACCATGAAGAGAGTATTGTTGAGAGTCACCTTATCATTGATGCGCCATTCATGAAGGAGTTCATAATGCGGCTGGCTGAAATTTTCGATCTCCTCCGCTCTCCGCGGGACAAAATACCCGGGCTCCCAGTAGCCGTAGTTCTTCCTGCGAAGGTCCTTGTCACGCAGATCCTCCTTCGGGATTCCAACATACGCAAGGCCGTCTGCCACCGGTCCGCCATAGAAGTTCAATTGCATCGTCGTCGATTCGTCGTAACGAACGACTCCCAGAAAATAACTTGAGAAATCGGTCCATGATTTTTCACGGTACCCATCGCTTGTGATCCGCGACAGCCGCGCCTGTATCGCGTAACGATTGTCGATCAAACCCGATTGAACCTGTACTGAATA
>Ga0209641_10004809_pt1 | contig 11107 bp, 10 predicted proteins | sample RifCSP16_1_FD_184022 | JGI IMG/M metagenome (GOLD analysis project Ga0209641, IMG submission 184022) | Soil microbial communities from Rifle, Colorado - Rifle CSP2_sed 16_1 (SPAdes) (version 2) | ecosystem: Environmental > Terrestrial > Deep subsurface > Rock core/Sediment | place: Rifle...
CCGAAAGGTACAAGGCATGAAGGGCACTGCATCAGTGCAATTCGATGCAAGGGATGCTTGCGCATGTGCTACTCCGATTCATTCACAAACTCTGAAACCGGCTGATGCCCTCGGTCGATCCGGCGCGCCTGGCCCGCGAGATTGATCGGATGCTGGAGCAGACGCCGGACCCATCCTCCCGGGCGCGGGGAGCGGCGGACCTTCTGGAGCGCTATGCCGAACGCGCCCGCCGTAAGCCCGGCCGGCCGGAGGACACGCTTTACGCTCCTCGGCACGTGATCACGGCGCTCGCCCGCTCGCTCACCGCCGAGACCTCCGATCCCGACGAGGGCCTCGCCCTGGCCAGCGCGCTCTGGGCGATTCCCCTGCGTGAGACCCGCTTGCTCGCCGCCGATCTCCTCGGCGTGTGGGGCGGCGTGGAGGTGGCCGACTGGGCCGAGGAGCGCGCAGCGGAGACGGCCGATCTCCGGATCTTGGAGAAAGTGGCACGCCACGGGCTCGCCGCCTGGAGGAATGGGGACCGCGGCGAGGCGTTCCGTCGCGCCGGCGGCTGGCTCACCGCACCGAGCACTCGGGTTCGCGAGCTGGGTCTGCTCCTTCTCCTCTCCATCGTCGAGGCGGGAGAATCCGACGACCTGCGCCGGGTGATCAACCTGCTGGGGGCGAGCCCCGAGACGGGAAGCGGCCCGGAACGGAAAACGTTCGCCCGACTCCTGATCTCGCTCGTCCGGCGCAGCCCGCGGGAGGCGGCGCGCTTTCTCCTCGATGGTGTGCGACGAGGCAATCCCGCCGTCTCGCAGATCGCGCGCCAGGCGCTGCCGCTGCTGCCGGCCCGGCAGCAGCAGACCCTGGAGGACGCCTTGGCGCACGGAGAGCCGTCTGGTATAATGCCGACATCCTAGTGACTAGACCGACGGACGCGCCGGCGGGGCAGCACGCCGCCGGTGCAGCCCCGAGAGGCTGAGGCTTTCTCGGGCAAGGCGAGAGCTGTCCGTTGGGCGACCTGCCCGGGAGCAGACGTCATGACCATGAACAAGGAAGAGAAGACGCAACTTGTGGGAGAGTTCCGCCGGCACGAGAGTGATACCGGCTCCCCCGAAGTGCAGATCGCGATCCTCACCCGGCGTATCGAACAGCTCACCGAACACCTCAAGACCCACAGGCACGACGAATCCTCGCGGCGGGGCCTTCTGAAGCTGGTGGGCCAGCGGCGCCGGCACCTCGCCTATCTCAAGCGCAAAGATGCGACCGCATACCTGGGCCTCACCGAGCGCCTGAGTATTCGCCGCAAGTAGGGCCGGCGGCGTATGAACCCAGCCCCCGGGGGCGGCAACTCCCCAGGCAGGCTACCCTATCGGCAGTCCAAATGCCGACCCGGAGAGGTCGGGAATTGGAGCCCGTCCGTCAGCCGCTTGGAGGCTGAAGGCCGCTCTCCAGTCCCTGACCCTCTCGGGCCTTTGGCGCGGAGGGTTTTTTGATGATGGAAGCGAAAGAGTTCAGCACAGTGGTGGGGGGTAAGACCGTCACCTTTGGGACCGGAAAGCTGGCCGCGCAGGCGGGCGGGGCGGTCACCATCCGGCAGGCGGATACGTTCCTGCTTGCCGCGGCCACGATGGCCAAGGTCCCCCGCGAGGGGATCGACTTTTTCCCTCTGACCGTCGACTACGAGGAGAAGCTCTATGCGGGGGGCCGCATCCCCGGCTCCTTCTTCCGCCGCGAGGGCAGGCCGTCGGAAGCCGCGATCCTGATCGCACGGCTGGCCGATCGGCCGATTCGACCGCTCTTCCCCAAGGACCTGCGCAACGACGTCCAGGTGATCCTCTACACGCTCTCCTCCGACGGCTCCACCCCGCTCGACGTCCTGGCCATCGTCGGGGCCTCCGCTGCGCTGACGATCTCCGACGTCCCATTTGGCGGGCCGGTGGGCGCGGTGCGAGTGGGCCGGGTGGACGGAGCGTTCGTCTTCAACCCCACCTACGAGGAGATGGAGCGTTCCGACGTCGACCTGAGGGTGGCCGGGACGAAGGATGCCGTTCTGATGGTGGAGTGCGACGCCTCCGAGGTCGAGGAATCGGTTCTCGTCCAGGCGGTGGAGGCGGGCCATCGGGCGCTTCAACCTCTGATCGCGATCCAGGAGGAGATGGGGCGGGCCGCCGGCAAGCCCAAGCGCGAGTATGTCTCTCTGGCACTGGGCGACGACCTGAGAGGCGACGTGCGCCAATGGGTGGGCTCGCGCGTTCGCGAGCTGCTCGACGCGCCGCACGCGAAAGCCGAGCTCGACGAAGCGTTCGAGGCCGTGGAGAACGAAGCCGTCGGAGCGCTTTGCACCGAGGGCCTGCGCGAGGAAGGGCAGGTGCGCGAGGCCTTCAACGAGATCGTGCGCGCCGAGGTCCGGGAGAGGATCCTCTCCCAAAGCCTTCGCCCCGACGGCCGGGGCCTGGGAGATCTGCGCCCGATCAGCGCCGAGGTGGATCTCAGCCCGCGGGCCCACGGCTCGGGGCTCTTCACCCGGGGTGAGACGCAGGTGCTCACCCTGGCCACCCTGGGCACGCCCCGTGAGCGCCAGGAGCTCGACGGGCTTTCGCCGATTGATGAGAAGCGCTACATGCACCACTACAATTTCCCGCCCTTCTCGGTCGGGGAGGTGCGCCCTCTGCGGGGCGCCTCGCGGCGAGAGATCGGCCACGGGGCGCTGGCGGAGCGGTCGTTGATCCCCGTCCTTCCCCCGGTGTCGGAGTTCCCCTACACCCTGCGCCTCGTTTCGGAGGTCCTTTCCTCCAACGGCTCCACTTCGATGGCCTCCGTCTGCGGCTCCACGCTGGCCCTGCTCGATACCGGAGTGCCGATCAAGGCTCCGGTGGCGGGTGTGGCGATGGGGCTGGTGAAGGAAGGCGAGCGCACCGCCGTGCTCACCGATATCCAGGGCGTGGAAGATCACCTGGGTGACATGGACTTCAAGGTGGCGGGGACGCGCCGCGGGATTACCGCGCTGCAGATGGACATCAAGATCAAGGGGATCACCCCGGCGTTGATGTCGCGAGCTCTCGATCAGGCCCGTCAGGCGCGGATGCAGATCCTAGATACGATCGAGGCCTGCATGCCCGCGCCCCGTCCCGAGCTCAAGCCGCACGCCCCGCGCATCACGGTGCTCAAGATCGATCCGGAGAAGATCGGAGCCGTCATCGGCCCCGGCGGCAAGGTGATCCGCGCGATCCAGGAGGAGACCGGCGTCCGCATCGACATCGAGGACGACGGCTCGGTCTTCATCGCCGCGACCGACGGCGAGAGCGCCCGCCAGGCCCGTGAGCGGATCGAGGCCCTCACCGAAGAGGCCATCGTGGGCCGGATCTACACCGGCCGCGTCGTGCGCACCGCGGACTTCGGCGCCTTTGTGGAAATCCTGCCCAACATCGACGGCATGGTTCACATCTCGCAGCTCGATAGTGAGCGGGTGGAGAGAGTGGAAGATGTCGTCCACGTCGGCGATGAGGTCACGGTGATGGTGATCCACATTGACGAGGGCGGGAAGATCCGCCTCTCGCGGCAGGCCGTGCTCGAAGGCTGGACGGCCGAAGAGGCCATGGAGCGAGATCGCCGGCCGGCCCGGCGGCCCGGTGGGCCGCGGCCCTCCGGCGGCCGCCCGGGCGGGCGCGGGCGCGGGGATGGCGGCTCGCGGGACCGCCAGCGCTCCTGACGCTGATGACCGCTTCGTGCGTGAATGCCCGCGACGCTGCCGGTTCACAGGCAGCGTCGCTCCTTTCGAGACGGGTGGTGCAGCTCGGCCGGGTGATTGTCGGTCGCACGGGGCTCGGATAGAATTCGGTCTGTGGCAGCGAATATCGAGCGGCGTCCGTGGTCGATCGCCTCCAAATTCCTTGCCGGCGTCGTACTGCTGGCCGTTTCCACCTACCTGCTCTTTCGTTTCAGCCTGATGATCCCGCCGTTCATCCTGGCGGTGATCCTCGCCTACGTGCTCTCTCCCGTCGCCGGAACTCTTCAGAGGCGCTTGCGCATCCGCCGCGGCTTGGCCACAGTCTTTACCTATGTGATCTTGCTGGGGCTGGGGGCGCTCCTGCCCGCCCTTTTTGTCCCCTCCTTGGTGCAGCAACTCTCCGACCTGAACGTGAACGTCCAGGAGATCGCGGCCCTGGTGGAGAGCCTGCTCAGCCAGGACATCCTGCTGGGAGGGCTGCGCTTCAACCTGGGGCAGCTCGGCACTCCGGTGATCGAAGCCCTGCGGGCGCTGGCGGAACCGGTCTTCGGGCGCACGTTGGGGATCGCCTTCGACGTCATCAGCTCTTTCATTTGGGCAGTCTTCATCGTCGTGGTGTCGTTCTATCTGGTGAAGGACTCGGCCCGCCTCAAGCAGTGGGCTAAGTCGCTCCCACCCGAGGCCCTGCGCGCCGACGCGCAGCGCCTGGCCGGCGAGATCAATGACGTCTGGGGCGCGTTCTTTCGCGGCCAACTGGTGCTGGCATTGGTCGTGGCGGGGATCATCACCATGCTCAGCGTGGCCGTTGGCATGCCCTATGCCCTGGCCATGGGAGTTCTGGCGGGGCTGCTGGAGTTTCTTCCAAGCATCGGCCATGGAATCTGGCTGTTCACCGCTTCCGTCCTTCTCTTCTTCCAGGGCTCAACCTGGCTTCCCATCCCCAACTGGGCGGCCATGCTCCTGGTGATCGGCCTTCACGCCGTCTTTCAGCAGGTGGATCTCAACTACCTGATCCCGCGGATCATCGGCGGGCGGGTGCGGCTTCATCCGTTGGTCGTGATTCTCGGGATCGTCGCCGGCGCCGCCGTTGCCGGCGTCTTGGGAATCGTCCTGGCGGCGCCGACGATCGCCAGCGCCCGCATCCTTGGCCGCTACACCTATTCCCGGATCTTCGATCTTGAGCCCTTCCCTGAGGGGCAGGAGGGTACCGCCTGAGATGTCCCTCCCCGAGCGAGATGATCTCTCCACCCCTTCCTGGCAGCCCGCAACGCGTTTGGCCGTCGGAATGCTCCTCCTGGTGCTGGCGGCTATCTTCCTCCGCAGCGTGCGGCAGCTCCTCGCCCCTGTCACGCTGGCTCTCCTCATCACCTACGTGCTCCACCCTCTCGTCACCCGGATTTCGAAGCGGCTGCGCATCTCACGCGCTCTCACCATCGTCCTTGTCTATCTCGCTCTCGGCGTCATCCTGGCCGCGATCGCGGCCGGGCTGGGGCTGGCTCTCTCGCAGCAGGTGGCCGGCCTGGTGGAGGACTTGCGCCAGATCTCCACGGAGATCCCTTCCCTGCTACATCAGCTGGAGAACTTGCGCTTCAACCTTGGCCCGTGGACGATCGACTTGCGCACGATCAATCTGGAGCCGATCCTCAGCTCTCTCACCTCCGCCCTCCAGCCGCTCCTCACCCAGACCGGGGCTATGGTCACCTCGGTCGCCGGGGCCACGGCGCAGGCGGTCGGGGTGCTCGTTGTGATCCTCGTCCTCGGCTACTACATGCTCATCGACTTTGGAGGGCTCGACGACACCTTTGTGGGCATGATCCCGCGCGCCTACCGGGCCGATATCCGGCGGCTCCTGGACGAAACCAGGCTCGTCTGGAACGCCTTCTTTCGGGGGCAGCTTCTCCTGGGGCTGATCGTCGGCGGGTTGGTGGCTGTGGTGTTGACCATCCTGGGGGTAAGGTTCTCGTTGGTGCTCGGCCTGATCGCCGGCGTGCTCGAGTTTGTCCCTATCTTCGGCCCGGTGATCGCCGGCCTGATCTCGGTGCTGGTGGCCCTCTTTCAGGGGAGCAACTGGTGGGGGCTGAGCGCGTGGGGCTTCGCCGGGGTGGTATTGCTCGCATTCACACTGATCCAACAGGTGGAGAACAATGTGCTGGTGCCGCGCATCATCGGCCACAGCCTCAACCTCCACCCGATCCTTGTGCTTCTGGGAGCGTTGGCCGGAGGCTCACTTGCCGGCGTCTTGGGTTTGCTGCTTGCGGCCCCCAGCGTGGCCACGTCACGGCTCTGGCTGGGGTATATCTACCGTAAGGTTGTCGGGTTGGAGACGTGGCCCCGGCCGGTGGTCGGGCCTCGCCCGCCCCGCCGGCGTAGGAAGCCGCGCTTCCGTCTCTTCGCCCGGCGGCAGTCGGGTCATCCCTCCGACCCCGGAGAAGGGAAGGGCGAGCCATGACGGCCAAACCTCCCCCTTCCCCGCGCTGGGGAGTGACGACCAAGCTCCTGGTGTCACTCACCGCCCTCGTCCTTGTGGGAGCGCTTCTCGTTCGATTCCGGGGGATCTTCCCGCCGCTCGTTGTGGCCGGGATCCTCACTTACCTTGTGCTGCCGATCGTGAACTGGCTTCATCGCCGGGCCCGCCTATCGTGGGCGCTTTCGACCAATGTCTTCTTCCTGGCGTTGCTATTGCAGCTCGTCGCCGGCCTGGCGGCTGCCGGCCTGGCGGCTTTGCAGCAGCTGCAAGGGCTCTTCCTCACGCTCCAGTCGCTCCTGATCTCGCTGCCGCAGGAAATCGCCGATTTGAGCAGGCAGCCTCTTCTGCTGGGGCCCCTGACCATCGACCTCTCGGTTCTGGATTCCTCACCTTGGGTGGATCAGGCGCTGGCCAGCATCCAGCCGCTGCTCGGCCGCGTCAGCGGGCTGTTCACCTTCCTGGCGACTGGCGCCATCAGCCTCCTGGGGCACTTGGTGCTGGTGCTGGCGGTCTCCTACTTCCTCACCCTCGATTACAAGCGCCTCCGGAGCGGATGGGCGCGGCTCTCGGTGCCGGGCGCCGAGGAAGACCTGCGGCGGTTGCAGCAGGCCCTGGCGCGGATCTGGCAATCCTTTCTCCGCGGTCAGCTCCTGATCGTGCTCACCAGCGGGGTGCTGACGGGGGCGATGATGGCCGTCCTCGGGGTGAGGTTCTCGCTGGCACTCGGGGTGCTGTTTGGGATCGCCAAGTTTGTCCCGATCCTCGGCCCGACCACGGCCGGAGCCGTCGCCGCATTGGTGGCCCTCTTCCAACCGACGAATTGGCTGGGGCTCACGCCGCTAGGGCATGCCCTGGTGGTGGTTATCGCCGTCATCATCCTCGATCAGGCCATCGATTATCTGCTTCTGCCCCGCATCATGGGCTCTTCACTCAACCTGCACCCGGTGATCATCATCGTGGGGGCGATCGTCGGGGCGAGCCTGGGCGGGGTGATCGGCCTCCTGCTCTCCGCGCCCGCAACCGCCACGCTTCTTCTCCTCAGCCGGTATGCCTACCGCAAGCTCGTCGATCTCTCTCCGTGGGATCCGCCGATCGACGCTGCACCTCCCGCCCGCACGATTCGGTGGCCGTGGTCTCGGCGGGCACGGGGGCGGGGCAAGGCGCGGGCTTCGAAAGAGTGAGCTGCTTCGGCGAGGCCTCAGGATGACGTCGCTGCGCGAGGCCGTTCGCCGTTGGCTCGGGCCGGGGAAGGGCGAGGCGGCCAGCGCGGCTGAGTATTCCTATGCCGTTCACTGGACGAAGATCGCCCGCACCTGGGACGCCGCAAGGCGAGAGAGAGTGCGGGCCGCTCTGCTCGCTCTCATCGGTCGCGGCGAGTTGGTGGCCACGGCCCACGCGAGGCGACTTACGGTCTTGGAGGTTGACGACAGCCCCCACGCCGGGGCGAGCCTGACCGCGCTTCTCGGTGTCCTGGATGCATTGGCCCGTTCGAAGTCTGACTCGACGGAGGAGTGGCGATGAAGGACGATGACGAGATCACAACCACGACGGTCGCCGAAACGCCGAACTACATCGCCTGGACGGCGAAGGAACCCGACGGCGAAGATACCTATCACCTCGAGCTCGGCTCGGTGACGCTCCATTTCTTTTCCGAGGAGTGGAAGGAGTTCCTGGAGCTCGCCCGCGCCTTGCGCTAGGCGCAGGCGCGAGCATGCTCACGCCTGCGACGCTCCGCTCCCTGCTGAGCGACTCCGGCCGGCAGGCGCTCGAGGAGGCTCAAGCGGCGGAGCCGCGGGCGGAGGATCTCCTCCCACTCGCCCAACGCCTTGAGCGCCGGTTCCCCGCTGCCCTGGCGAGAGCGGCAGCCGGTCAGGCGATCTTGCGCCGTAAGGCGCGGGACAAGTTCCCCGAAGCCGATCGGATGTTCTTCATCACGGAGGCGCTCGAACAAGCCACGGCGCGGCCGATCGCCGAGTACCGCGCCGGCCGGCTTGCGCATCTGGCGCCGATCTTCGACCTCACCTGCGGCCTGGGCGGCGACGCGCTGGCTCTGTCTCGCGTGGCGCCCGTCATCGCCTCCGATCTTGACCACCTTCGCCTGCTTCTCCTGGCGGCCAACGCCTCCGTCATCGGGATGAGCCGCCGCGTGACCCCGGTCCAGGCCGATGCTCGCCAACCGCCATATCGGCGGCTCCCCGGCGCCGGGGCGTTCTTCGATCCAGGACGCAGGCCGTCTGGCAGGCGGGCTCACTCCGTGCACGATTATGAGCCTCCGCTCGGCCTGGCACTCGATTGGGCGGGCAGGGTGCAGGGGCTGGCGGCCAAGATCAGCCCGGCAGTCGATCTGGCCGAGGTGGCTGGGTACGACTGCGAGATCGAGTTCATCGCCTTGGGTGGAGAGCTGCGCGAGGCCGTGCTATGGTTCGGCAGTTTGAAGGATGGGCGACGCAGGGCGACTGTCTTGCCCGGGCCGCACAGCCTGGTCGGGGAGATCGAGCCCGAGATTGATCTCGCCGATCCACGGGCCTACCTCTACGAGCCGAGCCCGGCGGTGATGCGGGCAGGATTGGTGCGGACGCTGGCAGCCCAGCTCGGCGCCTGCATGCTCGACCGCAAGATCGCGTTTCTGGTTTCCGATCGGCTGCAGGCCGGCCCCTTTGCCCGGGCGTATGAGGTCGTGGAGGCGATGCCTTTCCAGCTGAAGCGGCTGCGGGAGCGGCTTCGGTCGCTGGGGATCGGCCCACTCACCGTGAAAAAGCGGGGCTCGGCGATCGCGCCCGAGGATCTCATCCACGACCTGGGCCTGCGAGGCGAGAGGCCGGGAACCGTCGTGCTGACCCAGGTCCGGGGCAAGCCGTACGCGTTGATCGTCAACCCCATCGAGCCCGGCCAAAGCCTCGACTCCGCGTCGCCGCTTGAGGCTCGGCCCCTCGTTTCCTCGTAGCCGGTTTTCCGGCCGCGTCGTCTCGGTGACTCCTCGGTCGCGGCTGCGCCGCTCCCTCAGAGTGACGGCGAGTGGGTCTCGAGGCTCTTCCCGGGGTGCACGACATTCGCCCCGGTGCCGAGAATAGAGTGGGGTGGGGAAGAACGCGAGGGTCGGGGAATTCGGCATGCGATGGAGAGGTTTCGGACTACGCCCGGAGAAACAGCAAGAACGGTGGTCACTCGGTGTCCTCATGAGTCGCCTTGCGAGTTTGTGCCGGCCACGCTTCGATGCTATCATGCCGGCCGTTCGGAGGGATCCGCCACGCATGGCCGAGCGGCGTGAACTGCTTACCTGGGATGAGGTCGCCCGCCTCATCGACCACTTGATCCCCCAATTCCAGACCGAGTTCGAAGCCATGGTGATCGTCACCCGCGGCGGGGTGGTCCCGGGAGGGTTGCTATGCGAGGCACTCGGGATACAAGACGTCCTCACAGCGGCGGTGGATTTCCCCTTCGAGCTGGAGCGGGAAGAAGCCCGGCTGCTCGCCTGGCCACGGTTCATCCAGTTCCCCGACGACCGGCAGCTGCGCGGGCGCAGGGTGTTGGTTGTGGATGACGTCTGGGGCTCGGGTAGGACGATCACAGCGGTCAAGAACCGGGTGGCCGGGGCGGGGGGAATCCCGTCGACCTGCGTTCTGCACTTCAACCCCTACCGGAGCCTTTTTACCCAGGCCAAGCCCGACTACTATGCCGCCATCACCGACGCGCGTATCGTCTACCCCTGGGAGGTGGACCGGGGGCCGGATCGGGTCTTGCGCGACCAGCCCGATTAAGGGCTCGGCGTAGGCCCCTGCGGGGGCCGCGTATAATGACGTTGCGCTCGCAGGCGCGCTCTTTTGTTCGCTGCGTTCATAGGTATCGATAGGAGGACGCCAGGGCAGGGTATCCGGTCAGTATGGGATGGCGTCGGACCGCTGAGGGTGGCCTGGTCGGCCTGCGAATGCACCGATCAGGCTTTTTCGTTCCCGGGGGTGTCCGAAAATGGCCGACCCGCACGAAAGCCTCGAGAACCTGCTCTCGCAATCGGATCCCGTGCTGGCGCCGCGGCGGGGCGATCTGCTCCGCGGCCGGATCCTGGCGGTGGATACCGAGGGGCTGATTGTCGACCTGGGGAAGAAGCGCGACGGCGTGGTCCCCCACTCCGACCTGCAAGGCCTGCCACCGGAGGAAGCCAACCTGGCGGCGGGCGACGAAGTGATGGTGATGGTTGTCGACCCCGAAGACCGGGACGGCAATCTGGTCGTCTCGATCTCGCAGGCGCGGGCCAGCGGCGATTGGCTGCGGGCTCAGCGGATGATGGAGAGCGAGGCGGTGTTGGAGGCGGCCCCCTGCGATCACAACCGAGGGGGGCTGATCGTGCCTTTTGGGCGGCTGCGGGCCTTTGTCCCGGCCTCCCATCTGACCGACTTGCCTCGCGGCCTGGAAGAGGAAGGCCGGCTGGAGTACCTGAAATCCCTGGTTGGGCGGAAGATGCCCTTCAAGGTGATCGAGGTCGATCCCCAGCGGCGCCGGCTGGTGCTCTCGGAACGCAAGGCCATCCGCCAATGGCGCCAGGGACAGAAGTCGCGGGTGATCGACACCCTGCGCGAAGGCGAGATCCGGCGCGGGGTGGTGACCAGCCTGCGCGAGTTTGGGGCCTTCGTCGATATCGGCGGGGCCGACGGCCTGATCCACATCTCCGAGCTCTCCTGGGAGCGCGTGGAAGATCCCTCCCGGGTGCTGCGGGTGGGCCAGGAGGTCGAGGCAGTTGTCATCCGCCTCGATCACCAGGCTTGCCGGATCGGGTTGAGCATTAAGCGCCTTCAACCGCCTCCGTGGAAGGTGTTGGCCGAGGCCTACCATCCCGGACAGGTGGTGGAGGGGACGGTGCAGAAGCTCGACGCGCTGGGCATCTCCATCGGCCTGGATGGGGGGCTGGAAGGCGTTCTCTGTCCGGACGGCGT
>Ga0209641_10004812_pt1 | contig 11105 bp, 18 predicted proteins | sample RifCSP16_1_FD_184022 | JGI IMG/M metagenome (GOLD analysis project Ga0209641, IMG submission 184022) | Soil microbial communities from Rifle, Colorado - Rifle CSP2_sed 16_1 (SPAdes) (version 2) | ecosystem: Environmental > Terrestrial > Deep subsurface > Rock core/Sediment | place: Rifle...
CCGGGTTTACCCGATTCAGTCGGCCATTTGGATAATTGCTCGGCTGAAACCGAGCGTTTCGGTATCTTCCAGCCCCCTTTAGCCATTGTGTTAATCATGTGCAGCATTTGAGACCAGCGTTTATTTTTCTCTCTCTGCGGGTCTTTTAGAGACCGGACAACGCCCATTGTTTTCTCGTCAAACTGATACGCTATTAATGGGATAATGGGGTATTCGTTATGATTATAGGGTGATAGGGAATCTTTCAGTATCTTCCATGCCGTAACATGGGCAATACGAGACTGCCTTATCACTCGCTCAACTATCTCGATGTCGGGAATGGTTTGAAATGATTGTGCAGCCATTCGTGCCACTGCATCCACAGCCTCTTTTGCCTGGGCGGTATTATCAAATCTCTGGACGCCGGTCTCCGTAATGACGAAGGCAACCTCTTTTGGCACTTTATACCAGAATTCAAGGATTCTCAGTTTACCTGTTCTCTTATCCCGCCAGTTATAATCAATAGTAGGCTCTCCGGTAAGTTCCGCCGGCATACCAAGCCAATCACCGGTTCTGATATCAGACATAGCGGATGGATAATAAATTTTAAGCATATCCTCGGAAACCCATTTAGCCCAAATCATATAATTGGCATCCTGCATATCATAGCGGGATGCGTTCTCATCCCAGAATACCGATAACGGATGGATGCGTTTTATCATAATTTCGCCTAATGGTTCATCTTGTTGGTGATAATCGATTCCGGTATATAGGAATCCCCGACCGCAAATCACCATATCTTGAAAGGCATCTGAGACTTCGTAAGAAAGATTTGAAATATCGGCAGTAAACCGGTATGCCTGATTGGCTATTTGTGAATATCGGTCATCATCGAAACCACGAGGCTTAAATGTGATACCAAGCCTGGAGGCTCTCTCCTGGCCTGAGATAAGATTTATTACCGGCAAAATGGAATTCATTACCAGGGCGGGACGAGATTGCCTTGTTAATTCTTCTACTTCTTTTTGTCGCCATTGGCCGTATCCCTCGGTAAACGAATAATCTTCTTTGGCATCGATACGCCAAAGCTCGGAGGTCTTTTTGGCCTGATGGAAAAAGAACCGGAATCTCTCCAATCGGTCTTTAGGTAGTTCGGATGAGAATATAGTTTGCTCAGCCATTATGCCGCCATCCACGCCAGTCTATCAACGGGCTCAAATTCGTGCGATATTTTTACCGGTTTTTCATATTGAGGGCACCGGATATGACCTTGTATGGCCAATCCAAGTGCCATGACCCGGTCATCCTTACAACCTGCTTGCGCTTGGGCCTTACCTTTCTCATTGATAATGAATGTCCCCATCTCATCGAGTGTCCCCCGGTCGGGTATCCTTGTTGCCATATCCCGGACTGCTTTAGCGATTCCGTCAACCAGGATAGGTCTTGTAATCGCATTGGTATTCCAGCCCCATTTCCGGGATTCCTTCTGTCCCCATTTATCGAATGATTTCTCCGTATACATATTCGGATATTCGGCCTCTCGGACGTGTGATATAACGGCAAAACCATGATTATTGGTCTCGATAACAAGATATGCTTCATTGTATTCCTCAGCTAAGAGCAGGCATGTTTTCCCAAGTTCATCGGGGTCTATTTTCCCTACGAGTATACCTACGACTGAGGGGATTAAATCCCGTTTCAGGATTAGGGCCACCGAATTATCACCGTGTTCCAATCCCTCTGCCGAATCTACGCCGATAATATATCCGAAATCTTTATCGGGATTTTCATAGATTAGAAGTTTGGACGATATGGATATTTCTCTTATTTCTTGAGGTTCGGTGATTTGCTCTCTTAGCTTCTTAAGCCCTTCGTCACTGAAAGCGCACCGTCCAAGCCCTAAGGCGTAATTACCGTAAATTCGGACCTCCTGTTCCCAGGGCTCATATCGTGTTTTAAGGCGTTTAATAACGGATTCGGTAAGTCCCGGATTTTCTATAGTAGAACCTGTCCATATCCGTAAATCCTTAGGGTTAGTCTGTCTCTGCTCATTTTTTAAAATATCTTTATATGTCCATGTAAGTCCTTTGAAAGGGTCCGGAGTCATAGCTCCGCGGATTAAGAGATTCCGACCGGCCTCGATACGGATAGACACCTCCGAGTAGACATCTCTGGGCGGTTCTTCATCGAAGGCGATTAAGTCCTTGCCTGCACCTCTAAATTTCTCTATCCCCGAATCGCCGGATTTAAGACCGACTTCGCTCTTGTTGAACAGTTTTGCGATTAAATCGGTCTTGGAGAAATCCCAGCTTGTTATATCATCATTCCATTTCATGCCGATTTCCGGCATCTGTTTGGAGAATTTAGGGACGATAATATCCCTGACCATTGGGTAGTCCAATCCAACAAGCCAAATGTTCTGCGGGGTAGGGTAAAGCTCGTTAGTAAGTGGATTATAGCCGCAAGCCTGAGCTACGACACGGAATACGAGTGCATCGGTCTTACCCCATCTGTTACCGGTAATAACCCATGCCTCATCTCCATCCCACGAGATAAACTCGGCTTGCTTAGGATGAAAAAAGCAGCGGACGGAATCCCTCCCGCATCCACCGGGGCATTCCCTGTTTGGACAATCTTTCTTGTGCAGCCTCCAGGCGTAGGATTGCAGATGAGTGATGCAGTTAATCCATATGGAAATTATAGAGTCAGGTAGACCCGATAATTTTTCTTCCAACTCGGTGGGGTCCCACTTTTTTTTAAGATATGGATTGGTTTCGGGATTATTTATTGTCTCGGAAATTAAGGCAAGGCTCCTCGTATCTTTCACGAACCTGAAGATAGCCGATATTTCTTATTTGTCAAATAAAAATGATTCATTTACAAAAAAGTTGGATGAAAATGGTTTTGAACTTGGTTAAGTGGGAACTCTGACTGGTAAAAGGAGGATTGCGACTACTATGGCCAACATAGATATTATAAGTATTGATATATATACTATGGAAAGATTATCGAAATTGATAATCTTATCTCTACATTTGATACAGGTACGATAAAATAATTTATAATTTTTTCTTTCATGATAATTTCCATCATGTCCACATAGAAGAGAAGGACAACAATAATTCATTTTTTCCTCCCCTGTATTTTGTGAGAAATATCCAGCGGATTTACCAATGGTTTTTTCCCCGCAGATAGTGCAATATCTATCACTATCTTTATTGGATATTTGTTCAATTACTGTTTCATTACTATCTTGTATCAGGCCGGATACCTCTGTTTTGTCTCTGTTGAGTTTATCTTTTAATTCGGATATATCTATTAAAAACTCACAACCATCCTCATCTTTTATCCATTGGCGTTTCATAAATTGGCCATCCTGTGAATAGCAGAGTAAGTATGAGGCTTTCCGTTTCGGGTGAAAATATTAGAGAAAATTAGATAATCACTAATAGCATGATAAGGTTTATTATCGTGCCGCATCCTCTTAACCGTATTAAGAACCTCTGCCTCGTGTGGGTCATCCTCAAGGGAAATACCATTAGGGGATAACCTTTTTCCATAGGGGATATTGCCCACTCTTTCCCCGTTACCCTTCTTTATGGCCATGGCCTTCTTAGTCCGCTCCGATATCGCCTCCCGTTCCCACTGAGAGACTGATACCACGATATTTAAGACTAATCTTCCGGCAGCAGTCGAGGTATCAATCTTATCGGCTACACTCATTAGGGCATATTTAGTGAAATATGTCTCAAGGAGATAGCCCAAATCCTTGACCGAACGGGTCAGGCGGTCTAATTTCGCTACCACAAGCCCTTCGGCTACCCCGCCGGTCAACATGATGAGTGCCCGCTTAATCCCGTCTCTTTCCAGATTCGCCCCACTTTCCCCCTCATCGGAAATAATCAGAATTAACTCCAAACCATAGAGCTGACAATATCGCTCTATGTCCTGCCTCTGTGCAGGAAGGGAATATCCTTCATCGGCCTGCCTGTCTGTGCTTACACGAATATATCCTACCATTCTCATCTAAAACCCTCCTTACTCTCCACAACACTCCCACCGCCCCCCAACCGGCATCCTTCCATGCTTGGGACAAAGAGAAACCCGCCATTCACGGCCCGACTCCTCTTCTTTCTTCTTAACTATCCTGCCTATTTTTGCCTCTATCATATCCCCACCCTGCCGCTCCTTCTCCTCGTTCCTTGCCTCAATCTCCTTTCCATTTTCTATTCTCCGCACTTTCTCTTGAAATTCCCTCATAATGACTTCTCCTGTCTTTATAAACCCTGAAACCAGTATCTTAGACATGGAAATATCCTCATCAAATGCCACCTGCCTTAACTGCCTGTATTCTTCATCCGTTAAATAAACCATAACACGTCTCATAATACTAATATAGCATTATACTATTATGCTGTCAAGTAAAATATATTAGTATAATAGTATAACCATCCCTAAAATATACTATCATAATAGCATACCACCCTTTTTATAGACATTAGTATAATAGTATAATAGTATTGGGAAATACGAAATTCTATTCCGCCGGCAGGAGAGGCCGGACTGAGACTCCCGCTGGTTCGATGGTACCTAAAGGGATTTCCGGTTTCTGGGATTCGGCAGGCAGAATTACTATAGGTTGTGGTGTCAGCTCGCTGACTACAACCTCTTGCGATTCTGTTTTCCGTGACCGGTCGGTGGCGGAAACGCCAGTCAGCACTTGGATGAGTAAGTTGACCTGTGTTGCGGTCGCAACCCCAGCACCGGCGGGGGTATCCCCGTATACGACCTTGTGCGCCCAGGTCAGCGCGTCGCCCGGGGCCTTGAGCCGCCACTTGTCGAAGTCCCGGATTGACTTGACGCCATCCAAGTATGCTCGCAAATAACGCCTTAATCCTCGCAACGCTAAAGTACGCCGACTCCCCACTTCCTCCATTTCTTTCTCGCCATTGTTTTTATTAGCTTTTTCGATAATTTGGGAGGCGATATATGAAGCTCTGAGAGCGGGATTCATGTATGGGTTAGCCAGATTTGCTTTTTGCAGATTCGCAAGTGCAATTCCTCTGCGTTGCTCTTTTGTCAGCATTTTCACATATATACATTATTTTATCTTTTTATCAAGTTTTTTTTTAAATTAATTAAAATAAATACTTGACAAGGCTATACAGATATGATATGCTTATACCATGATAGTAAGGGAGGTGATGGAAATGACCAAAGAAAAGCGATTTGACAACTTGTATAATGAGGGTGGTGAGGGCTACAACCCCCACCGACCGAAAGATGCGGATATTCCCAGGTGGGTAGTCCTGTTTGGGAAGAAAGACAGGATCCTCAGAATCATGGAGGGCACAAGCCTACATGACAGTAGGTATGCGGAGCTACAGTTAGAGCTTATGAATATTGAGAAAGAGATAGAGGCACAGGGCAAGAAGGTATAATTGGGATTAACAAAGGGGGTGGAAAAATGGTAGCAAGTATCGTAATAATTTACAAAAGGGGCGCATCGTATTTTTGCGATGCGCATGGATGTTTTGGCGGCGGCTATAGCGGCGCATACGCCGGTGATACCGCAGAAGCCGCTGCACTGTTTGCCCTCACGGAAAGGGGTAGATATATTGACAATAATCCCCTTGGAGGCACACTGTTGGCCCCTCAGGAAGTGCGGGCAGCGATCGAGGGAGATAAAGATTAAGGAGCTTGTTATAGCGGCACTGGAGATGTATCTGGCCGCAGAAGGGGGGGGCAATGGAATATAAAACATACATGAAATGGTCAAAACTAATGATTGTCAAGGATTCCGGCAAGGAGGCTGTCAAGCGTTACAGCATAACATCCAGTAAGGACATATATAATCTTGCAACAAGGACGTTATCGGCATATTTTGGCGGTCACGATAGGGAAGAGTTTGTCATCATCCTACTGGACGGCAAAAATAGGATGTCAACAATACATTCTGTGTCTGTGGGATGCCTGACGGCCTCGATAGTGCATCCTCGTGAGGTATTCAAAATGGCAATATTGGGTAATGCTGCAAGCCTGATACTATGTCATAATCACCCGTCAGGGGATGCCAATCCTTCCAATGAGGATATTGAAATCACGAAAAGACTTGTCGCCGCAGGGGACTTATTAGGGATTAAGATATTGGATCATGTCATTATCGGTGAGGGTAGTTATGTAAGCTTTGCTGATAAAGGTTTATTATGACTCTCCGGCAACGGTGCCGGGGAAACAGGAGGAGGGTATAAAATATGGAAAATTACACTAAAATAAATAAGATGGAAGACCTACGCAGGGCTATAAAAAATATCCATAAGGAAGTCTCGGGACCTGCTCTGCCCGATTTCAAAACAGCCGCAACCCTGCCCGCTGGAGGTTGAGAAGCCCTCTATCGTGGCGTTGCCAAAGAGGAAAGGGGGTGGAAATGGTTAATAATCAACAATTAAATGATGAAAAAAGGATTGCCCTGCCCCATACCGTGTGCCTCCGGTGCGGGGCAACATGGATACCGCGCGTAGAGCGACCCCTCACCTGCCCGAAATGCCGGTCACCTTACTATAATAGAGCAAGAAGGGCCCCCAGCAATGTCGCCGGGGGAGAAAAGGAGAAGAAAAATGAAGACAATCACGTTGAGCCGAAGGGCACAGGGTTGGATGGCAACCTTCAAGAATGATGCCGAAGTACTGGCATTGTTCGGGACGGATACACTGCCGACCTCGTACACAACTGAAGCCGAAACTAATGAAGTTGTATCGGCGATTCAACGGCTGAATCCCGATGCAATAATAAAGGTGTCTCCATAGAGGAAGCACGGATTGGGGGAGGTCAATCGGCCTCCCCTTCTTTTTTTTCCAATATCTCGATATATCCCTGGAGGAGCCATACCTGCCCGCGCAAAAAATCAATCAAATCAGAACGTTCGAAATAATATTTCTTCCAAAAACCAAGTTTTCCTTGCGATTCCATCTCGCTATGGTGTCTTCGGCACAAAGGGACTGCCGTAAGATCCGACCCACCTGCCCCACGGCTGACTATGTGGTGCGGTTCTCCTACATCCCCACAGACAAGACACGCCTTCCCCCGGATATAGGCAAGATAGCGTTTCGAGATGTAGCGTTTTCTTTTTTCTATCATTATCATCCCCCCAAATACTCCTGCGCCATCGCCAATATGGCCCTCGCACTCGACATCTCCCCATGCTCCCGCTTGACCTTTCCTATTGCGTCCTCGATGGTCATATAGTCATCCTTCCCCCATGAGTAGGTTTTCGTCACTACAGAAATGTCCGCTTGAGTGGACAATTCATCCCGCAATTCCGAGACACTCATCCTTGCCGCCTTATCCATGAGCGCATTCACATTCTCCTCGGTAGCCACCCTCGCTACTATCGCTACCTGTTTCGTTCGCTCATCCAGAACGCCAGGGGCCGCTCGCACATATTCTATGACCGCCTGATTCCTGGATATGGATAGTAGCTCGTAGGCCCATGACCGTTTGATAAGGAGCGCATGGCAGAACTCATCCCATGTATCAAACCCCCGTAACCGATATAATCTATCCCGATGATATTCATGCAGTATTTCTATTATCTTGAGCCGTCCTGTCTGTATCACATCCGCATGAAACATCAGGTCTTGCCATAACTTTTTCTCCCGTTCCTTCTCGGATGGTGCTATCTCGCTATAATCGGTAGGGTTACAGTCCTTGTGGCGATAGGTATCGTTCCCAATATATTGGGGTTCGGCTCCTATCTCATTTTGGCATAAATAGCACTGCATTTATGTTTTCCTTTACTATACTTTATATATACTTTATATATCGCCCTACGTATTCTAAGACCTTTTTAACCCTAAAACCTGTCTTTACCACCTTCTTGGACGCTACAGGGGTATTTCTATCGGTCATCTCTACCCCCTTTTTTCCTCATCATCCACGAATCCGGCCAGATATGATGCTGATACACCCTGACCCAACCCCTTTTCTCTAAGTCCTCCGGCTTCGGCATACCGGCCCGGCCATACTCGTTAGCCCAACGATATAGGGTTACTTTCCTATTTCTGCGGTTTTCCATATATCGCCACCCCAGACCGATACTTATTTCTCTTCTTGCCTTTCTTTTTCCGAAACTCGGCTACGGTCATTATCTTGCCGTTTACTACTACCGTATTACCAACTTTTTCGAGAGAACAGAACCCAGGTATGTTTTCTTCTCTTGTGAAATATTTCTTTGCATAGCTGCAATACCAATTATCAGCCTCAACTAACAAAGGAGACGTAATCAGATGTGGACAATTTATGCAAGTATATATTTTAATTATTCGCATATTTCCTCCTCATCCATATATCTCACTAAATCGCTTTTTCCACTCAGGGGAATTGTATTTGATCCGCTCCGCACAAACATCCCTGATAAGTTCGACAGACTTTTTGGTATAGTCATCGGCAAGATTGCTCAATGGCTCAGAAAATAAGAGCCTTGTCGCCGCCCTGTCGTCCTCCCGCTCGTGTTGTCGTTTCTCTTCCCCCTGTTTCCGTATCTGCCTCTCCCATAACTCATCACACAAAACCACAAACTCGCCTACCGCAGGGAAAAATTTCCCTCCTCGCTGAATATATTCCCTTGCAGCCCCTTGAGCTATTCCGTAAGGAAATGCCTTTAAGATATCGTGCCAGACCGATTCTATCTCCTTAATGCGTTCAGGGCTACCCCATTCTTTAGCCGTCAGGGGATATGCTGTATGTAGGTATGATAATATCTTTCGTATCTCTTGCTTCATCATCTCTCTCCTCCTTGTCTATCTCCCGGAAGATGTCCGTAATAGACTTCTTTTTGGCTGTAATCTGATTCAGGTAACCCTCAAATTTATTTCCAAACAGGGTCTCAGGCCGGAGAAACGCTGACATCTTTTCGTCCTGACTCCATTCCGCATGTTTCTTTTCTATTACAGTCCTGAAATCCTCTACGGTAAATCCTTCTTTGATTCTTGCCTTAATTAATTCGGTGGATTTTTTGGAATCAGGTTTGTAATGTGTCTTACAAACTGAATTGAGAATTGAGATAATTTCAGAAACAAGCGATACTCCTTTTTCTTCTTTTTCTTCTTTTTCTTCTTTTTCTTTTTCTGGTCCTGTATCTGGTCCTGGTCCTGTATCTGTATAGAAGGGGCTTCGTAAGTCCTTCGCGAAGTCCTTCGGTAAGTCCTTCGTAAGTCCTTCGGTAAGTCCTTCCGTATACTTCATAAACTCTTGAATTAAATAAGATTTTGGTAAATCAAGTAAATGCCGGATAGCAGCTTTTTTCTGATTGGGATTAGTAAGAGGATTGTATTTCAGGAAATTCTTGATCCACACCACATGAAATTGATTATCATAGCTGATTAACCCCTTTTCGCAGAGGCTTCGTAAGTCCTTTGCGAAGTCCTTACCGAAGGACTTAAGGTCTTCACAAGCATAACCTGTTTTTAGGACGAAAAGTCCAATAAGATTTCCGTGAGGACAGGTAAGAATGTAGAAAAAAAGCCTTTGCTGAAGCGGCGTTAAAGATATGAATTTATCATCATGCCATATACGGGATTGAATCTGTTGATATCGCATGTCTCACCCACCTTAAAAAACAGATGGCCGCATATACAGGGATGTGTTTCCGGTGTAGTAGGTCACCAGCCCAAAAGTTACCCAGTGGGCCATCCGTTATATATACGACCATCTCTTGTTTAAAAAGGGGATCCTTCAAGGCTACTATGGGCAAGAGAAACATAATAGGATTATACATCCCTTAAAGCTCATGTCAAGCTATTTTTTTAAATACCCCCATGCCCGAAATTCCGCCTCCACATCCTCTATTGACCTCGCTACAAACGCCAGACCCCCGTAGCGATTGATAACCGTGATAAAGGCCTTTTGTAGAGGCGATACCCTACCTTTCACCGTTTTAACTTCAATCGCCAATATCCTGCCGTCGGGCAGCACTCCCAGAATATCCGACATCCCGGGGAGCCCAGCCCGGAAATATCTGCGCTTCCCTCCACCGGTTTCGATAGGGAATGCGCCTGTATTATTCCGCCATGAAAATATATTTCTATAGGCGAGATACTCAAGTATCGCTTTAATGATGTCGGATTCTTTTTCTACCATAAATTTAATCTTTTACCGCCCTCATTTCTTCCGTAAAAGGGTCATATTCCTCGACAATCCCAACTTTCCACGTTCGGACAGGGATTGTGACGGTATTGTGCTCCTCGTGGATAAGGGGAACTTCCTGTAAGGCGGAAATGTACGTGATACCATCTTTTTCGTACACTTCATAACCTTCAATACCTTCTATGATATGGGCATGACCAGTGGCCTCTCCTTTCGCCAGTACATACCCATGGCCGTCAACCACCACCTTTTTGCATCCCTGAGGCAGAGTCGTTTCCTGCAATAACACATCTCCTTGCTGTAACTGTTTCATTTTAAACCCTCCTTAAGTTAATTGTTCCGGCATCCAATCGCCGGCGGATAATAATTTCCCTGCCCTCGCGTTCAGTGCTTGCTGAACCGTTTTCACAGTCGGCGGCACACCTTCGACGTGCCAGACGCCGAGGGATGGATTTCTCATCTTTAAGTAAGTCGGCACAATGGCCATACCCTCAATTTTTGGCAACTGTAATAGTTCGTAATCTCCACTTTTGTCAAGCACCTTTGCCTTCAATTTTGTTAATAACCGCTCAATCCCTATTTTCCTTACAATCTCCCGTCTAACTTCGGCGTTCCTCTCAGTCATAATAAGAGTCGGGTCAAGTTCATTAGCAGGCGTAATCACTACTCCCCTTGGTACTTGCACCCCATTAAGCACCCAGAGCCCCCAGCCGTCCCGATACTCTATCGCCATGCGGTCGGTAGCATGGAGTCGGCCTTGCGTATTACGGCCTATAAATTTCGGTCGGTTGCAGACAAAAACAAAATGTCTGTTCGGCCACCAGCAGTTACAGCTTGTTTGGACCATTTCGTAAGATATTGCTTGCCTGTCTGTCGGGAGTTTGAGGCCGCATATATCACGGAAAAATGTCTCATATGCCTGCCACGCGACCCAGAACTGCCCTCCAAACCAGGTATGCCAATTTAAATTGACATACCTGGTT
>Ga0209641_10004818_pt1 | contig 11098 bp, 13 predicted proteins | sample RifCSP16_1_FD_184022 | JGI IMG/M metagenome (GOLD analysis project Ga0209641, IMG submission 184022) | Soil microbial communities from Rifle, Colorado - Rifle CSP2_sed 16_1 (SPAdes) (version 2) | ecosystem: Environmental > Terrestrial > Deep subsurface > Rock core/Sediment | place: Rifle...
GCCGAAAGCGTACATACTCCTCAACAAGCCGAAGGGAGTCATAAGCGCGGTCTCGGATGAGCACAACCGCCCTGTCGTCACGGACCTGGTGAAGGTCAAGGTCAGGGTATACCCGGTCGGCAGGCTCGACTACGACGCCGAGGGCGTCATCCTCCTGACCAATGACGGAGACCTGTCGAACAGGCTTATCCACCCGACATTCATGGTCGCCAAGATATACCAGGTAAAGGTAAAGGGCGCGCCCACGAGGGAGAAGCTCCAAAAGCTGGAAAAGGGCGTCTACCTCGATGACGGAAGGACGCTGCCTGCGACGGCGAAGTTCCTCCGGGCAACCGATGAGAACTCGTGGATAGAGCTTACTGTCTTCGAAGGCAGAAACCACCTGGTCAAGAGGATGTGCATGGCCATAGGCCACCCGGTGCAGAAACTCAAGAGGGTCGAGTTCGCCGGAATACGCCTGGGGATGCTCAAGCCCGGCGAGTGGCGGCCATTGACCGAAAAAGAGCTGGAAGCGCTCCAGCACCTTTCAAAGGGAAAATAAGATTTGGATGAAAGCGGGCCCGATTGGGCCCGCTTTTTTTTAAAGGACAAATGCCAGAGATAAGCCGTTTTTTCGGAATCATAATTGCCATGTTTTATGGAGACCATAACCCGCCCCATTTCCATGCGCGTTACGGGAACGACAGCGCCATCATACGGATTGATAATTTCGCTGTCCTCGAAGGCACACTCCCGCCAAGGGCATTGGGCCTTGTGATAGAATGGGCTGAGTTGCATAAGGACGATTTACTGAAAGACTGGCAGCTTGCGGTGGAAAGTAAACCATTGGCCCCCATCGAACCCTTAAAATAGGTAAAGCCATGCGCTACGACATCAAGGAAGCCCGGCACATTGACGGATACAAAATCGAGGTCAGCTTCGAGGACGGGAAAAAAGGCATTATAGACTTACAAGGCTACATAAAAAAGGGCGGCATGTTCAGCCGTTTTTCTGATTTGGAATATTTCAGAACCTTTCACATAAACAAAGAATTAGGCGCATTGTGCTGGGCGGATGGGCTGGATATCGCTCCCGAGGTACTTTACCATGAGGCTACCAATCAGCCCTTGCCTGCGTGGATGAGTTCGGAGGATAAACGGGCCGTATAAAATATCTCTGCGAGCTATAACGGGCCCTGCGTAAAGCTGGGCCCGAAGCATTTGTTGGGTTACGCTTCGTTGACCCAACCTACGCGAGTGCCAGCCGAACAAGACCGAGGAATAATTATAAGCCTTGTTTAAAAATATTACAAAAAAGCATTGTGACCTCTTAAAAAGAGTAAATCAAGAAGACATTTGGCGTAAACATACAAAATACACCTTAGGTATAGACGGCTTTAATGGGTCAGGTAAATCGACATTAGCAAGATTATTATCTTGGCAAACTGAAATACCGATTATTGAGGCTGACATGTTATTAGATTCTACGAAAGGTGGTTTTAATTATAGGCAAGACGACCTTCTACGACTTATCAACGCACGACATCACCTTAATCGTCCAGTTATAATTGAGGGAATATTTCTGCTGCAAATTCTCAAATCTATCAACATAGCAGCTGATTTTCTTATCTATGTAGAAAAAGTAGGCCACGAAGGCAGGTGGCCCAAAAAATTTACTGAATATGCGGCTCGGTATCGGCCGAAAGAGATTGCCAATTATGTGTACACTTGGCAAGAACCTTACGCGGAAGGGAATCCATGATAAATCTTATTAAACGTCTTACAACATTTGCACTTCTCTTCTTTTTCTTTATTATATTCCCAGTTAAATCATATGGTGACTGGCAGTTAGTAGGCTATGTAGAAGATCAAAACAGTTTTATTTTAAATGCTTTTTTTATCAAAGCAGACAGCATAAGCGTCAGTGAAAACCAAACAATATCAGCATGGACACAATCACACATCAGAGTGCCTATAAAATTGGATAAGAAATCAATAATAGACATTGTTGCGCTGTATGAATTTAATTGTCGCGAGCAGACATTTAGAACAACAGAAACAGTGTTCTTTTATACAGATGGAACACAAGAAAAAATTATTCCAGAAAAAAAGTGGGAGGCCACTAAAAGAGCAGCTACACGGATGCTTTTTGACTTTGTCTGCAAATAAGTCTCGTAAGCTGGGCTCCGCCCACCATATCTTTTCCGATAAAGGAGAAAAATGAAAAAGACCGCGAAGAAACTGCTCTGGAAGATTTTCTCTCAATCTGGAGAGCTTGATTTCCATAAGAACAACAAATGGCGTCAGAGCGCCGATTTTATGAAGCAGACGGATTATCTCTTCAGGCTGTTCGGCTACCAGCCGGACTCTTTCAAGGATAAATTCGTCATCGATATAGGCTCCGGCTCGAAGCTGAGAAGCAAATTTTTTACCGGGTCGAAGATAATCGCCATAGAGCCGCTGGCCGACAGCTTCGTCAAAGAGCTGAGCTGGAGCGACCTGAAGGACGCGCACAAATTCTTTTCCTCTCCTGCGGAGGAGTTCCATAACGAATTGAGCGGCACAGGTGATTTCGTGATGTGCATAAATGTGCTCGACCATGTCATCGACCCGGAGGATATATTCTCGAACTGCCAGAGGTATCTGAAAAACGGCGGCGAGTTTCTGCTCTCGGTAGATTTTCACAAGGGCCTTGACCTGATGCACCCCGTGAAGCTCAACGAGGAATACATCAATAAAATGGCTCAAAAGTACAAGTTCACCTTGAGCAGGAAGCATGACGGGCTCGGCTCATACGGAAAATGCTACGGCAAGGGAACGGCGCACACCTATATCTTTAAAAAGAGCTGACCGCTGCACTCGTAGGGTGGGCTCCGCCCACCATCTTTTCATAATCGGCAACCCCGTCACCTGTTCGAAGATTTTTTGGCGGGCACAGCCCGCCCTACAAGTACTTCGTTTTCCCCCCTCTCCCCTGCCCTCTCCCACAAGGGGAGAGGGAGTTTTGAAGAACTATTGTCATTCCGAGTAAAGAGTCTCTGGGCTGGCGTAAAAAACAAGGTTCTTCGGTCGCTCCGCTCCCTCAGAATGACAGTCCGCTCCTCCCCCCAAAAGTCTTCTGGAAATAATCCCGTGGTTGGGTTTTAATTACCCCCATGTCACGCATCCATATCCTCGATAAGTCGCTCGCGTCAAAGATCGCCGCAGGTGAAGTGGTCGAGCGGCCCGAGTCCGTATTAAAAGAGCTGCTCGAAAACTCGATTGACGCCGGGGCGACCTCGATTTTCGTCCACATTATCGAAGGCGGCAAAAGGCTCATAAGGGTCGTTGACAACGGCTCGGGCATAGCAAGAGAAGACGCGCCGCTCGCATTCCTCCGCCACGCCACATCAAAAATATCAACCGAAGACGACTTGGAGCGCATAATGACCATGGGCTTTCGCGGTGAAGCTCTGGCGTCAATTTCAGCCGTCTCGCGCGTAACATTGAGGACCAGAAGGCCGAATGAGGTCGCGGGTACTTCGATTGAGATCGAAGGCGGGTCAGAGCCTGTAATATCAGACGACGGCTGCCCGGAAGGCACCTCCATCGAGATAAAAGACCTCTTTTACAACACGCCCGCAAGGCTCAAGTTCCTCAGGGGAGCCGAAGCCGAATACGGCAGGATACTTGAGATATTCAAGAAAATTGCCTTAGTCAACCCGGAAAGGCGCTTTCGCATATCCCACGGCTCCGGCAGGCCCTTGGACGCCATGCCAGCGTCGTTGCGCCAACGGACAGCGGACCTCTTCGGCGTGGATGCCTCAAAACTCATCGAGATAGACACACCTGACCTCAAGGGCTTTATCGGCAACCACGAGCTTACATACCCCACGCCCAAATATGTCCACACTTATGTCAATGGCCGGTGGGTGCGCGACAGGTCGATTAATCGCGCTATACTTGATGGATACGGCCAGCTCCTCGACCCGGGCAGATACCCGTTCGTTGTCCTCGACCTCAAAGTACCCCCTGAAGATGTGGATGTAAACATCCACCCCACAAAAAGCGAGGTCAGGTTCAGGAAAACAAGCTATATCTACGACCTCGTGAAATACGCCGTCAGGGGCGTGCTTACGGCTCATTCAGCGCGCCCGGTTTCATATGACAGGCCACAGTCGTTCAGGAGTTCGGGACCTCAAACACAAAGGCCCTTTGTCGCCGAGGCAGGCGAGCCGTACAATTCGTCGATGCCAAGGCCCGTTGAAAGCCCGCTTTCCTTTCAGTTCGAGGAAGCCGATGATGATACAAAAAACCCGGAGTTTCTTGGCCTTACTGTAATAGGCCAGCTCTGGGGCGAATTTCTAATCGCAGAGACTCCCGAAAGAGACGGAAATATCTACATTATCGACCAGCATGGCGCTGCCGAACGGTGCGCTTTTGAGCGGCTGAAAGAGGCCTTTGCCTCCGGCACCGTGAGGAGCCAGACCCTGCTTCTGCCTGAGCAATTCGAGACAACGCCTGATGAGAAAGAAGAGATATTGAAGGCCCTGCCAGGGCTAACGGATATGGGTTTCGAGGTCGTCACCTTCGGCCCATCGATAAAATCTGGCGGCGAGACTTTCCTCATAAAATCAGTTCCTGATATACTGTCAGGAAGGGCTTGTGACCACCTTGTAAAAGACCTGGCCCAGGAGACTTCCGCTTACGGCGGCAGCTCGAAGATAGACGAGAAGATAGAAGCCGCGCTCATGCGCATCGCCTGCCACAGCGTCATCCGTGGGGCAAGGGAACTTTCCCGCGAACAGGGGCAGGCGCTTTTAAAAGACCTTTCAAAAGTAGACTTCGCCGGCCACTGTCCGCACGGCAGGCCCGTGGTTAAACGCATATCAAGGGGCGAGCTGGAGGCGATGTTCAAGAGGTAAAAAGAGATGATATCCCGCAGGTCATTCCTTAAAGGCGGGGCTCTGTTAGGAGGGGGCCTGCTGCTCGAAGGTTTCGTCGTAGAGCCAAGGATGGTAGACATAACCGAAACCCGGGTACAGATAAACGGCCTTCCAGCCGTATTCAACGGCTTTCGGATATGCCAGATAACCGATGTCCACCACAGCTCCGTAGTCGGTCTCGATTACATCAAAAGCGTGGTCGAAGAGGCAAACAGGCTCCGTCCTGACCTTGTCTTACTCACCGGCGACTACATAGATACAGGCAGGAAGTACATGGCCCCTTGCCTTGAGGCCCTCTCAGGCGTCAAAGCAAGATACGGCACCATAGCCATCCTCGGCAACCACGACTATTTTATTGAAAAGAGCTATGCCGAAGAGGTCATCACCTCTCACAAAATCCCGCTCCTCCAGAACAGCCATTTGCTTATAGAATCAAAAGGTTTCACCCTTTGCGTGGCCGGGGTGCGCGACCTTCTCGAAGACGCCCCTGACGCAAGCGCAGCGTTAAAAGGCGTTGACTTGTCAGTCCCAAGAGTCCTCCTTTCCCATCACCCTGACTACGCCGAAACCCTGCCCGCTGACGAGAGGATCGACCTCGTCATATCCGGACACACCCACGGCGGACAGGTAAGGCTGCCTTTCGGACACGCCCCTGTCATGCCCTCAAACTATGGCCAGAAGTACTCTGGCGGGCTTGTGCGCCTCGATAGCGGCACCCAGGTCTTCGTGTCACGGGGCATAGGCGTATCCATGATTCCCGTCAGGTTCAACTGCCCACCCGAGCTTGCCCTCATAAAACTGGCGGCATAACCCTTTGAAATGATATAATTTTCGCAGTCCCGGCCACGGGTCAATCACCTATGGAAAAAACAAGGCTCGTCATAGTGTCCGGCCCGACTGCCAGCGGCAAGACCTCGCTTGCCGTTGAACTTGCCCTTCTTTTCAACGGAGAGATAATAAGCGCCGACTCCATGCAGGTCTACAAGCTCATGGACATCGGCACCGCCAAGCCGACTCTTGAAGAACGAAAGGGCGTGGCCCATCACCTCATTGATGTAGTCTACCCTGACGAAGAGTACACAGCGGCCCGCTTCAAGATGGAAGCCGCCAATAAAATCAAAGAGATAGCGGGACGAGGCAGGACTGTATTCATAGCCGGAGGCACGGGCCTGTACATGAAGGTTCTTACCCAGGGCCTCTTTAAAGGCCCTGAGGCAAACCCGCAGCTGAGGCAGGAGCTTCTGGCAATCGCCTCGGACAAGGGCAAGGAAGCCCTCCACGAGATGCTCAAAAAGATAGACCCTGAAGGGGCCTTACGGATTCACCCCAACAACCTCAACAGGGTAATAAGGGCCATAGAAGTATTTGAGCTTGCCGGAAAGCCCATATCCTGCCTTCAAAAGGAGCACTCTTTCAGCGAAACACCATATGAATGTTTCAAGATCGGGCTTGATATTGAAAGGGAGGCGCTTTACGGCGCCATCGACTGCCGGGTAGACCGCATGGTCTCAGCCGGACTTTTAGAGGAAACACGGGCGTTTGCGGACATGGGCTATGGTTATGACTTGAAGCCAATGCTCGGTTTGGGTTATAAAGAAATGTCCGGGGTGATAAAGGGCAGCCGCACGCTTGAGGAAGCCGTGGAACTCATAAAACGAAACACCAGGCATTACGCCAAAAGACAGCTTACATGGTTCAGGAAGGATACAGATACAAAATGGTTCAAACCTTCGGAAAAACAAAATATTATAGATGCCGCAGGCCGGTTTCTGGCATGAAGAATCTGGTCTTCGCCCTCTTCGCCGCGCTCGCGTTCATCTTACCGGGTGCCGCCATCTCTGGCGATGTCACGCTCATCCAATCAGAAGGCATCGCAGCCAAGTCCGACGACATAGCCGAGGTCAAGCGCAAGGCCATGGACCAGGCATTGAGGGCGGCGGTGCTTGAATCGGCAAAGACAATACTCGCGAAAGAGTCCTTGAGCGCTCCGGCAAACGCGGTTGAATCCATCGCGTCTTCACCAAGAGCTTTTGTGCTCAACTACAAAATTCGTTCCGAAGGGTGGATAACCCACATGGATTCCACTTCTCAGGCCTCTTCTGAGGGAGCATTGGCTGGCGGCACGGAGATGTACCATATCTGGATAGACGCCTCAATAGATACCACGGCGCTGCGCTCCGCTGTCTCGAAACTCGTATCAACGGGCGCAAGCACGGGCCAGGTCGTCATCAACCTCATGGATGTGCGGGATTATCCGACCTTCAAGCTTCTCGTGGAATCTCTCCAGAAGATAGCTTCCATAAAAGAGGTCTCCTACGGCTCGTTCACCGGCGGAAGGATAACCCTTACGGCCACTGTCTCGGGAGACGCCTCCCAACTTGCCGGAAGGATAGCCCGTGAAGTGCCCGAAAAATTCGCGGTAATGGAAGGCGCGGGCCAGATAATCATAAAGCCCTCGACACTGTAAGCCCAATGAAAAAAACACTTCTTTCGATAGCATTGTTTCTGACTCTTGCCGGGTGCGGCCCGGCGATAAAGCATACCGTGTCGCCGGAGTACGCGCAGATAAGCCCGAAGAGGGTCGTAGTCCTGCCTGTTGTCTGGGAGCAGCAGGCCGCACCTGAAGCAGGTGATATAAGCCTCCTTTTCCGGAAGATGTCCTCAGAGCGGCTCGGGCTCCTCAACTACTCGGCAGTCCCGCTCGATGAAGTGGACAAGGCAGGCAACGGACAGCCGGACTGGTTCGTTGGAAAGCCTGTCCACGAAATAGCGGCCCTGCTCAAGGCCGACTCAGTCCTGTTCATCCGCATAAAGGAGTGGGACAAAGACAACCTGCTTCCGTATAAGTCGCTGAACATCGAGGCCGCGTTCGAACTGCATTCAGCGGTCGGAAAGGTTCTCTGGAAAGCCGAGTACTCGACCAGCGAAGCTGATTTAGGGCTCGACAGCCGCCCAATGGAGCTTGCCGTACATAATGCCTTTGAACCCAGGATACAACGGTTCGTGGACGCGGTCTTCTCGACGCTGCCCCCTGGAGAAGCTGATACGAGCCAGAGAAAGACCTACTTCCAGTGGCTGCCGTAGAATAGCAGTGTCGAATGGTAGATGGGGATTCTTCAGCACATGAAAGTTAAAGCCTCAAGCTGCCAAAATCAGGTTGCTCAAAAAGTTCCAGATGCTAGGCGTCGAGGAGCGAGGAATGAGGCGTACTCTTCATGTACGCCGCAATTACGAGTGACGATGCAGATGGGACTTTTTGAAGCTCCCCTTGGCAAGCCGCAGGGAGCTTCGAAACCTAATGAAGTCTCGGTTTCTATTCGCTCGCTTGACCCCGCAACAAGCTGCGGGGATTCGCTCGCTATGTGTTTTCAGCGACCTGAAATCCCAGCATGAAGCACATACCTAACATCCTGACAGCTTTCAGGATACTTCTTGTCCCGGTATTCCTCTATTTCATCATTTCAGGCGAGTATCATATTGCCGCCGCTGTTTTCATAACAGCCGGCATAACCGACGGCATTGACGGCTTTATAGCGCGCAGATACAACGCGCGCACCAAGCTCGGCGCCGCCCTCGACCCTTTCGCCGACAAATTCCTCCTCGTGAGCGCCTACATAGCGCTTGCCGCAAAAGGCTTCATCCCAATCTGGCTCATGGTCCCGGTAATAATAAAAGATTCGATACTGCTCTCGGGAGTCGCGGCATTAAAAAGCGTGGGCCGGGAAGTGAAGATCGTCCCGAGCGTATTCGGCAAGATGACCACGGTATTCCAGATAAGCACGGTAATCTACGCCATGCTCATCTCCGATACCGGAGCCGTGTTCATGGCTCTGGCGCTAGTCACCGCCATTATCACGATTTACACCGGAATAGACTATGTAAGGAAAGAATACAGGATACAGACGGGGAATAGATTATGATGAAAATCGAAATGTCCAGAATAAAAGAGTTAATAGAAAGGCCGAGCGAGAGTCTTTCTGTAGAGATTAAAAACTGGATAAATCCTGATGAGCCAATTAACGCAATTAAAATTATCAAATCTGCGTTAGCTATCAGAAATCATGGCGGTGGGTATATTGTTATTGGATTTGACAACAACACACTAGAACCAGATTCAAATCCTCCTTCGGAAGTAAGAACACTCTTTCATATTGATAAAATACAAGCATTGATTTCTAAGTTCGCGTCAGAACCGTTTGAAGTCTTAGTTGAATTTCCTGAGCGCGATGCACAAATTTATCCAGTTATTATCATTCCGTCTGGAGTCAAAACCCCCGTCGCCACAAGATCGGAACTTCGTGTTGATATACATAATTTCATCAGTACGGATACGATTTATGTCCGCTCCTTGAATTCAAATAACACACCAAGCACAACAAGAGCAAACTGGAAGGATTGGAATAAAATCGTCGAAATTTGTTTTGAAAATAGGGAAGCTGATATTGGACGCTTTTTAAGACGACACCTTAGTGGACTAACCCCGGACATCATAAAAGAACTCGCATTAAAACTCTCTTCAGTCTCAGAAAGAGAAGACACTAGTGAACGTATTGTAAAATATCTGAATGAATGCAAAGACCGATTTTTTTCGTTAACAAAGGAACGGAACATTTCTCTTCCAGCATTCGGCACATGGGAAGTAGCACTTTTTTTGGAAGGAAAAATACCTGAACATGCTCCGAATCTTGACTTCTTAAATCTTCTTGACTCAACTAATCCAGATTATACAGGCTGGCCAGTTTGGCTCGATAGTCGTAGCTTTCAAGATATTTCTGCCAGACCATATGTTTTCAATGGTGCTTGGGAATCACTTATAAAATCGCTCGATTCTAGCTGGCGTGATATAGATTTTATGCGACTCGACCCAAAAGGTCGATTCTATTTATTACGAGCCCTTCAAGATGATATTTCAGGAAATGAGAGAGTTAAACCTTTAACTGAATTGGATTTTGGCCTATCAATTATCCGCACAGCGGAGGCCATTGCCGTTGGGATTGCTTTTGCGAAAGCAATGGGATGTTCACCTGAGGAAACAACTTTAGCATTCGCTTTTAAATGGTCTAAATTGAAAGGCAGGCAATTAAGCGCATGGGCTAATCCCGGTCGTTATATCTCTCGAGGGCGAATTGCTCATCAAGACGACATACTGACTATTATCAGTGTACCACTAGAAACATCATTGTCAGCGTTAGGGGGTTATGTCCATCAAGTCGTTAGGCCTTTATTTGAGCTCTTTGATGGTTTTTCTATCAGCAAGGATGTAATCGAAGACCTTACTCGTCAATTAATTGAAAGAAAGCTATAAACTGGTTACAAATTCGCAAAAATGATAAAAAAAGGCGGGTACGGCCTTTCGTACCCGCCTTTGTGCCCGAGGACTTACGATTATTCCTCCGGCATACCTTTAAGCTCAGACATCCAGACTACTTTTTTCCTACGGTAAGCACATCAATTACTTTGTCTGAGCCTGGTAACGGAGTCTTTGTCCAGCTTATCACGGTATCGGTACCCTCAAGTTTTGCGGTACGCGTTCCAAGCTTGTTCTCCTCCGTAAAATTACCCGCGAACACTTCCTTGAACTCCGGCGCGGTGCCAGCCTTACCGAACCAGTGTATGCCGTAAGAGACAAGGCGGTTGTCGCCGCTGAATTGCGCGTCCAGGGAATAACCTTTCAGGAGCCAGGTGGCAAAGTACGCGTGGTCAGCAGATTTATCCCCGGGTATATTCTTTTTCTCGTTAGGTTTGCCAAGGAGAGCCGTTGACTCGGAAAAGCTCATCCCGATCTTGAGCCCCTTAGAATACCTGTCGATATTCTGAATTGTCCTGGCGACCTCGCCTTTTTCGGCGGCCTGGACAGCCGTGAAGCTCAAAAGAATGCAAAGGGCCGCGAATACCGCAGCCGCCCCGTGACTGAACTTAAAGAACCTGCGCATCTGTCTTCTCCTTAAATAAAACGCCCCGGCGGTCATAAAACCGGCTCGGGGCGTTTCTTGTTCATTATAAAGAACTCCGCTTATTTCTTCATCCATTTTCTGGAATAAGCGAGACCTACAAGGCCAGAGCCGACCATAAGCAGGGTCCCGGGCTCGGGTACGGATGAAGTCGGGTTTTCCGGTACGCCGGGGGGAGGGGTGAACCCGCCGCCGCCGACAGCCGCTATCCTCACGAATACCGAGTCAGATGTCGGCGGCGGCG
>Ga0209641_10004820_pt1 | contig 11097 bp, 14 predicted proteins | sample RifCSP16_1_FD_184022 | JGI IMG/M metagenome (GOLD analysis project Ga0209641, IMG submission 184022) | Soil microbial communities from Rifle, Colorado - Rifle CSP2_sed 16_1 (SPAdes) (version 2) | ecosystem: Environmental > Terrestrial > Deep subsurface > Rock core/Sediment | place: Rifle...
TCCTGGGAGCTTCGCTCTCCTTCGCATCTGTTATTTCCTTTCCCTCGATAAAGACGCTTCCTTCGGTCGGTCTGTCCAGCAGCCCTATCATGGAGAGAAGCGTTGATTTCCCGCTCCCTGAGGGTCCTACTATGCTAATGAGCTCTCCTTTCTTTACGTCAAGGTTCACACCATCAAGAGCATGGACAGGGATCCTGCCCTGCATATATGTTTTTTTAAGACCCCTGATGCTCAGAATCGGTTCTTTCCCGTTTCCATTGTTACTCATACCGCAGCGCCTCCATTGGACTCATTTTAGTGGCTCTGTATGCTGGATAGGTTCCGCATATCATTCCAAGAACTGTGGCAAATATCAATCCGATAACCACAATTCTGGGGGTGATAGAGAAAAGCGCAGAACCCTGGGCTTCAAAAGATATATTCAGGAAGTGGACAAGTATCCAGCCCCCGGCAATTCCCGCGATCCCTCCTATCATTCCCATGAGCGCAGCTTCTCCCATGGTCATGAAAAGAATGCTTTTTCTTTCAGCACCAAGCGCTTTGAGGAGACCGAATTCTTTTGTTCGTTCTGAAACAGACATCAGCATCGTGTTCATGACACTGAGTCCACCGATGATGGCTGCAAGCACTGCTGCGCTTATGGTGATCAAACTGAAAAAGACAAGCTCTCCCTCGATATCTTTCCTGAGCTGTTCCGGAGATCGGCTTTTCACTTTTTCTACACTCAGATCAATCCTTTTTGCAAGAAGAGAAGAATCCGTACCTGGTGCTGGCTCCGCATAAATCATAGATACAGTGTTTTCCATTTTATAGAACTTTTGCGCGGCGTCAAGGGGTATATTCACAGAAGAATCAAACATGGTGCCGGAATATTCCTGAATACCAACGATAGTAACATTCCGGGTATGGCTTATTGATGATGAGCCTTTTTTCCTCTTGTTTTTTATCTCAAGTTCATCTCCAACCTTGAGATTAAACTTCCGGGCAATGCTGCTGCCTATCACTGCTTTATATTCATCGCCAGGAACAAGATACCTGCCTGAGATGAGCTTCAGGTCTTTAATTTGTTTTTCTGGAAGAACACCACTCACAAAATCGCCGGGATCGAATCCTCCACCACTTTTTTCGGGATCAAGAGAAGTATATAATACTCCATAAGCATCTTTTACCCCCGGCACTCTTTTTATCTGCCGGATCTTTGTTTCATCAAGAGTGCCGGATCCATCAGGCTGTACCATGATATCAGCTGCCAGGAGTTTTATTGACTTGTCATAAGTCATGTTCAGATGCTCGGACATCCCACCCATAACAACAACCGCAAAGATCCCGAGAGCGATCCCGAATATAGTCAGTCCAGTCCTCATTTTTCTCTGGGTGAGGCTACGAACGATGAGGTCGAGCATTCTAACCACCCCGCCATTTCCATGCTGCCGCGAATAAAGCTATTAAAAGAATCAATGCTGTGAAACCGGGAGTGCTTTTGACGGTTGGAGTTTCTGAAGATACGGCTTCTTCAGGGATGCGCAGGACTGTTTCATATTTATCAAGTGCTATATTCTCCTTATTTACCGCTCTTATTTCAATATCATAGGTTCCTGGAACAAGGTTCTTCCATACAACTCCAGCAGTGTCCTCTTTTCCGTATACCAGGATATCTTCAATCTGCTGGCGGAAGGTCAGTCTCTCATTCGTATCCCTGTTCTTTGCTGCCACGTCAATGAACCCATCAAATGGAACCTGAGATCTTCCTCGAAGCGTTACGCTGGCGCCGTACTCATCCACCTCGACATCGTCCTGAACGATCTCTACATCATCATTAGCAACGAACGAAGCTGTGTAGGTATTGACCAGAGGTGGAGCAGAAAGCCTGTGGGTCAGGATCTTGGCGCGAACATTATAATTCCTGTTATTGCTGAGAAGGAACGGCCAGTCAATTTTCAATTCAGTGTTCGATGTTAGGGATACGTCCTCTTTTGTCTCTGTAAAGACTATATCGTTGTTTTCGAGCAGCTCGATTTTGATATCAACTGCACCGGGATTGAAAGGACGGAGCAGCAGCTGCACTCCTCTATTCGACGGCGAAAAGTCCACAACATGAAAGCTCGGCATGGCTACTGTGCCGTATGACACTGCATAAGAACTGCTGTCATGGACTTGAGTGTCATTGTAAAGGCTCACTCTTGCTGTATAATAATCATGCTGGGGCTTTTTCTGCCATATAATCACCTTGGATATCTGCTCACCTGCGTTTACTTCAAAGGGTACCACCTGAGACTCCACTGCATTTCCTCCATACATGAGTTCAAAAACCGCCTTCCCCTGATGAGCCTGGTCGGATTTGATACTGACCTCGCTGCTTGTGAAATCAGAGAAAAAGTCCGTGATTTCAAGTGAACCTGCTGCTGAATTCACGAATATGAATGAAAATGTCAATAGCAGATAAAAAGCCTTCGCTAATTGTTTCTTCATATTATTCCTCCTGTTATATATTCCACTCGTTTTTTCAGGTATGCCCTGTGTAAGGACAGACCTCAAGTATTAAGTAGAACTTCTTAATAGATAAACATTTCTATAAATAGTCAGGTTGGTGCTATGAAACAATAAACTATAAATATTTATAAGCAAGACTATATCAATAGAAACTCAGATAGTATGAATTAATAAACATACAGATAAATTCAGGCGTAATCAGGATGAGAGTTAAATCATGAGCCCGCTTCAAAAATTATTTGGCAAAACTGCACAACTGACAGTGCTGGAATACTTGCTGAGAAATAAAGATGAGATAAATTATCTCTCAGGGATCGCGGAAGGAACTGGATTATATCATTCCAGTGTGGCGAGGGTACTTGAGCCTCTGCTTGAAAATAACATTGTCATTGAGAAAAAGATCGGAAAGCAGATCCGAAGTTTTACTCTGAATGAAGAGCATAAGGCTGTGAAGTTCCTGATGAAATTTTATGATGAGCTGAAAGTAGAACTTGGAGATTAATCCACTCTCTTCATCACAAACTCGCAGCAGTCATCCCCTTTTGCAGCGCATTTTGTTTCTTCGGCGTCGATACCCTTTCCTTTCAGCACCTCGGCCAGCCCGGCATTATACCCCCTCAAAAAATGACACACTGCGACCTCTGACCTTTCATAACCCCGTGCTATGAATGAATTCTCGACCCTGATCACAAGTTCATTTGTGTTATCCTCTTCAACAATAAACCTGCCCCATCCAAGATCTGCATAAAAGTTCTGCACAGCCTCGATGAACTTTTGATCTTTCAGATCCCATCCATTTCTAAAGCGATTGATCCACCGTTCGCCGGCATTCTTGCCAGCTTCATAAAAAAGCACGGCTGCGCCGTCAGCACCCAGAATCTTTTCAGCATCTTTCTGCAGATGCACAAAAGTTTCAACGCTTACTATCACTGCAGGGACTTTAATGACTGAAAACTCGCCTTTGCTTCTTTCCCAGGCAGCAGTTTCTCTGACGTCTTTGAACATAGGTAATCAAAATGATTGTGCATGTAACTTAAATTTATCTATATACACCATCACCAGAATTTTAAATGTGACCTATGGTCATATAAGACAGTGGTCATAAATAATCAAGGTCATTAATATTAGGCTCATACTGCGCATTGATCTTCTTCATACCTCTTCTTCCACTGATCGTAATCAGTTTATTGAATGAAGAGGAAGTGCTGCTGAATGAACTGCCAGGCTATAAGGAATATTGCCAGAAAACGCGGTATCGTCTGTTTCCATTTATCTGGTGAACTGCCAGGTTTCTGCCTGAATGCAATCAGAACAGCTCGACAGGGATTTACAAAAGCACAGATCGAACCGCTTGAAGTTCCTCTTCCGCCCCTCCCGAACATCTCCGCCGCATTGTCGCCTGCCTCCCTCCAGGCAAAGATGGACGCGCTCAGGCGCCTCCAGGCAGAGACCGGCGCCGAACCGCTGCTGCCGACTGTGCGAACAGGGCATTTAAGGGTAGCATTAGAACTCTAATCAACAAAATGATTTTTCTTGAGTTTTTCAAATACCTCAATGCCCTTTTCTGTTGGAATGAACTTTTTCCAGGTATGCTTTTCAGGTGTGAGACACCTGATCAGTCCATGTTCTTCCAGTTCCCGCATTGCATAACTGATGTTCTGCAATGATCTCTCGGTCGTATCTGCTATCTCAGATGCCTGCAGCAGCCTTTTTTCATGCATTATTTTCAAGACGATCAGTCTTCTGTCCACTCCCAGAACCCATGCTGTTAATTCATCTATATTAATTAACCCAAAAATATATAGCTTTAGTAAATCTTTATAATCCGGCAGGCAACTCAGTAAATCCAGGACGTTTTCCCCTTGCGGGTGCAGTTGCACCCTTGAACCATCCTCGGTATCAAGACAGATTCTATTCATCTGGATCTCATGGTTTGAATATGACCGTATTATAGCTGCAAAAGAAAAAAGAATTACAAATATAACTAACAGGATGCGAATCCTTCTATAAACCGATTTTTCATCGTTCATGCTCCATGCCTTTTCCTTTTTGTTTTCAATTCTTTTTTCCTGGATATTATCTTTTTCCATAAGCCATCGTGAACACATCCATCATCAAAGCAGAGAAAGCTAAATACGACCGAATATAACTTTATTAAACCTCAGGCATCAAATGAAATTCTAATAATGAATAACAACCTATCACAAATTAGAAAGATTTATAACATTTGATATTTATAGTCCATCAAACTGGCTCACCATGCACTATGGTTTCTTATGGTGATTTCTGTCAAGGACAAAGGAGGAAGCAATAAATGCAATCTGAAATAACCATTAAAGGTTTCTCCATGCTATTAAGCATCTGGGTTGAAACCAGAATTGATGGTGACACATTGAAGATAAGGAAGAAAGGAGTGAAATGCAATGGTGGAAATATCTTTAATTGATCCTGCAATGCTGATAACTGTTCTCTTAATAGCCATCAGCGGGACTCTTATTTGTTTAGGTGTGCATTTTGTCCCTGTGGGCGGTGCGCCGGCTGCCATGGCACAGGCTACTGGTATAGGAACAGGGACTGTTGAACTGGCGGCAGGTTCCGGGCTTGTTGGCCTGATAACAGCGGCTTACATGAATTCGAATGTGGAAAACGCTCCAATGTATTTGGTATTGGCTGCCGGAGCAATGGGTTCTATGATAATGATATCAAGCGCAATGCTGGCTGGCAGTTTAATATACGCTTATGGCGTCGGAGTGCCATTTGCTTCAGCCCAGGTTAAACGCGACCCTATAACGCACGAGCGGCAGGACATCTATATGTCAAAAGGAACACAGGGGCAGGGCATCCCGACCATATGCTTTGTAAGTGGAGTAATAGGAGCTGCGCTTGGCGGTACTGGAGGGGCTTTAATATATTTTGTACTTTATGGAATATACAGTCCATTATTAAGCGCAGCAAGCGCTGCCGCAGTTGCTGGTGTATTTACCATGGGCGTCTTCTATGTTAATGCTGTTATCCCATCCTATGGTGTGGGCGGTACAATAGAAGGATTCCATGATCCCAAGTTCAAGCGCGTGCTGCCGAAAGATACAGTCACAAGCTTTCTTGTTAGCCTGGTTCTGGGCTTCGTGGCAATATTGATCACTACAGGGATGTGAAAGGCAATAAATCAGCAATACGAACGCAGATGCCGGCAATCGGCGTTCGTCTGCTCTTATTTTGGGTTTTTTATGATTTTGCCTGAGCGTTTGATGCGGTTTCACTTTTTCATGAAACAAAAAAGAAACTTTCAATACACCCCAAAATACATTAGTCTTTAATAAAATAAAATGGAGTGAAGCAAATGCGGCGAATAATCGAGAAAAAAATCGAAGACGCGATGACGAAAGACGTAATTACAGTAAGAAAAGATACCTCACTGAAAGAGTTAAGGGATCTGTTTAAACAATACGATTTTAACGTGTTTCCTGTAATAGAAAATGGTGAGATCATGGGAGTTGTAACAAAATTGAATTTCCTGAAAATATTCTCTTTTGATCCTGAAAGATTGATTCCCGACCTGAGATCCATTTATGCAAAAAATGCCGGGGATATTATGTCGAAAAGAATTATTGCGGTTTGTTCTGGAGATTCCATACAAAAGGCGGCTCAAAAAATGCTGGATCATCGAGTCAGAGCTGTTCTGGTCACAGATAGATCGAAGAAAAAATTGAAAGGTATTATCACCCGCGGTGATATCATGAAATTCGTGGAAGTAGACTGAATTTCTCTTTTTACACTGTTTTTTCCTTCCAGCCTTTTTCTGGTCCTTTTGCAAAAGTGGATTTCAGAAGTGGTGGTGTAATAAGGGTCGTTACTATCGACATTACGACAGCGATCACGTAGATAGGCTGCTGAATAATTCCCGAGGAAAGACCAATATAAGCGACTATCAATCCAACTTCCCCTCTTGGAATCATACCGGTCCCCACGCGCATTGCGCCATGATAATTAAAACCGCTGAAGTAAGACACCACACCGCACCCTAAAGCTTTTCCAATGATAGCCAGTACCAGAATAAGTACGCCAAGACCTGCGATCGTCACAGCTTCTCTTATATTCACAAGCATACCCATAGCCACGAAAAAGATCGGCACAAGAAAATTAAAAACCGGGGTAAGCTCTTCTATCAAATGTTCTTTATATGCAGAGGCTGAGAGGGCAAGACCTGCTGCATATGCACCTATTATCAGTGCAAGGCCTATGTAAGCTGCAAGATACGAGATCAGAAAACCAATGACAAGAGCGATGACCATGAGCGCACCTTTGGTCTGGAACTTGCTCAGTACACTGGATATTTTTTCTGAATATTTCAGGCCGAGATACAGTATCAGACCCCAAAACACAGCTGCTTTCAACACGATCCAGATGATATCTGTTGACGTGCTTTTGGGGATGATTTCATTCCAGGCATTGTCTATGAAATTCAACTGCTGTACACCTGTGGCTGCTCCTATTACACCTATTACCATCGCCAGTACGATGATGCCCAGGATGTCATCAATAACTGCAGCTGCTAAAATTGTGGTGCCTTCTTCCGAGTTCATCCTGTCTAAGTCTTTTAACACCCGGGCTGTGATACCAACGCTTGTAGCTGTCAATATCGCTCCTGTGAAGAGCGCCACATATTGTATGGGTTCGCCCTCAGGTGGGGTATAAAATATTAATATCGCAAAATAACCCAGTAAAAATGGTACAATCACCCCGCCAGCAGCTACCAATCCAGCCACCTTGCCGAATTTCATGAACTGCTTCACATCGGTCTCGATGCCTGCAAGGAACAGCAGAATAACCACGCCTATCTGTCCGATCAGATCAATCTCAGGTGAAATAGGCATTATTTCACCAGGGATTACATTAAATCCCAGATAAGGACCAAGGGCGAACGGACTTATTACGACTCCTGCCAGTAGCTCTCCGAGCACACCGGGCTGTTTGAATTTACGCTCTGCAATCTCGCCCCCAATTTTTGCAGCCAGCAACATTATTGCAAGGCCCAGAATGATATGTGGAATGTCAATCGAACCAACTGCTTCCGATGCTGAAACACCCGTTACCAATATAAGAATCAAGAATAAGGCTAATATAAACCATCTCATAAGATATTGCCAATAGCGAAGGGTATAAATAACCTTTTTTATTTGATTTTCGCAACAATTTATATCTCTTTAATGCATATGTAATACTGGAGGTGAGAGCATGTTGTGTATATTATGGTTCAAGTGGGCTCCTGAAAATACATCAAAACTTCTTGATCTTTGGAAGGAATTCAAATATCCTGAAGAAGTTAAATTGATCGGCAGGTATCTCCTGATAGGCAGGCATATATCAGTAGCAATATTTGACGCACCAGATGAGGAAGCGATTCTAAAGATTACTTACCCCTTCAGAGAAATAGGTGTGCCGCATATAGCTCCTGCGTTACCATTCGAAGAGGCACTGGAACTGATGGAAAAGATGTAATTCAGATTTTTATTTTTTTTGTTATGGTATAGCTAACCGCCTCTTTCTCCTTTTACACAGCAAAACCGTCAAGGATCAAAATGTCTGGCGACCTCAGGCTAAAGAAGGCGATTATGCGAAAGAACCTGACTTCAGAACCTTAATGAGCAGACTTCTCTTTAGAGTTAATGTTTTAGCTGAGTTTCATGGAAATGGCATGCTTGCCAGCGTATAAAAAGAGTCCTGCCGAAAAACGTTCATTCCCTTTCTTCCAGCTTGACCCTCTTCAATCCAATCGAATCATACTTTTTATCCGAGCTTATTATCTCACCGCCACCGCAATATACCGCATGTAATGCATCAAATGGCGTTGCTCCGTATTTTTTCATCACATAGCAGGCGGATAAATAACCGGCAACTCCTATCTGCGGTTCTCTCACCTCTACAAGACTGGATGCCCTCTCCACAATCTCAAGCGGATCTTTCCCATCCCGATACGCCAGCAGCATCAATTCAGTTAAGGTATGCGTCGATGTCCATATCTCATCTTTATGTTCCCTGTATATCTTTTCTGCATTATTTTTAAGCCAGTCCTCCTGTTTCAACAGTGCTAAAAAGAAGTCAGTTTCTGCGTACATCTATTCACCAGCTTCTTCTAAAGCCTCATTTAGAATATCTTTTTTAACATCGGAAAGTGGTTTTTTTATCATCCCTAAAGACTGAAAATCTTTCAATGGATCTTCGGATTCTTTTATTCGATGCAGTACAATATCACCATCAGGCAGGGTCAGCACAGTGTACTTTGATTCAACATCCATTTTACTCCTGACCGTCTTTGGGAGATATATCTTTCCAGCTTTGTCCAGTCTAACGTACTCCATAGTATTAAAGCATTTATCCCAAAGTATAAAGTTTTTTTGGCTAATTTTTTAAATTTTTCCCAAAAATAGCAGCAATACTCCAACGGATCATGGGACACCAACACTAACCATGTGTGGAGAACTACTGAACTGCCGTCTGAAAATGACATCCATTCTTAAGATAAAACTCAAAACCCGCCCAGTTCTCCCACAGCACTTTCCACAGCCAGGAGCACTTCTCCTCTTATGACCATATCTCTGGCTTTATTTATATCAATGTGCAGTATCCTGTCGTCCTTCAGATGGGGGATTCTGGACCGAACCAGCCTGTATGCTGCTTCAGCGCCTGCACCAGCCTTTAGCGGTTTTCTAAAATCAAGACCCTGCGCCGAGCAGAGAAGCTCTATCGCAACCACGTACGAGGCATTTTCAAAAATTTTCCTTGCTTTTAACGCAGCTGTCATTCCCATGCTCACATGATCTTCCTTGTTGGCAGAAGTAGGGATGGAGTCAACGCTTGCAGGATGCGAGAATACCTTGTTCTCTGAGACTAAAGCGGCTGCTGTATACTGAGCGACCATAAATCCTGAATCAAGCCCTTCCTTCTCTGTCAAGAATGCCGGCAGTCCGCTGAGAAAAGGATTGACAAGCCGCTCAATCCGCCGTTCGCAGACGCTGGCTATCTCGGACAAAGCGATGCCCAGGAAATCAAGAGAGATGGCAATAATTTGACCATGAAAATTGCCGCAGGATATGACTTCATCCTCATCCGGGAAGAGCAGCGGGTTATCGGTTGCAGAGTTGATCTCGATCTCGACTCTCTCTTTAACAAACGATAATGCATCTCTTGTAGCACCTATTATCTGAGGCACGCACCTCAGTGAGTAGGCATCCTGCACTTTTTTGTCATACCTGTGGGACTCCATAATCTCGCTCTGTGCCGTAAGACGCCTCAGATTTTCGGCACAGGTTATCTGACCTTTATGAGGTCTGACCATGCTGATCTTCTCATCATAGGCTCTCGCCGTCCCTTTGAGTGCTTCAAGGCTCATACTTGCCGTTATTTCCGATGTTTTTACAAGTATCTGAGAGTCATGTACCAGCAAAGCTGCTATGGCTGTGATGACCTGGGTACCATTTATCAGCGCAAGCCCTTCCTTTGATGAAAGTTTTATTAATGGTATCCCTGCCCGCTCCATGGCATCTTTCCCTTTCATCCTTTCCCCTTTAAAGAAGGCTTCGCCTTTGCCCAGCATTACAAGCACCATATGGGCGAGATTGGCAAGGTCGCCGCTTGCACCCAATGAGCCTTTCTCAGGGATCACAGGATGAACACCTTCATTCAGCATATAGATCAGGGTCTCGATGATCTCAAGTCTAACTCCTGAATATCCTTTTGACAGCGAATTTGCACGCAGCAGCATTGAAGCTCTTACAATGTCCTCAGGGAGTGGATCTCCCACTCCTGCGGAGTGGCTGAGTATGAGATTTTCCTGAAGTTTGTCAGATTGTTCTTTTGAGATGAATATGCTGTCGAATGCTCCAAAACCTGTGGTAACACCATATACTACTTTTTCAGCTGCCACAAGCGACTCCACAAACTCGCGGCACGTTATGACTTTCTTTCTCGCATCAGATGAAAGATCCACCTTTTCAAGATCGCGTGCAACTGAAACCGTGTCATTGATGGAAAGGGTCTCTCCGTCTATAATTACTGGCATAATGATCTTATCAATGCATCTATCGCTTTAGTTTAACTTCTTTTGCATTTATGAGTTTGGGTCAGAGGGTAAATGAAAGCTCAAAACACTTCACCTCTGCAGTGCTTATAACATTGCCGGCAATGACTTGAAACGATCGCAGGTGGAAGAAGAATTATGGAGCCGCATGCTGGCGATCCTGCACCCAGGGCATTTTAGAAAACCATGGATGATCTTTGCCGCTTCAGGGATACAGCCTTCAACTTTCGAGCCGCTCGCATGAAGTTATTATATTGACGAAAACATAAGGAAAATTATTATTCATATCAGGATAGCATTATGCAAAAAACGCTATCTGCAGGCTTTGTATCCTAAGGACGTGTTTGTGACTGAAGGCGATAGTCTTTCCTATTGCTCGTAGGGGCGATAGGACTCACGAACAATTATTTACAAAGCTGAAGATCAGGCGCTCATCTTGAGAAAGGTATAAGTAGCCTGGATACTACGAACCTTTAAGAAAAGGGGGTATATGCAATGCTGTATCAAATAAATCTCGCTTTAATACTATA
>Ga0209641_10004823_pt1 | contig 11094 bp, 6 predicted proteins | sample RifCSP16_1_FD_184022 | JGI IMG/M metagenome (GOLD analysis project Ga0209641, IMG submission 184022) | Soil microbial communities from Rifle, Colorado - Rifle CSP2_sed 16_1 (SPAdes) (version 2) | ecosystem: Environmental > Terrestrial > Deep subsurface > Rock core/Sediment | place: Rifle...
CTAAGAAGTGCGGCCACGCGAGCAACTACAAGGGGAGCGCCTACGGAATCTCGCAGACTACTGGCATCGAGGAGAAGCTGGTCGAGGACTTTCAGCTCGAGTACTTTTCTACCTTCCCGGGCATCCCCCGCTGGCACGCCAGTATCGCACAAGAGCTACAGTCTCAAGGCTACCTCGAGACCATCTTCGGTCGTACTCGACACTTCTTCGACCGCCTCGACGCAGATGGTACGATCAAAGAGGCCATCGCACACAAACCTCAGTCTACCGTCGTAGACTATCTTTCCAAGGGACTGATTGCGGTAGACGAGTCTCTCGCCGGTCCTGACTTCCAGACACTTTTACAGATACACGACGCGGCTCTGTTTCAGATTCGACTCGGCCGAGAGGACCTGCTCGAACGCGCCAGGTCGCTCATGCGGGTCGAGGTAGAGTTTCCGTCCGGCAAGAAGATGATTATTCCGAATGCAGCAAAGGTTGGATTCAACTGGGGGGAAGAAACTACAGATAACCCGAATGGACTCGGTAAGTCGCTAGCAGGGAAAAGGCTAGAAATCGACTCGATCCTTCGGGCTGTCTTGTGAGCAGAGACTGGGTACAGACATTCGTTGACTACACCGAGGGCACACCTTCCCCTCGCGTGTTTCGCTGGTGGTCTGGTCTCTCCTGCGTATCCGCCGCCCTTGAGCGGAAGTGCTACACCTTTATCTCCGATTTGAACGTATACCCTAATCTCTTCATCATGCTGACCGGACCACCAGCCGCCGGTAAGGGAGTAGCGGCGGAAGCCGCACGGGAGATCCTCCGCCGGATCAACAGCATTCGACTCTCTCCTGAAGATCTATCCGAGGCGGCACTCTACGACTCCCTCGAAGCTGCCCACGTCGCAACGGTACTCCCCGACAAGCCGCCCCTCGTTCATCACTCCATGACGGCGATACTCGGCGAGTTCGGAACACTGTTCCGTATCGGAGACATATCCCTCTGCGGTGCCGTCTGTGGTCTGTACGACTGCAAGGATATCTTCGAGAAGGGACGGCGGACGCAGAACAGCGACAACGTGATTCATAACGCTTGGTTGAACATGTTGTCCTGTGTAACACCTTCATACCTCGGACAAATCTTCACTCCAACGGTACTGTCACAGGGACTGCCATCCCGGTTCGTACTGGTCTACGGAGAGAAGCCCCAGGAGCGCCCTCCACTGTTCCGAGATCCGGCGGATATGGAGGCCTGGAACGCGAGGCGCGTGCGTCTCCGCGAGACATTACTGAAAGAACTCAAACACATTCACGAGCTCCGCGGGGAGTTCTACTTCGACACAGAGACAGCACAATCCTTCGTATCCTGGTACAAGGAAGGAATGCAACCACGGCCGGAGGAGCCGAAGCTAGACTACTACGCCGACAGGCGGCTCCTCCACCTGGTCAAGATGATGATGTGTCTTTCAGCCTCTCGGCGGAACACCATGATTATTGAGATGGAGGACTTCGAGACGGCACGGGATGTACTGCTGGATACGGAGAAGCTCATGCCGCGTGCGCTCGATTACGCAGGCGGAAACATACTGTACTCCGAAATGGTCCGCACCGTCCAGTTTGTCTCATACGAGTACTTCAAATACGGCAAGGCTGTTGCGGAGTGGAAGCTGCGGAAGCGACTCGAGCGAGATACACCACTGCACATGATCGAGCCACTGCTGACGCAGCTGTGTAATAACGGGGAGCTACGGTATGAGGGTAAGTCGCCGGAGAGGATATTCCTCCCGCGTGCGGTCCGAGGGGGTGGGGGGAGGGTAGAAGTAGAAAGTGGCGGCCTTACGAAATCGTAAGACCACCACCAGCCTCGACCAATCCTGTCTGCTCCCTACGGCTGAAGCTCTCCCCTCGTAATCTGCCGCAGCTTCCTCGTCTGATAGTCCTTAAACTGTCTCTCCACCGTCTGCTGTCGGCTGTTGTTATATCTCGCTACTGCGCTCCGCAGCATCGCATCCGGTCCGACTCCCTCCACAATCGCCCTCTGCAACAGTCTCGCCCGCGCTGTGAGGTCCTTCGGAGCGAGCATCATGACTTCGGAGTACGCTTCGCCGAGGGTGTTTGTCTTATCCCTCAACACGTCCTGCCGACGCCACAGTTCCGAGTCCACATCCAGCGCCTTCTGCAACACCGTCGTCGGTGCTCCAAGTCCAAAGGACAATCTGTCGATGTAGTCCAGATCGTCCACCAGCATGTTGCCAGTCTTCAAGCTGCGCAGTGCGTGGTCTGACGCAACTTGCTTGAAGCGGTAGATCGTCCTCGGCGCTGCCGCACGCATGAACAGATCAAAGGTCCGACGGGACTGCCCGGGGAGCTGCCCCGTAGTAAGGAACTGATCCGTCGCGGCCTCACCGAACTCCTTGAGTGAACTCAGACGGTCGAGAAGAGCGAGGCTCGTCAGTGAGTTCACATCCCGCAGCGGATCTGCTCCGGGTGCATTCGCGCGCTGCGCGAGAGACAGACCAAACATTCCAGGCACTCCGTAAAACATCAGGTCCAGCAGTCGGTTCTGCCCGGTGTCATCTCCGTATGCCTCATACGCTGCAGTCATCGCATCCTTCTCATTGACAAACTTCGAGAAGGTGTCTATTGCGAAGTAGCCCGGAGCCGCCGCTGTACCTCCGATCGCTCCCGTGCCGGCCATCGCCCACAGGAGCGGGACGAAATCGCCGTGCTGGAATCCCTGCTTGCTGTACCCCCACAGGTTCGCCAGGTAGTGCATCGTCCAGTTCTTGAACAAGCCGAACAGCGTACCCACCGGACCAGTAATCAATGCGGCGCGATCCGCCGCTCCGTAGTTGAACATGGTGCGCTCTGTCAACTGCTTCGCGAACAGGTACGCCTTCTCCCCCTCCAGTCCGAAGTACTTCTCTGCCGCCTGTAGTCCTGACATATAGGCGTTGAGCCGTGCGAACTCCTCACTCCGTACCGCGAAGAATCTGTTGGCGTTCCTGAACCATTCGAGAAACCCTACGTCCCCCTTCCGCAGTGCGGACAGGCCAGCCTTCTCAGACACCTCACCGACGAACTCCTCCACCAGCCGCGGCGCGACGACCATGTGATCTACTGCCCAGGAGAGCGCCTTCCTGTCCCCCGCGTCCGGCTTGATGATGCGGCGTAGCGCGCGCATGGTGAACTTCAGCGGGTCGAAGTGTTGGTACGCTCCAATCTGACTCCCCCGTATCAGCGCCGTCGAGTAGTCCATCATCAGATCGTTGACTGGAGCCCTACCAACATACGAGATCTCCGGCATCAGCGTCTGCACGATGCTGGCTACGTTCATCGCAGGGAAGATTACGTCTCCCCAGAGCAGCGTCAGGTTGAACATCGCATCGTTGACGGAGCGAGTGATAGACGACGCAGGGATACCGATGGTATCCAGAGTAATCTTGTCCACCATCCGACTGAAGCTCCCCTCGGGCGGCGGACGACCAGCGAGGTCAGAGATATACTTCGAGATGTTCTCTCCGGCGATCGGGAACTCTCCACCGAGGTCTGTCTCTAGCCGCCAGAGGGGTGCGTTCGCCACCACACCAGGACGAATGCCTGAGAGACGACCGATCTCGCTCGTGAGATACTTCTTCCGAAGCATTGACTCCGCGATGTAGTTCTCATGCTCGAGTAGCGAGCCGAAAATCTTATCCTTGATCTCCTTCTCAGTCAGCGGCCGGATGGCAAAGGAGACCCGCGTCGGCATACTACCAGACAACATCCTGCCGGGCGTCCGTGGTGCGAAGTGGAAGCGAAGCCGCGACTGCTTCGCAGCAACCGCTGCAGGGTCCCCATGAACCAGCTTACTCATCAGCTCTCCATCAGAGACTTGTCCCACCTGGATAATATGAGGCTTCCCTACGCGCCGAGTAATAGGACCGGCACCCAGTTCCTCCCAGCCAACCTGGAAGCCCTTCTCAGAGAGGGCCGCCTGGATCGCCTTTGCCTCTGCCATCACCTCGGCGCGCGTTCCGCCAGAAGCAACGTCGATGAGACGACTCCTATCGAGCTTGTTCCCTTCCTTGACGAAGATTGGCAGCCTCAGCTGTCCCCTCCATGCCTTCGCAATATGATAGTACGCATTCTTAAACCGCGGCTCCTGTCCGGCTATGTCGTACACCTTCCCAGCCAGAATGAACTCGCGGTCTGTATCCAGCCGATGCTCCCGCAACTTCTCCAGTGTTCTAATCACCGACCTGTCATACCCGCGTCGCGCCGCTTCGATAGGAAGAATATCGGTGTCAATAGCAGCAGTAAACTGTGCTAGCGTCGGCCTCGCGTCTGTGTTCCTCCGTGCCATGTCCTCAGCGAGATCCCAGACACCGCCTTCCCTGTCTACCTTCATCTGCCGCAGGAGCGTACCTTCCTGCGGAGCCCTCGCGCCGCGCGGTAGCCTCCCAGCCGTCTTATCCACAACCCTCTTATGCGCCATCGAGTATGTAGCCCGCGCCAGCTGCATAGCGCGGCGCTCCGTCAGACTCGACGACCGTGCGGTGCTCGGAGCGAGAATGCGCTTCGCGTAGATTTTACTTGTAGCGAGGCCAGAAGCAATATCGTCTACGAGTTCCTGTGGCAGTAGTCTCAACACCCTCTTGTCCGACATCGCCAGATCGCCGCTGGTCAACGTCGCCTCCGGCGACAAGAACGCATCAATGGCCGACTTCATATCCCTCGCGAGGCCGATACCAGTACCAGGTAGCATGGTGCCCGGCTGCGTGGGGTCCTCGACCCGCCCCGTGAGCTCTTCGCCGTATACCCGCGGCTGCTCCTGCATCGCGAAGGCGGTTCTCTCGAGGGCGGAGAGGGATTGGTCTCCAGCAGGATGGAGGGCTCGCGGGTTGTTTGTCTTCAGTACCATCCACCAGTCCGAGTCGGATGGTGCTGCTCCACCCCGGATCTTCCGTGCCATGACCCAGAGCCCATCGTCGCCGAGCTCTCTGTTGAGGAACCAGTGATTCCCGGCGGGCATGAAGTTGTCCCGGATCGTCTTTGCTACCTTCCCAGCATCCCTCGGCTTGATGAAGGTAGGGAACTGAGTAACAGCCTGCCAACCGTCTGGCAGTCCCGCACGGGTTAGGAGGTGCCCCGTCAGCTCCTCCGTCGCCCCAGGATAGTTTCCCTTCTGCAGGTCCTCAATCTTGTAACTGGTAAACGTACCACCCCGCGCCGCTTCGCCCTGCTTACGCTTGAAGAGATCTGAGACAACCGCGTTGTCCCCGCGCGAGAAGCGCAGTTTCGATACAGGCTGCCCCGTTGGAATGTAGCGGCCAAGCTGTTTCGAGTACTCCTGTCCGCCCCGCGTCGAGGTTCCGCTGGGCCACTCTAGCTCAATCTCCTTCTCAAACGCATGGAGCGCATCTTCCACCGCGTTCTTATCCGCATCGGGGAGCCCCTGGAACGTATCCGTCTCCCGGAATACACGCAGCCGTCCAATCTTATCCTGCGCCGGATCGGAGGTATTCCATCTGGACAGAATCTGTCCAAGCTGTTCCTCTCCCCTCCGAACGACAGTCCTCCCCGGACGAGATTCCTTGAACCACCGGAACGCGCCGCCGATGGCACCGGCGAGCCCGAGGTTTACCGCAGACTGCGCTGCGATGTTCTTCGCCCACTCTCTGTCCTCGAACGTGAGAGCTGTCGCAATCCGCGCCGCCTCAAACGGAAGCAGTTGCACTCCCTCTCGAAGCGCCCCGCGGGCGAAACCGCTCGCAACGTTCGCTGCGATGCCAGATTCCGCTGCGGACTTTCCGAGGCCGGCCACGACCGCGGAGAACTTTGGACCGAAGCGAGGGATTGCGCGGGCAGCAGTACTCGCCACACCGATGCCTGCCATGTAGCCGGGAACGAGGCCGAGGAGCTCCGACGTAGCACCGGCATACGGATGCTGTGCCCTGTACTCATCCACTCCCTCCAGCGGTCGCATGCCGAGGGCCTCGACCGTAGCGCCGGAAACGAGGGACTTCATAAAGCCTGCGTCCGCAGGCAGATCGTCCGGCTCCGGCGCTCGCCCTCCAGCCTGCGTGGCGAGGAGCTGCCCAATGTCGATGTTGCTCAGGTTCGAGTAGTCTACGACCGAGCTCGGATCACCCTCCTGTCCCAGCATACCAGCACGCACAGCGAGCATGTCTACTGGAGACCAGCCCGTCTGTGGAGTGGAGGGAATCCGAATCGGCTCCCTCCGGTCCACATACAGCGCGAGCGGGTCTGTAGCCGCCGGCGGTATTCCAGCAAGAATGTCAGCGAGATCTGACACTACTATTCTGTTCCTAGCTCTGGAGGTGTCTGCCCCTGCGAGGCACCCGTCAACACACCCAGTCCAAGCTGCATCTGAATCTGCGTCTCTACCATCTGCTCCAACTCATCTGCAGCCGTGTCCACGAGGAACGGATTGGCCTCCAGTATCTGCTTCCGCATCTCGTCTTTCCTCTTCACAATCTCTGGACTGGCAGCGTTCTGCTGATAGAGAAGCATCCCATAAGAAAGGGCCTCTCCCACCGGACCTCTAAATGTCTTCTTCAGATTCCCCACCTGGAGCGCAATCTGTGAGGGATCGTTCTTTCCTCCTCCACCAAGCGCCTTCGCGAGACTAGCGTTTGCTAGCGTTGCAGCGATTCCATCTGCTATTTCGTTCACAGTATACATGATCGGAGCCCCAGTCGGACGCCCGTTCATGTCTCGCTGCTGGACGATCAGCCGGTTCTCGTGGACTGCCACGTATGGAGCCGAGAGTTTTATCCGCTCCATCGCGATGTTAGCATCGTGGATGGCGTAGTTCAACGCAAGTGTCGCTCTCGTCTTCGCATACTCCGTGTCGATCTCTGCCTGCTTTAGCTGAAAATCCGCGCCGATCCTGGCCTGGTTCAGCTCCCTGTTCGCATCCAGCGTAGACAGACTCGTCTCTACTTCCGCCTTCTTCTGTGCGATGTCTGATGCCCGCTTCGAGTACGCATCCATGCGCCGCTCATACGCATTCCGCTGCTCCATCGCGCCGAGGAGGCCAGCGCCTGCGGCAAGAGCAATCGTGGAGCCGACGGACGTTCCCTGGGCGCTCGCAAGCGAGGCATGAGCTAGGCCGGCTTGTGCTTGCTCCCATCCCGTCGGAGGCCTGGGAAGGGAACCAGGCGTCATCTGTCCGAGGGCGTCGCGGATTCGACTGTAATCAGGGGCGACGATCTCAGGGGGATCGCCAAGCTGCGGGGTAGCCCCAAGACCCGGCGCCCCACGCCGCAGTCCTTCGAGGACGATTTGCTCGGGAGACGGCAGCGCTCCTGGGGCTCCCGTCGGCTCCGGCTCGAAGGTTCTGAAATACTCTTCCTCCCCCCGCGGTCCCAGCGCCTGTGCAATCGGTCGCGTCGGATAGAAGGGGTAGCCTTGCTGGAGAGCAGAGACGCCCCGCTCGATACTCGGATGCCTGCTGCGCAACACATCCAGTACCGACTGGTCCGTCGGAGCGATACCCTGCATCGCCAGGATATCCTCTGGCGTATAGTCTCGATACCCCCGCTCGATCAGTGCTCGAGCGGTGCCCGCTGCCGGACCGAGGGCCTCGGAGAGCTTCCCGCCTACCGTACTGAGTACGTCTGTTACGGACGGAGCTCTGGAGAGCGGGTTGACGATTCCGTACTCACCTGCGGGAAATGCCATACTGTACTCCTACGCCGCCCTCTGGCTCGGCCCCATGACTCCACCGAGGATATTGGACAGGGACGACATTCCAGTAAGTCCGCCAATGATCCCCTGAATCGTCCCCATCGTTCCAGTATCCGTACTGCTCCGTGCAATCTGATTGTACGGAAGTGGTGTCGCACCGAAGAACTGCTGCATCGGAACCATCGGGCGCAAGAGCGCCTGGAGGCGCTCGTTGTATGCTGCCTGTGCCGGCTGCACCACAGTCTCTTGTATAAGTTGTCGCTCTGCGCCGCCCACCTCGCCGAGGAGGCGCGGAGCGGTTTCCTGTAGGCCATAACCGCCTGTCAGAATCCGCGGTGCCTCCTGTGCCTGAAGCTGTTCCCGGTTCGCAAGCTCTCCGAGGGCGATGCGCGCGGCTGTATCTCCAGCGAGTCTGTTTGCCTCAGTCATGATGTTCTGTTCTACGATCGGAGCTCGAGAACCGAGATCTACACCAGCACCGCCAGCGATAGCTCGTGCTCGATTTAGAGCATCCATCTCCGACTCTCGAATCGGGGCGACGGAGGCACGGATGGCATTCTGTACGATCGGGTCGGAGCCAACATCAGTATAGCCGGGCGCAAGCATTCGCTCCCCAAGCCCAATCACTGGCCGTGCAAAGTCTGTCGTCGCGCGGGACCGTGCAAGATCCGTCAGACCGCCGAGTGCCTCACGCTGCTTGGGCTCTACTGGAGCGACCCAAGGTCCCCCGTAGGGACCAATAGCCTGAGCTTGGTTGAAGGCACCAATCGCGTAGTCCCGAAAGGGCTCAAACGCAGCCCTAAAGTCCTTCGGAACCTTGAACTTGGTCGAAGTCCTCGACGAGCCGCTGTCACCCATCTAGATCTCCTTCACCATTGCGTAGCCTACGCAGCGGTAGTTTGCCTTCTGGAGCATACGCATAGCTCCAGGTCTTGATACGGAACGGATCTTCTTACAGCCCTGCTCCCTCGCGAGCTTCTCAACTGCACGCAGGAAGGGATCGACGAGGGGAAAGCTACGAGGTTTCCCGCCAACGAGCCACAGGAGGAGCTCTGTATCCGAGATGAGGAAGGCTGCGATGATCTCCATGTGCTCATACGTCATTCGGAAGAACGCCGCGTCTTCGTTCTTCAGGATACCCTCAGGACTCGCATCGTCCGCGAAGCACCGTGCGGCGCGCAGTAGCATCTGTACCTCGTCAGTACTCAGCTTGTCCCGTTCTACCTGCTCGAAGCACGCACTAGTCAAGACGCTTCCTTCCGATAACTCCGAAGAGCTCGATCGCTGTAATCTTCCACCGCTCGAAGGAGCCGGTATCTTCCAGGCGAAACCGGAAGTATCGTCTCCCGTTAGTCCTCATATGCAGTATCTCGTCTGAGGCACCTGACGCGAAGGTGCCTTCCAGCACCAGTGGATCGTCGAGATTATCTCGACTGTAGATCTTAAACAGGAGTCCAGACGCGCCGATGGGCTGCAGCTCGAGCCGCGCGGCGCGGAGGATCTTCGCTACATCCGAGTCGCCCAGATTCAAGTCCTTCGACTCCAGGAAGAGCGTGCTCGTATCCGCGGAGATACCGAGGTTGATGATGGATCCTGTGGGAGACTGGAGATACAGCTGAATCGAACCCTCGTACAACCCAGTTCCCTGCACAATGGGAATCTGGTACTTGCCTCCGTAGCCGAGGTACCCGTAGCCGCCAAAGCCATATCCAGAGAAAAACAGGAGACCCTCGGCTAGCTTGAAGATGTCTCCGGAGGAGGCGACTCCAGTTGACTGGTACGTCTGCCTGTAGATACTTCCTATGTCATCTCCGGTGATACCGAAGCCAAAGGGACCACCAGGGCTTGCCGCCGTTCGGATGTATCCTGGAAGGTGCCAGGTTCCATCTTTGAGGGAGTATCCTACCGCGTGTGACAGCTCCGTGTTCGGGAGGAAGGGAAGGAACCAGACGATCCGCTCCTCTGACGCATCCAGCCACGCAACAACCTTCGACTTCTGACCGTCGTTAAAGTTCTTGTATACGTAGTCGCGGATGTAGGGAGTGTCGATGAACTCGAACTGAGCCCCATCCGTTCTCCAGAACCCCTGCGGTCCCATCCCGTATATGATGGAGCCGTGATTTACCATCCCCTTTGCGGATACGGAGCCGATTCCGAAGAGAGACCGCGCGACACCGAACCAGAGCGGATCGCCGATGAAGCGAATAACGTGAATACTGTTCAGCGTCGATACAATCTCTCCATCGAGGAATGGAATAGCAGCAGTAAACGGTCCCGTCGCATCCCGTAGGATAAAGGAACCCGCACTATTTGCTCTCGTCGCCTTCCAGGCTGCAAGGTCGTTCTGTGAGCACCACCAGACCGTCTGCTCCCCCTCCGGCACCTCGTTGTGTGGAGGTGATCCTGTGTGCCTGTGGTGCATGTTAGCCATCATGTGTGAGCCGGCACGGACGAGGAAGTGCGGTCGGAACTTCACTCCGACCGGAACGCCATCCGGCTGTGTGAAGCCAGCTATTGCCGAGATCAGGGCAAAAGAGCCGCCGGGGAGACCAGCAGTATCGCGATACACCATCTCGTCGATACCGTTCGCTGCGACCATCCACTCTCCCCAGGCGGCGAGAGATACAGTCGTCGCGATTCCATCTTTACTCTCATCCTCTCTGCCAGCGAAGCTGGCATACTGCTGTGTTACCTGGCTCGTGAAGGGCGTCACTGTCATGTCCGCTCGGAAGATTTTGTTCTTGTCCGCCCACCAGAGAATCGGGTGTCCCTCCCTCTCCGACTCTCCAATCCCAAGCACACGCACGTTCGAGTTCACTCGGTTGTAGATGAGGAGCTGTCCCGGCTCCGGCCGGATCGCGCCGTCACGGAAGACGACATTCTCCCCATTTACCCAGAGAGGTGCGGAGTCATTCTCCAGTCCGGGGTTGATCCCAGACAAAAGGAGAGGAGCTTCAATCCTGGCGATCTTCTGCAAGGTACTCCCTACAGTTTCGCGATGTATGCGAGCGTATAATACGGAGGCCTGTTCTCGTGTGCTGCTCCACCACCCTGGGAGGGAATCGAGTGGACGTGTGAGGTGTCAGTAGCTTTTCCGAACTGACCTCCATCATTTATACCAGAGATAGCATCAGCACTCGCTCCCGAGCCTGTAACTCCACCGTGATTGTGACTCGGCATCTCGGAGACAGACAGTACGTGAGTCTTCTCTCCACCTACATCTCCAATGGCATCATATTCTGCATCTGCAGGATCGTACCCAACGATGAATCTACCTCTCAGATCCGGAGGAGTATAACCCGTTGGTGCGTGCAGAACGCCATCGCAGAGCACCCACCCGGAGGGAATGCTACCGACGGCACCAGACCACATCATGACGGAACCCTGAGCTATCTCCCGGACCCAGCCAGTATTCGCT
>Ga0209641_10004825_pt1 | contig 11093 bp, 12 predicted proteins | sample RifCSP16_1_FD_184022 | JGI IMG/M metagenome (GOLD analysis project Ga0209641, IMG submission 184022) | Soil microbial communities from Rifle, Colorado - Rifle CSP2_sed 16_1 (SPAdes) (version 2) | ecosystem: Environmental > Terrestrial > Deep subsurface > Rock core/Sediment | place: Rifle...
ACTCTGAATTACGAAACAAGCAAACCTCACTTTTCCCCAGCCATGTCTAAATACCTTCAGCTGTCTGAATTTTTGAAACAGAAGTTTCGTTTTTCTCAAAAACAACTCCTCTACCTAAGCGCGTAGGCGAGAATTGAATAAATATAATTGGCAAGATAGCCGTCAATGGATCTCGGAAACGAAGTCAGAAACGCATACAACATTTTAAGATTTCGGAAGTTTAGTTCGATCAGCATCAGCCGTCATGTTCATTTTAAGCCCATAGTAGAAGCCTTTTCCGGAATGTCCCCAAGAGGAGAGCAGTTTCATCGTTGACCGGTACCAACGACTTTGTGAAAATGAAAGGGTGTCTGAAGAAATTAAAACAAAATTAAAAATTGAACACGAAAAATTGAATCCAAAAACCCTACATGACAAGAATTGAAGAATATAAAAACTCTGGGATAGTTAAGAAAATACTTGATAGAATATCTAAGATTACAGAAACTAGGATAGGATAAGATATACTATTAACAAAATACCAAAAGTGAAAGATTTTAAGACTAGTAAAAAAGAACTTGAAGTGGTATCATTGTATGTAATAACTAGACTTGAGATTTTAAAAGAAATCTTGTATAAATTAACAAAAATATGAACACATTACACTACAAGGTTATATATAGGAATGGTGATAGAATATCGGTGGAGATTGCCAATTTATATCGTACTGATGATGGTAAGTTTGTTTTTGAGTATGTGGAAAACCCAAGGTATGAATTTCCTGGTTTTGATAAATCTAAGACAAAGTATGAAAACGATCATCTCTGGGAACAAATTACTTTCAGGGTTCCAAACAATATAAGGAATCAACATCCTAACACACTACCTGAAGAACTTCTAAAAGAGACGGAGGGAAAGCTCGTAACTGACCACTTTGAATTTCAAAAAGTTAATTAAATTTAATATATTTCCCTAAACTCTGGAATTAATCTATTTCATCAATTCTCCAGTTGAAACTCCGACCGCTTTTGCTAATTTTGCAATAGTTGCAAGTGTTGGATTCGTCTTTCCGGCTTCAATATTACTTATAAAACCTTTGTCCACTTCAAGTATTCGGCCAATTTCACCCTGAGATATACCTTTCTCGGTTCTGATACGTTTTAGATTTTTACCTAACCTTTCTGCTTCATTCATAATTCGGAGTATACTCCTTAGTTGTGTTTTACACCATCCGTTGTGGTATAATACAACTATGCCTAATTACTTTTTATACGTTCGCAAATCTACTGATGTTGAGGACAAACAAATCCTCTCTATTGAAGCTCAACTGGCCGAATTTCGCGAACTTGCCAAGCGTCCGGAAATCCTTTCAGCCATTACGCGGAGCTTCGCTCTGCGCGCGAAAATTTAGGCAAAAACGACGTGACTTTAATCGGGGTGCTGGGAGGCAGATTTGCACTGCCGACCTATCGCTCTTCAGGCGAACGCTCTGCTACCTGAGCTATCCCAGCATACTAACAACTTCACTGCTTAAAATTTTTCAGCACACCACTGGCGCCTCCGTATAAATCTTTCATTTGATCCACATACGGTTGAATAAGATAATAGGCCCCGACAGCAGAACCTATAATAAATACCCAATATATCGCCCTAGCAATACTAGACCAGCGCTGAGAACGCCTCATAGAGTGCAACATCTGGTTGTTCTCTTCGGCGAGACCAACAGCCTTATTTAAAAGCTCTCTTTCCTCTGGCGACATATATAAATATTAGCAAAAATAGAAAGAAAAATCCAATTCCTAATATCTGGTTTGTATGATAGATTATAGATATCGTCCTCGTAGTTAAATGGATATAACGACTCCGTCCTAAGGAGTAATTGTCGGTCCGATTCCGGCCGAGGACACCACATCACCTTAAGGAACTCAAGATTTATTTGTGGAATTGTATAATGTTCTCAATTTTTCAAGTCCCCTATACGCCTGCACAGCAATTGTTCCTTTTGAAGCTCCGACTGCTCCCGATATTTCTCGGAGTGAAAAATTTTGCACATATTTCATATGAATTATCTTTTTATATATTTCTGGCAAACGATTTATTAAAAAAACCGTCGATTTTTCATCAAATTTCCGAAAAAAACCTTCGGCATCCATAGAACTTCGTAAATAGGTATATAAATGAGATAGGAACGCACAATTACAAGCACTTAAGAAAAATAAAAAAATGGAAGGTTGCGCTGAATGGTAAGGCAGCGGTTTGCTAAACCGTGAGGACTTTAAAACTCCTCTATGGGTTCGACTCCCATACCTTCCGCAAACTGAAACTTCGTCGGGAGAAAGCGAAAAATGCAGGCGCGCCGAAGGCGCGCTGTGTGATGATGAAATGAATTCTGCTTTGCGGGTGCGGGCGAAAATGGAGGGCGGGCAAAATGAGATTGAAATAGTTTTGTCATTCATCGCGGGGTTCGTTCCAAAGGAACGCAGAAAATCTCTCATCTCGTGGAGATTTTCTCTGGAAGCCAGAAACCCCGCGTGTTTTGAATCCAAAATCCATTTCCGCAGGGGTTCGACCCAATTCTTTCTTTCGGCTTGGACAGATGAAGATTTGGCGTGAAGCGAAAGTTTTTGACGCATCAAAGTATCTTTTTTCACTAAATATATTTCGCGCTCAATATCTTTGTTTAAATATAAATCAACAAGTGCGTCGAGTTTCGCTTCAATTCCTTTCAAATCTTCTTTCATCTGTCCGAGACGACTTTCCGAAGCGTGGGATTCGTCATGCTCAAATCCTTTTACCTTTTTGAGCATATAATCCGCCCACGCTTCGGGAAGCGACACTGATTGAAGCTGTTCTCTGACTTGAGAGACGAGCAGATCTTCACGAAGATATTTTTGCAGGCAGACACCGCGTTTTTTCGAGCATCGATAGTATCGATATCGTCCACCACATTTTCCAGTCGCCCATTGTGCCGAAATCATACTATCACATTCAGCGCATCGAAAAAGACCGGTGAAAGGAAAATTGTGAGATATCTTACTATGTCTCGGATGCGCTCGTCTCTCCAATACTTTTTGCACAGCTTCAAACAGTGTCGGAGAAAGAATTGGCGCAAAGCTTCCGGGGAAAAACTCTCTGTGATGCTTTACAAGACCGAGATACGAGCGATTAGATAACATTCTTTGCACGGAAGCTTTGACAAGTGGCGTTCCGGACTTTTGTATTACTCCGTGATCCGCCAAAAATTGCGACAACGAAACGAGGGTATGTGAACCTTTTACATATTCCTCAAACGCGCGCACGATAATTTTAGATTTAACTTGGTCAGGTTCAATATTGTGAGTGACAAGATTATTCACATATCCAAATGGCGCGCGCGTTAACCATTCACCACGACGAAGTTTTTGGCGAAAACCTCGCTCAACATTCTGCTTCAGATTGTCTGAATAATATTTACTTTGTCCGAACGCCACTTGAAGCATAAATAGCCCCTGCGGTGTGGGTTCAAACCAAAATGTCGGAAAGCGTAAAGAAACTATTTTGGTCGTGTCCACGGCGTAAATGACGCGTCCTCCGTCAATGGAATTGCGAGCCAGCCTGTCAGGATGCCAGGCTAAAATACCCGCTCCGTCCATTGACTCTATGCGCGCCATCATTTCGCCAAATTTTTCACGACCGGGTTTCTTTGCGCTTTTCGACTCTGTAAATTCTTCAAGAATTTGCAGATTTTCTTTATGCGCGAATTCACGAAGCTCAAAAAGTTGAGCTTCAATACTCATGACTTGTTTGTCATCATCTTCCGTACTTTTTCGCGCGTATAGAAAATATTTTGGTTTAATCATTTTTGTTTTTGGATTATGAAAAAAGAGTTCGTGTCTATCTCATTTCTGTTTCTTTGCCCACCCACCGAATTCGCTTGCGCCCGCAGGGCGGATTTCAAACTTTGCCCACCTTGCGCGCCTTCGGCGCGCCCGCATTTTGCGCTCACGCCCGACCAAGTTTCTTTTTGTGGAGTATTACTAACTTTTGCTCGAACTTATTTTGAAAATCAAATGAACTAATGCACACGCTCCGCGTGCCTCAAAACTTGAAACTCATTACTACGCTCCGCTAATATGGTAACTCAATGAACTCCGCCACGACGAGACAAGTCTCGTCGTCTGCCCTGTCACAGATATTTTTCTGCTGAAAAATTCTGCTACCCCGACTCGGCTCGTCAGCCTCCGTCTCTGAAATGCTTCGCATTTCAGCCCCATCGCATTTCCATTCTATTTTAGTTTGGCGGGGGAAATTCTTTTTTTTGGTATGGGCGATGGGGTGAAAGGCAGATTTTTGCACATAGAAAGATATTTCTATATAGAAGTATCTTACAATATTTGCTACTATATATGCAACAGCAAAGCTGTGTATATGTCTGAAATATCAATAAAATTCGCTAAAAAAGTTAAAAAAATTCGCCTTGAAAAAGGCATGTCACAAGGCGATTTGGCTAAAATTCTTGGATTACATCCTACATACATTAGCGGTATTGAAAGAGGTGTACGAAATATGTCTCTTAAAAACATTGAGAAATTAGCGAAAGCGCTAGGAGTTTCGATTAAAAATTTAGTAGAATAGAAAAAATTTTATGCAAGAAAATATTAAAAGAATAATAGCCGTTAGACATGGACAATCAGTTGGTAATATTGCACGCCATGAAGCATTTTTAAGAGACAATAATTCATTTTATGAAGATCCTAATTTTTTAGATATTAATCCGGACCATTATGAATTATCACAACTTGGGGTAGAGCAGTCAAAAAAAGCGGGTGAATTTTTACGACAAGTTTTATTATTGAATCCAGGAGTATATTTTTCATCAAATAATTTTAGAACAAGACAAACTGCGGCATATGTATTTCCAGATGCAATTTTAAATATCAATGAACCCTTACTTAGAGAGAGAAATTATGCTGGTTTTGATAAACTCACAAAAGAAGATTGGCAAAGAAGACTTAAAGAAGCTAATATTTCTGATCTTGAGGATTCCTATGATTGGAAAGTTCCTGGTGGTGAAAGCGCAAAAGATATTGAAAAGAGGTTAGATAATTTTTTATCCAAACTTTCTGAAATTAAAACAGATAGCGACGATACCTTCATTTTTACTCACGGAGACTTACTTCAAGTATTAAGAGTAATGTTACATAAATTAGATCCTTCAGAATATATAAAATTTAAAACAATGGCCAAAAATGGCGTTAAAAATTGCCAAATTTTTATTTTTAATTTAGACCCTAAGACTAATGAGCTTATTTCAGAAGAAACATATTTTTATGAAAATGAGCAATGGCATAAAGGTGTTTATAATAGAACTAGCAAAATAATGGAAGTATCCGAATATAAATAAATTATATCAGCTCAATAAAATACAGGGGCTTTATTTTCTATATCGTTTGTATCAGGATTTTCGCAAAATTCTGTTTCTAGTATATGCGATTTATGATACTGTAGATCTTCAACTGTAATTCTGGCTTGATGAAAATTTATAGCGAGAGCATATATTTTTTGTACTTGAGATTTATCACCCTCGATAATTATTGCTGGTTCCATATATTTTCCTTCAGAACCAATAGTACATATTTCTGCTGGAGAAAAAGTGAATTCTTCGCCTAAAGTATTTTGAACTTCTTTAATAGAATGATCTTTCCCGAAATTCATTTTTTCAAGTCCATTTCTTAAATCTGTGAGATCTAAAAAATCATTTAGACTAATTGAAAAATCAGTCAAATTTTTAATCTTTTTTAAAATAATTTTTTTTGCTTCTTCTAAATTTGCAATTTCACCAATATCAATAAGTCTAATAATATTAAGCTTTTCTTGTTCAGCATATCCCTCTTGCAAACCGAGAAGTATTCTAAATCTAGGTTTTTTAGATTTTTTTTCAACTACTCCCTCCACACCCAACTTTTCTTCTAATTTTTTTAAAGCTTCCTTATATCTTTCTGTGGATAATATTTGTCGTGGATAACTACCAAAATGATAATTAAATCCCTTTTCTTCCTTGATAATATATCCATAGTAAGTAAAATGTAAATCAATGGCTAATTGAGTGACTATTTGAACAAATTCTTCCTTAGTTAAATTTTTAACAGATACAAAACCACCCCAAAATTTTTCAGGTTTCAACTCATTCGTTCCAGCAACAGGTTTTTGAGCTTCTTGGTTTCTATTATGAATTATGAAAGGATTTTTTTCTTGCATTTATTTAATTTAAGTTTAAATTTCAATAATATTAATTTCTGAAAAATTTTTTTGAAAATGTTTTAATCTTTCTTTTGATTCTTCCATTGAAATATCAGCATATTGATCAATAGCTCCATTTAATTCTTTACTTAAAATTTTGGTTTTAATAAATTTTTCTAAATCTGATTGATCAATAAAAAACCAAAAAAGTTTTGGTAAGTCAGTGGTGTTATTTTCCGCACCATCAATAAAACGTTGTTTTATTCTTTGAGCATATTTGTCGTGATTTACAGGATGAAAATATATAAACATGAAATTTTTAAGCTCGCCGGAAAATATTTCATTTATTATGCGAGACTTTGCTATTGCTCCCTCTACAACAACTGGAGAAAAATTCAATTTAGATAGTATCGCATCTCTAGTTGCCTTAATAAAGGTATCAACATATTCTTTTGGTTCGGTATCACGATATACGGTTATGAACGTTTCAGATGGGTCGGAAGAAAAAACCTCAATCACTGATTTAAAAACTACTTCACCTAAATCAACAACAGAATATCCGTATAAATTTTTTAGATTTTTACTAAATGTCGATTTTCCGGTAGAAGTTTTACCAGAAATATAAACAAGTTTTGGTTTTTTGTTTTTAATTATTTCTAAAATTTCATCCGCCGTCATTATTAATAAATAATGACATATTTTTTATAAAATGGCAAAAAATTTATTTTAGTGATATTATTTAAATGCTGATAAGGTAGTAGGGAAAAGGTGCAAACCTTGGTTATCAATCGCGTGTAGCATAGGCATCCTATGTGGGAAACACGATTGATAGCTTCAAGCTATTATCTTGTCAGCACCCATTTATAGGGTGCCTCTTTTATTTTATGATAAAAAATCAAAAAGAATACGATTGGCTTAATCTTGAGCCAACAAAAGAAAGATATTCAAAATTGCTTAGTTGGCAAAAGGATATTGTAGAACGATTCAACCCTAATTTATTTGGGATACCAGATCATAATTTAATGAAATTTATATACTCAATTTCTAAAAAACAAGAAGTAGAAGAAATTGGAAGTTGTAGGCCGTACGACCACACAATGTCTCACTCCGTAGATAAGTACGTTACTCAAAAATTACCCTTTAATTTAATTAAAAAACATGTTTTTGATTTAGGTAAAATTGAAGTGCACGGGATACACCCGGACGCACTAGAAGATGTAGCAAATTTTTTAGGTTATAAAATAATTAAAAATATAAACTTCAAACACAATTCTTCCACTAAAAAATTTAACACCCAGCGTCCAACATTTCATTTTGCTTTAAATAAAAAAGGTGAAAAAATTATTTTGATAGCGACAATCCCCGGTAGGGATTATATACTTCATTACGGTAGTTTAATTAGGCATTATTTGAATACTTTGACTAGAGATCATAAAGAAATATTGTCATTATATAGATATCCTTTTGCTGAAAATTCAATTCATTATTGGACAAAACTTTATCATGATTTGATAAAAAAGGACGATGTGGTTATTTTGGGTTATGTAGCAGAACTTGCATTATTTTTTAAAAAAAATACTGATTGGAAAATTGAATCAGAAATTGAAAATGATTTTTATCACAGCATAAGAATGGCTACGACTCGAGGTTCAAAAATAAATTTATTAGGAGTAAAATATACTTTTTGGGGAAATATTAGTGCAAAGTTAGCATATCAAATACTAAGATTAGATGCTAAAGAAATAATATATTGTGGTAAATTAGGTACGCTAACTTCTACTTCTGATTTATATAATAAAATTTTCTCTCCAAGCAAATACGCCATTATGTATCATGATAAACTTATTGGGAAAATAGATACCTTACAACACCCTATTCATGATTTGTTTCCAGAAATAAATAGTGGTTATCATGTTTCCGTACCAACAGTTTTAGAAGAAGATTATCTTCAGAGAAAAATAACAGTGGAATTGGGAATAACTTCTATTGATAATGAAATATCACAAATTGCATTTGCTGTCTCTAGATTTAATAAAGAGTATAATAAAAATGCAAGATTTGTTGCCTTGCATTTCGCGACTGACTATCTTAGAAGTGACAAAGAACGAGCGGAAAAAACAATTTTTGATTTAAGTAATAATAGATCTAAAATTGCACAGGAAAAGAAGATGAGAATGATAGAGAAAATTGGAAAATTATTAATACAATATTTATAATATGAATAAACTTATAAAAAATGTAGCTTTTGTTGGTATAGGCAATCATGCATTCGAACATTTAATACCATCTTTGATGGTAACTCCTGGAATGAATTTTTATGCTGCATATTCTAGTTCAAAAGAAAAATTATTAAAAATAAAAAATTTATATAATCCAGAAATTACAACGCAATCACTAGATGATATTTTTAATGACCCAAGGGTTGATATTGTTGCAGTGTCTGGTTCCCCAAGCTTTCATTACTCGGTTGCACTTTCTGCTTTGAGAAAAGGGAAACATGTTTTTATTGAGAAACCGCCAGCCACAAAACGAAGCGAATTAATAAATCTGCTGAATATAGCAAAACAAAATAATGTTTCAGTAGAGATGTCGGATATAATTTTTCTAGGGGAATAAAATTTTCTGAAGCAAAATCAAAAATCGGTATAAATTTAATTAAAAATATTGATATTACATATACTAGTAAAAGACCTCGAGAATTGCAGTATCACTATAAAAATTTAATTGAAAATGGACTTTATATTTTAGCCATACACCCATTTCACTTGTTAATTAAAGAATTTGGAGAAATAGAAAAATTATCTACTTTATTTTCTCCATTTGAAAAAAATTTATACAAAATAGAACACCTTTTTAAGTTTAAATCTGGAAAATCTTCAACTTTATCGTGGGGTAATTATTACAATAAATTTATTTTTGATATTACGCTTATAGACACAAAAGGAAACAATTATAGTATATTATCTATGAGAGATTTATTATTTTCATCCAGTAATTTAGATCGAGACAAAGGTTCTGTTTATCAACCTCTTTCTGCGAGTGATTCCAATTATTCCTTGACTGGATATCAAGAAAATTGGAATATTTTACGTGAATCAATAAACTCAGGAAAATCATATTTTAAAGACTTAAAGAATACTATTTATATTTTTGATATTTTTTCCATTATCTTAAAAGATTTAAATTTATCAAAAAAAACTAGTTTATTGGAACACAATGTTAGTAAATTAAAATTAATAATATAAATATATGCCCCAAGAAAAACATCTAATTCACTCTGCGGTTTATGGAATTTTAAGAAAAGATAATAAAATTCTATTAATGAGAAGATTTAATACGGGATATAAAGACGGTTTTTTGACACTTCCAGCAGGACATATAGAAAGAGATGAACTGCCAAAAGAAACAATGCTTCGCGAATTGAAAGAGGAAACGGGTCTAATCTGCGATTTCGAATCAATAATTGGAGTGTACGCAATGCATAGAATCAGCGATTCAGGCAGAACTTATGTAGATTATTATTTTGAAATTTTAAAATATAATGGCAATCCAGAAATTAAAGAACCCGGAAAATGTGATCATATTGATTGGTATGACATAGAAGATATTCCTGAAAATACGCTTCCACATATAAAAACCGCATTAAATCATATAAAAAACAAAGCCCCAATATCTGAAATACGAGAAAGTAATTAAGATGTATTTTATTATTATTTCTCTAGAAAATATGCTAATATAACCCCATGCTCTAAAGAGACAAAAAGAGCTAAACTTCCTGCATGATTTTGCTAAATAGTATGATCAAAATTGGCAATTACAACACAATAATGAGTGACCGGTGCCCGGTACCCCAAATTTAAGACACATTTTCAACTAAGATTAGCGGTATAATAGTCGAATATATCAATAATTTTCGTTGAGCATATGTCTAACAAAATACATAAGGTTTCTCAAGATTTGAAAAATCAAATACTTGAGCGGGTTAAGACTTCCGGAAAGTCGATCAAGGAGATAGCGACCGAGCATGGCATTACCACAACCTGCATCTACAATAAAAGGGGTGGCGTTAAAACATCCAAAGCTTCACAATATTCTCGGAGTTTCCAGAAGTTCTCTCTACTACAGACGAAAAAAACCAGTGGAAGACTGGCAGATTAAACAGAAGATTGAGATAGTGTTGCATGATTTCCCCAGCTATGGCCACAAGAGAATCGCAATAGCTCTAAAGCTAAACAAAAAAAGAATTCTTCGTGTTATGCGCATCTATGGCATTAAGCCATACCGCAGACACAGAAAGCCCTGGAAACGAGCAAATACAAAGGAATATGCGGTATTTCCGAATCTCCTACTCTCTACTCCGCTGGTGTGTATGAATCAAATCTGGGTTACAGATTTTACTTTCATTTTTTGGAAGGATCGGTTCATATATCTAGCCACCGTGATGGACATTTTCAATCGTGAAATTGTGGGAGCATGCGTATTGGCTAATCATTCCAGCGCCTTAGTGATACAGGCGATGGTGTCTGCGCTCATGGATCACCCTAGACCGGACATCATTCACTCCGACCAAGGCAGTGAATACACGGCAAAAGTCTTTCAGGATTTCTGTGTGGCTGCCGGTATCAACATATCAATGTCTAGAAAAGGTTCACCTTGGGAAAATGGATACCAAGAATCATTCTATGACAAGTTCAAAATTGATTTGGGTGATCCGAACAGATTCGATGACTTAGGAGAGCTGGTATATGAAATCTATCACACGATACATGTCTACAATACCACCAGAATCCACACCGTATTAAAAATGTCGCCTAGAGAATTTGCTAAAAAAATCGCTTCAAGTTAAAATGAAATTAATTAGTTGATTTTCTGTCTTAAAAAAGGGGTACCTTGCA
>Ga0209641_10004828_pt1 | contig 11091 bp, 10 predicted proteins | sample RifCSP16_1_FD_184022 | JGI IMG/M metagenome (GOLD analysis project Ga0209641, IMG submission 184022) | Soil microbial communities from Rifle, Colorado - Rifle CSP2_sed 16_1 (SPAdes) (version 2) | ecosystem: Environmental > Terrestrial > Deep subsurface > Rock core/Sediment | place: Rifle...
AACTTTGCCAATAGTGTAGTAGTTTTCCCACTTCCGGGGCATGCTTGAATATCTTTAGATTCCAAGCATTTTATTACAGTTATTCTTTCAGAATCAAAGACCTTTCCTTCGGGTAAAAAAATACTCTCAGCATATCGAATATCTTCATCATGGATTTCAATCATCAGAAACCTCCGATTTCTTTATATGTCCTGATGTGGCATATTTTATTGAATTAATAATATAATTTAATTTACTATCTCTTTTTAACAATTTTTCTTTAATTTCTTCACGACGAGTGGATTCATTCAAGATCTTAGCAAAGCATTGAGCAATGATTGTTTTTGAAATTTGCTTTTTAAGAATAATATTATTATAAATTTCAAAAGCTATTTTTTCATTACTTAAATTTTGCTCCTTCCATTTATCGAAATCAGTTTTAACTTGCTCGCTTATTTTTTCTTTTTTATCTTGTGTTAATCCGATTTCATCACTATTTTGTATTTTTTCAGCTTGCAATACGGCTTTATAAAACTTTTTTCTAAAACCACTTAATGCAATTACATATTCCAGAGTCCAGTCTGGAGAAACAAAAGTTTTCACCGGTTTTCCATCATAGATTTCATTTTTTGTTTGGATAGATTTTTGAATTCTTTTTGAATATTCTTCTGTAACATCTTTACCTTCATTGCTATAATATTCGTCAGGTTTCTCATCAGAATCTGTAATAACAGCCACCGGAATGTTCATAAATTCATGAGGATTTTTTCTCTGAAATATTCTCGAATATCTTAAGAAAGCGGTGCTTCCAACATTAACAATTGATGCACCATGCTTTGTTAAAGGTTTGTCAATAATCTCTGCAATCGCAGGAATTAATAAGTTTTCAGCATCCCCTTCTACAAGAATTACACCATCAGCAAAAAATAGATTCGCTTTTGTAACATCTAAAAAACGTTCTAAAAATAGATAATCGCCCTTATACAATTTTGTATATTCGTAGCCCATATTAAAAACATAGCCGTCTTTACATATAATTAAATTTTGTAAATTTACTTTTGAAGCAAGGTTTGGACTATGAGATGTAAGTATTAATTGAACTCCTCCAGAATCATTAACAGATTCATTCTGCAAATATTCTATTAATCTTAGCTGTGCTTGAGGATGTAAATGAGCTTCTATCTCTTCAATTAATGTAAGTTTCAAACCTGCATAATCTTCTCTTTTTAAAAGTAAGAATTCTGCTGCAATGAACAAAAGATTGTTGGAACCTAAACCGACTTTATTATTAGATAAACTTAAACTCAGTTGTTCTAATATTGCTCTCAAGTTCTTTCCCTCTATTGAAATTCTCGATCTTAATGGATTTTTTACACTTGAGAAATGAGATAGTTGATTATTTATTTGACAAACTACTTCAGTACCTTCTTTTTTGTCATCGGTTTCATCTGTCTCCTCAAAAAATTTCTGAATTTGTTCATTCGCTGCATTGACAGCTTTTTTAAGCGGATGATCTTCTTCTTTGGAAAAATCTTTGTGGCTGGATAAAATCTGAGATAATCTTGATTTTCTTCTTGGGTTTAACTCACCCTCTGCATCTCTTAATGGCCTCAAATATACGGTTCGTAATAAATCGCGCGCTTTTGCGTCCAAAGCTGTTCCTTGTTCATCAGGTCCAGCTCTAACATCTCCATATATTCGTCCATTTTCTCTTCTGGCCTCGAGAAATACTTTCAAATAATAGTGAGGTTCGAAACCCAACCATTCCAAGAAATTTTTTGCTTCTTTAGCAGTAAAACCTCTAAAAATGCATTCGATCTTCAAGTCTTTTTTTCTGGCTTCTTCTGCTGCATTGTCTGGAATAAAAAAATCTTCATCCTCTAATCTATGGTATTCATAGCTTTGAGTAAAAAGAACAATCTTTATTGCATCTATTATAGCTGTTTTACCAGAGTCATTCTCTCCAACCAATAAATTCAATCCTGAATTAAATGATAAATTTAAACCAGGATTGTTATTATCCCCTTCTCCAAATTTCCGAAAATTCCATATTTTTAATTCAGATAGAAACATAATTGTACCACCAAGAAATTATTACCAAAATTAGTTAATATATATATCATATCCCCTCCACCAGCCCCTCAAACTTCGCGTAATTCACCGCCACTCCATCATCAAGATCAATATCAATAAACCCAAGCGCCTTATTATTCAGCTTCTCATCATACGCCACAAGCTCCTGCATCAATTTCCCAAGCCTCTCTTTCTCCTGCTCATCCCGCGCAGACTCAGATAGCATCCCTATCCTTGCATCAAGCTTTGCCTCAAGTTCAAGCAGATAATCAGTCCTCATCTTTGCCAGCAGGTTCTTGTCATACCTGTGCATATACACCAGCGCATTGAACCCCCTGCCCTTCCCGGATGTGAAAAGCCAGTAAATGGGTCTTTTCTGGTAAGTCCTGGTGTGGTCTTTGAAGAACGACTTCAGAAAATAGTCCCGTATGATCTTCTCTGACGACTCGCCGCCCTTCTTTGTTTTTGACAACGCCCCTGCTATGAAATCAAGGTTCTCAGCAAGGCTATCAGCCCAGCCGAGCTTGAGGCAGAACTAATTGAGAAAATCGACCATCTGGTCGAAGGGACAGGACAATTTAAATCATGTGACGATTTTATTGAGCTGGCTTGCCATGAGTTCCTGGTTCGGCGTAACCCTGCAGCAGCCCTGCTGGGATGAAGATATGTCTGTCTAGAGGCCATTGCGATAGAGTTCCTTCAGGATATTGTGGAGCCTGCAATTTAATATTCAGCCAGATTCAAGGATAAGTAATGCGATCGCTGTGCTCACGGAGCGGGAGCCAGCGATACTCAGGTAAACCGCTCTCATATGTGGAATAGCGCCCTGATGTCACATTTTTGAATATTGCAATCATAATACTTAAATAGGTTTAGGGATATACCATATTACAATAGTAATACTATAGTTATGTTAACGAAAGAAGAACTGGCTAAAGATCCAGCGGTTATTGCAGCCGCAAAGGTTGACGATTCACTGTTTCCACTGTTATCCCCGCTACAACGCGCGACGATACAGGTTTCACGCAGACTTATTGCAGAGTACAGTGTCGGAAGCACCTAACTACTTCTGCGATTGCGATTTGTTCACTAAATCTTTTAGCATCGCCACTGCATCCGGGTTCTCAATTAACCTTAAGAGTACGGTCTGCAACTCACCGCCAACTGTATCAAGCTTTTTACTCAGACCTGCATCAAGCACAAGAGCGCATTGATGGCACACTCGCGCCTCTGGAATAAGGACTGTGTGGCAGCGCGGACACTTCTCAAGCGTGACTTGCTTCTCATCTCCCGGCGTGAGCCCGTAGTGAGAATAAATGGACTTGATCATATCTTCATCCTGGAAGTTGCCATATACCTTCATCATGCGGTTGCTGTCCTGCGTCCAGCCGGCCTGGAACTTTATCTGCTGGTCGCTGAACCTCTTTAAAATCATGTCAGTTACTTTCTGGTGTCTGAACAGGTGAAAGTGTATCTTCTTTTTAATACCCGATCTCTTTACTATAACCCGCAACTGCTGCACCATGGCATTATAGGACATTGGCTGGCCCACGAATTTTCCGTATACACTTACCCAGAGTGGAGCATTTGGATCACTCTTATTCGGATGAACGTCAAGCCACGCGGTCAAATATCCTGTGCTCCAGGTTATCGGAAAAGGTTTTGGTGCAGTTGTCTTCTGGTTCTCCCCGGTTGTACTCATATACAATACAGCCCCGGCATTGTTCATCTGTATATTCTTTATCCTGAGCGTCCCCAGGGCGCCGATCCGCATCCCACTATCCAGTAGTGCGGCTATCAGTGCCTTGTCCCTGGTGTGTGTGCACGCATTGAGCAGGCGGTTTACCTCTTCTTTGGTTAGAAGGTCACTTGGCTGTACTGGGGTATCCTTATGTGGGACCCTCATGTCTCTTACCCATCCGGGTATGTTCCCACACGTCGTCCATTTAAAGAACTTCTTGATGAACTTGCGATAACCAAATGTGTCCTTCTTTCCCGCTTCTAAATAATCTATTAGCCCATCAAAGTCCGACTCGGTTGTTTGGTCTAAATCCTTCTTAAAGAAACGCGATAATCTTATTGCCACCATAAGGTCAGCAGTGATTGTAGATCTCTTGTTCCCCTTGCTCCTGCAGAACTTTATATAACGATGTAATAGTTCCTTATTCTTCTCTGAGCAATCGGTAAGCTTAAGACTGCTTAAGGCTCTCATATACTGTTTATCAAACTCATGAATATCATTAGGACTGTCCATTTGCTCACCGTACATCTATAAGTAGGACTAAATAAAACGTCTGGGGTTATATACGCTGCGAAGCAAACCCTTATGTGTTTTATATGCTTATATCTATACAAACATGACAGATGGAGAGGCTGAGGCTATTACAGGTGGAAAAATACTGGAAGAGCCTATAGAGATCCTTGTGAACCTTGCCAGGAGCGGGGAGATCGATCCCTGGAATATAGATATAGTCGAGATCACGGACAAGTTCCTCAGGCAGGTGGAGGAAATGGAGAAAATGGACCTCCGTGTTTCAGGGAGAACTCTATTGTATGCTGCCATCCTGCTTCGCATGAAATCCAATGCACTTGTGGAGGTGGAGGAGATACGGGATGAGATCATGGAGGATGACCAGGATAATTTCGAGGTCAGAGATTACCCTGTGCCTTCACTTCCGCTGCGCCGTACATCCCGCCGCCCTGTGACACTTGAAGAACTGCTGTCAGAACTTAAAAAGGCAGAAGCGATAGAAGAACGAAGGATTGATCGGATCAGAACCAGAAAGGAAGAGCACACTGCAACGATCAAAGAAGTGCTTTCGATCGCACATGAAGAAGATATCGAGAACAGGGTTGAGAAGATGAGAAACTTACTGTCAGAACTGTTTGATAAACAAAAATATATCCAGTTCTCTGACCTTGCAGGTTCTCTTGACAGGGCGGGAAAGGTAATGGCATATCTTGCGCTTCTTTTCCTTGCGACAAAGAAAGAGATATGGCTTGAGCAGGAAGAGCTCTTCGGCGAGCTGTTCATCCGCAGGCAGGAGGTATCATGAGCGGAGAAAAGGAGATCATAGAGGCTGCTCTTTTTGCTTCAGGCGAACCCCTGGACGTGGTACAGCTTCAGAACCTTGTCAGGGGCAAGAATGCGCGGGAATTGCTCAACCAGCTCATGCATGAATATTCCCAGCGCGCCTCTGCACTTGAGATAAAAGAGATCGAAGGAAGATTTGTGATGCAGGTCAAACCTGTATATGCTGAGAAGGTGAGATCCCTTGCTCCAAAAGAACTCCGGGCTCCTGTGCTCAGGACGCTGTCCATGATCGCATATCACCAGCCTCTGACCGTGGCAGAGCTCGTGGACAGGAGGGGTGCAGCTGCATACGATCATGTCAGAGAACTTGAAGAGTGGGGATTGATATCAGCAGTTCCACATGGAAGGACGAGGTCGCTTGCGACCACGCAAAGGTTTGCAGAATATTTCAACCTTGAATCAGGAGATCCAGAAGCGATCAAACGCAAGATAATAGAACTTGCAAAAGAGCAAAAGATGGGGCTTGATAAATGGCTCGGGAAGCAGGGGATAGGCGTCACCCCGATGCTTGAGTCGCTCATGGGTCTTGCAGGGATCAAGGAATACCAGATAGTAAACCCTTATGATCCTGATGAAGAGGAGCAGGACAGGGTGGCTGACCTGGGAGTGCTTGTGATCTCAACAGGGTATAAAGAAAAAGTGGAAAGTTATTTTGACGGCAGAATAATCGAAATCTCTGCAACAACATTTGAAGATCTGATCAATTCTATTAAGCTCCTTGCTGAATATGGAAGTCCAAGAAAAGTCAAGGAGAGCATAGATCATATCCTTGGCATGAAAGACGAGTACATAGAGAAAACATACTCGATCAGCATAAAAGTGGCACCCATGACCGATATGGTCTCTCGCATGGTAAATGAGCTGCGCCTAGGCATCTCACCTGATGGCGTGAAGATCGCACCTGATTACGGCACATCAAGCGAAGGGGAGGAGATCGGAGCAGGGGCTGATATCCTGATCCCCACTCATAAGAACGCTGAGATGGATGCTATCAGAAGGATATGTCAGAGATACGATGCTGTGATCGATGGACTGAAAAAGATGAAATCGATTAAGAATGGAACCGCAGATAAAAGCAGATGAACGCAGATTTGCTGCTACGCATCTGCATTTATTTTGCGTTCGTTCTCAAACCATATCCTGTTTGCCCTTCTTGCCACATGCACCAGTCCGAGCATCACAGGTACCTCAATGAGCGGACCCACGACCGCAGCGAATGCCTGACCTGAATCTATCCCGAACACTGCAACAGCCACTGCGATCGCAAGTTCAAAATTGTTGCTTGCTGCTGTGAATGCAAGAGTTGTTGAATCATCATAGGAAAACCCAAGCCTGTGCGACATGATAAAAGAGACACTGAACATTATGATGAAATATGCAAGCAGCGGAACTGCTATCCTGAACACATCCAGTGGCAGTCTGACAATGTACTCTCCTTTCAGGGAGAACATGACTATGATGGTAAAGAGCAGTCCGATCAGAGCTGTGGGACCAAGTTTTTGCATGAATACATTATCATACCAGTCCTTTCCTTTCTTTTTCACAAGCAAAGACCGCGTTATCATGCCTGCGATAAAGGGGATTCCCAGATAGACAAATACTGCCCTTGCGACCTGCTCAATGGATATATCCACAACCGCGCCTGCTTCAGAACCTCCTATCCACGCTGACGCCACAGTTATGAATGCGTAGGCGAGCACAGAATAAAGCGCTACCTGGAAGAGAGAATTCATAGCCACAAGGACTGCGCATAGATCATTATCCCCGCCTGCCATCTGGTTCCACACAAGAACCATGGCGATGCATCGTGCAAGACCTATCAGGATCAATCCTGCGCGGTACTCAGGAAGGTCGGGAAGGAATATCCATGCAAGTGCGAACATTAGCACGGGACCGATCATCCAGTTCTGGACAATGGACACGCTCAGGGCTTTTCCCTGCCGCTTCATCCTGGATAGTTCCTCATATTTCACTCCTGCAAGGGGCGGGTACATCATCCAGATAAGACCTATCGCAATAGGCAGCGAGACCTGTTCGATGCGAACAGCATCCAGTATCCCTGCTATCGGCGGATACGTTGCTCCGAGAATGATCCCGAAAGCCATGGCGAGAAGGATCCAGAGGGTCAGGAACTTACTCACCATGCTGAGGCTGCCTTCACCTCTTCCTCCGAAGAAGCCTTTTATTTTCATTAAGTGATCTCCTTCAACAGTACGAATTTCTATACGAATCCTGACAGATGTAAACAAATAGATATCGATTCTTTTCAGGCGCACGCGTCTGGAGAGATTTTTGAGATTTGATAGAGTTTATATAGTCTGAGGCTCATTGATTCCTGGGATAAATGGAATATATACATCTTGCAAAATGGGAGAGCAGATTCTGGGCATGGCTTATTGATATCCTGCTGGTGTTTGTTCTGTATGCCATCATTGCAGGCGCTTTAGCGTCTTTATACAGGCTTGAATTTATAAGACTGGAAGATTTTGGTGTTCATGGAGTGCTGATGTTTTTCTACTGGACGCTACTTGAAGGATATAATGGTCAATCTTTAGGAAAGATGGCATTGAATCTGAAAGTGACGGACAAAACCGGAAGAAAAATAGGTTTCAAAAAAGCTGCATTAGAGAGTTTAGGTAAAGCATTCCTTCTGCCTCTTGATTGTCTCATCGGCTGGCTGGCAATGCCCGGCAGTAAGTTACGGCTCTTTAACAGGATTTCAAGTACTATTGTTATTAAAGTGAAATACGAAGAACCTGAAGGGGTATCATATATCAGGGAAAAGGAGTAGCTGAGTTCGTCCCTGGAGCGGGTGTTGGGGTGGGGAGATTTCAGTGTAACGTGTGATAACAGGAATATCATTAAATTAGTAATCATTAAAAATTGATTCCAAGAATGATCTAATATGTTCTTTTTTCCAGTCAAAGTATCGCTGAAAGTTTGGCAATACCCAAATCCCTTTTTCAGCTGAATGTATTATATCCTTAATCTTTATTCTTTCAGGATTCCTCAAAAAATGTGGTGAAAATTTTGAAACATCACTTAAATCAACTTCTTCAATAAATCCCTTAAAATCAACTTCTATTGGTTTTGTGTATTCTTCTTTATCTGGTTCTTCTATGGTTTGTTCTGATTCTTCTTTTTCGTCTTCCTTTTCTACAAGTAATATATTGGAGTCGTACCAATAACAGAACAAATCAAAATAATCTTGTTTTCTCAGTAAATCAAAATCCAATCTTTTTACAAAATCATTTAGTTTTATTAAGTTCTCAGGATATTTCTCTAACTTTTGGGAAAGTTTCTCATTGATGCCTAATATTAAATTAATCCGTCTAAATGATCTGATTATTCGATTATTTACTACTGGAAATTTATCATTTAAACAAAAAAGAATAGGTGTAATAGAACCGCATTGTAATCTTTGGCTATATTTATTGTCCGAAAATTGTTTGATAATATGATTGAGGTTTTCTGGATTTATCTGAAAATTTAAGCACAGTTCATATATCATGTTCGCTAACTTATTCCAATCCTCGTCACTATAGTTGTAATCTTTAAAGAAAAGTTTAATGTTCATAAAAGTGGGGAATAAACTTACCCTTTTGGCGACCTTTGTTTTATTATATGGTAAAAGTCCGTAAATAATTAATTCTGTAAACTCCATACTTTTTTTATCGAAAGAAGATAATTTCTGCATCAATGCTTTAACTTCTCTTTTTTCAGATTCCATAGTTTCAAGATGCTTTTTTGCTTCTTCTGTTTCTAAATATTCTTGAAACTGTTTCAAAATTTCAGAGATTTTTTCTTTATTCTGTGTCATATTATATAGTTATAAATGAGAGTGGTTTATTAAAGTTTTCTCTTTCATTAGTCGGCCCGCCATTTGATATTTCTTGAACGAAGTGAAAGAACAACATCATGAATTTACGGTCTCCTTTTGCGTCAGCAAAGGCAGGTTTTCGAATTGAATATAACTCTCTCGTATCCGTACCCTATTCATATTTTCCTTTATTTTTGGAGTAGAGTAAAGCAGAGGTCTTTCAACCTCCGCTTCCTCATCAAACCGTACTTACCGATTTCTGGTATACGGCTTTCGTCCAGCGTATCCCGTTTCAGGAAATGGTATCATCCAGCATTGAAGAAAGCGAAATCAGCCCCAGCTTAGCGAATTCAGAAGGATGAATCCCAAACACAAGTATTTTCAGAGTCCGCCTCTTAGCCTGAAAGCTCCGTAAGCGCCCTCTGATATACCCGTGTTATGACAGGGTGTCGCCAATCATCAAGGCCACTTCTGGTTCACTTGCTGTTTCGGGCTGTGGCTGCCGATACGGGAACTCCGCACAGTATCTCACGATACTGCACTTCCCTTCTCTTCATGCGGAAGCAGCTCCGCATGGTGGGATTTTCACCCTTGTGGACACAACGCCATCAAGTTCATTTTTCAGCGTCTGCTTCAGGTGTCCTGTTGTTTAGACTTTCTCTCTTATGTTTCGAGGTACGCCTCACAAACCAGTCGGATTGGAAATCCGAGGCAGGATGCTCATGGCTGTGATATTTTCATCCGTTAGCTGATTTCTGTTTTTCAATCCAGGTACAGTTACCCGCTCGCAGCACAACTCTCGCTGCGCCCGGAGCGGGAACGCATAGTTATATGAAGCCCGCATTAAAATATCTAATAAACAAACGGTTTGTTGTATTCGATTTCAGTAATTTCGACCTGATAATAACTAAAATCTCCTGTTTTTAAGTTCCAGACTGCTTCCCCTTTTGTGGGAATCCTTATACCATTAAATTCTTTATAATCCTTTAAGGGGCATGACCAGGTTTCCATAACATACTGGCCATTTAATTCCATGTATCTTTCAGCAACAAATTTAATAACTTCACTCTTCTCGTTAAAAATAAATACCCCTGATGCGGTTATCCCTCTGTAGCTCATGGTAGCCCTGGCTGAATTCGAATCGATTACTTCCCATTTTATATAGCTACTCAAAGCTGCAGTTGGAAACCAGACCGTCTCACCGAGATATCGTAACAGCGCGCTCTGATCCAATTCCTTTCCTCTGGCATCCGCAACCGTTATCAATGAAAGAAGCTTAATTAGCATGTTCCCGTTGCCTTCATAATACTTGTCTCTTCCTGTAATGTATAAAAGTGGAGCAGCTTTGATTTTGGCTTTCCATATAAATCCAGGTTCGTCTATGGTAAAGTATTGCCCCGCTTCAGCAGGCATCCACGGTTGTCCTTTTTTCCTCCTCATTAATCCTTTTTGTTTTAAGCGAACTGTTCTGATTCTTTCCTTTCCAATCACTTGGGAATTTTCCAACCATTTTTGAACGCAGAGAGGTAACCCTTCCAAATCTGCTTTACGAATAGGATCTTTTTTATTTTCCATGTTATTATTGAAAAGCTCTATTACCTCTTTTTTTACTTTTTGGTTGAACAGGATATTCGCAATAAAAGAAACCGTGAGCAATAATAAAACGATAACTACAAGAATGCTTAGTATTAAAAGTACAGGTTCAGGCATATCATCATTTCCTTTCTTTTATTTAATAATGCGGTATCGGCGAATTTCATATAACTTTTCATATCCGAACTCGATTCGTATATACTTCCTTTTGCCTGAGCCCCGATTCCCTTATTATCAATATACCTCACATTATGTTATCCGAAGGACTTTTTATTCTGCTTAAACCTTTATTACACACACATGTATAAGAGTTCCTTATTCTAGTAAATATCATTAATCGTCTTTGGACTGTATTTTCTTAATGAGCGCCTATTTTTAGCACTTGAAAAAGGTATTTCTGGATTCTTATCGCCTTATACGAGAGCATGAAAGACCTATCGTCTGCAGTTACTATACCCCGTACTTGAAGGGTACAGGGCTTGATAGCGTTTTTTGCCTATAAACCTTCCTGTCCAGCAGCACAGTTCTGCGA
>Ga0209641_10004833_pt1 | contig 11085 bp, 10 predicted proteins | sample RifCSP16_1_FD_184022 | JGI IMG/M metagenome (GOLD analysis project Ga0209641, IMG submission 184022) | Soil microbial communities from Rifle, Colorado - Rifle CSP2_sed 16_1 (SPAdes) (version 2) | ecosystem: Environmental > Terrestrial > Deep subsurface > Rock core/Sediment | place: Rifle...
TCCCCTCAGCTATGCGTGGGACTTCGGCGACTCGATCACGGGCACCGGTGCTACCCCCACCCACGCCTACACCACCCTCGGGACCTTCACCGTCACCCTCGTGGTCAACGATGGTAGGGCCAGCTCGCCTCCCGCCACCACCACGGTGACGATCCAGAACCTGCCACCCGTCGCGAGTGCCGGAGGCCCTTACACCGGCGTCCGCAACCAGCCGATCACCTTCGACGGCACCGGCTCCAGCGACCCTGACGGCGATCCCCTCAGCTACCAGTGGGACTTCGGCGACTCGACCACGGGCACCGGTCCCAACACGGCCCACGCCTACACCAGCCTCGGGGCCTTCACCGTCACCCTCGTGGTCAACGACGGCACGGCCAGCTCGCCTCCCGCCACCACCACGGTGACGATCGAGAACCTGCCCCCGTCCGTGACCTTGACGAGCCCCCCGAGCGGCGCGGTCTTCACGGCTCCCGCGAGCGTGATGGTCGCCGCTGCCGCCAGCGATCCCGACGGCAGCATCGCCATCGTGGAGTTCTTCGCCGGCGCAGCCAAGATCGGGGAGGACGCCACGAGTCCCTACGAGATCGTTTGGAACGCCGTCTCTCCTGGGGTGTACGTGCTCACGGCCCGCGCGACGGACGAATCGGGAACGACCACGATCTCGGCGCCGGTGTCGATCCTGGTCAACACGCCGCCCTCGGTGACGCTCACGACTCCGTCTTCCGGCGCTGTCTTCACCGCCCCCGCCGCGATCACCCTTACCGCCACGGCCTCCGACCTCGACGGGACGATCGCTGTGGTCGAGTTCTTCCAAGGCTCGGTGAGCCTGGGCGCGGTCACCACGAGCCCCTACACCGTCACCTGGACCGGAGTGCCGGCAGGCAACTACGTGCTGACGGCCCGGGCCATGGACGATCGCGGCGCCATGACGTCTTCCGCTGCGGTCGCGGTGACGGTCCAGGCACGCCTCGCCCCCCTGGCCGACGCCTATGTCCGCGACGGCTCTTACGCCAGCCGCAACTTCGGCTCCTTCACGTCCCTAGTGGTCAAGAAGGCGTCGTCGACGGGGAACAACCGCTGGACCTACGTCAAGTTCGATACAAGCGCCGCGTCCACGGTGACGAGCGCGCGTCTCCGGCTCTTCGGCAACCTCAGCGCGACGACCTCGACGATCGTGCAGACCTCGGTCTTCCCCGTCGCCAATACCACCTGGGGTGAGTCGTCGATCACCTGGAACAACAAGCCCCCCTCGGGCACGACCGCCCTCTACAGGGTGACGATGGACAACACGACCGTCACCCCACGCTGGTACGAGTGGGACGTGACGGCGTACGTGCAGCAGGAGAAGGCCGCGGGGCGACACGTGGTGACCCTGGTGCTGAAGAACGACGTGAACAGCTCGCCCTTCGACACGTTCCGCTCCCGGGACGCAAGCTCGGACCGCCCCGTGCTCGTGATCACGCCTTGAGAGCCCGACGGACGGTCTCCGGGCCCACCTCCGACAGGCTGATGGCCCGCACGTAGCCGGCCTTCACCATGTCGGCAATGGCACCGATGGTCTCCTCGATGGGCACGGCCGGGTCGAGGTGGGCGGGGCGGTAGACGTCGAGGTGGTCGAGCCCCAGCCAAGTCAGGCTGTAGGAGAGGAAGCTCTTGACCGCCGCCGGGCGCGCGACTTCACCGAGACCACCAAGGGCCGGCCTCCAGCATGACGACCTCGGCCCCGGCCTCGGCGAGGACCTTTGCCGCCATGCCCCCGCCGGCCCCGGAGCCGACGACGCAGACGTCCCCCAGGTCTTGGTCGGTGTCAGAACCTGCATGGCGTCGTTCAGCGCCCGCGCGTCTCGAAGGCGTCACAGGCCTCGGCGTCGCCGCCCTGCAGGCCTCGCCGGAACCAGCGGACGCGCATCTCGGAGGACCCGTGGGTCCAGGACTCCGGGACGACGTAGCCCTGCGCCTGGCTCTGGATCCGGTCGTCCCCGATCGCGGCCGCGGCCCGCAGCCCCTCCTCGATGTCGCCTTCTTCGATGAACTGCGGGTCGCGGGCGGCGGCGGTCCGGCCCCACACGCCCGCGAAGCAGTCGGCTTGCAGCTCCAGGCGGACGGAGAGGGCGTTCGCCTCCTCCTCGGAGCCTGCGCGCCGCTGCATCGCCGAGACGCGCTCGGAGATCCCGAGGAGGTTCTGGACGTGGTGGCCGACCTCGTGCGCGACGACGTAGGCCTGGGCGAAGTCGCCGGGGGCGCCGAAGCGCGAGGCCAGCTCGCGGAAGAACGACAGGTCGAGGTACACCTTGCGGTCGCTGGGGCAGTAGAAGGGCCCCACGGCCGAGGACGTGAAGCCGCAGGCGGAGGCGACCTCCCTCTCGAAGAGGACGAGCCGCGGCTTCTCGTACTCGCCACCGCTCCGCGCGAAGATCGCGCCCCAGGCGTCTTCGGTGTCCTTGAGGACGACCCCGACGAACCGCGCCTGTGGGTCGGCGGCGGGCGGCGTCCCGGCCGGCGCCTGCGGCTCGCCCGCCGGCGGCACCATCTGCTCCACCAGGCCGAGCAGCCCCAGGAGCTGCGACGGGTTGGCGCCCGTGAGCCAGGCGATCACCACGACCAGGAGGAGGCCCCCGCAGCCGACACCCGTCCGCCGGCTTACCATCCCGCGACGGTCCTCGACGTTGCTGCTGCCCTCGCGGTCTTCCCAGCGCATGGCGACCTCCCGGAAGGCCGCATCCTACCCCACGCCGCGGCGGCCGGGGAGGCCCGGCGGGGCTGCCACGCGGGGTTGACACCTGGTCATCACGCGACTAGCGTCCGCGCTCGTAGGAGCCCCGAGGCATGACCCCGTCGGCCCGCAGCCGTCGCGTCGCTCTCTTCGGTCTCATCGTCCTGTTCGCCCTCGCCGCTGCACCCGCCTGCCGCCGGTCCCGGGCGCCCGGGGCGAAGGGCAAGGCCCTGCGGATCGCGGTCATCCCCAAGGGAATGACGCACGAGTTCTGGCGGACGATCCACGCGGGGGCGATCAAGGCCCAGCGCGACCTCGCCGCGCGCGGGATCGAGGTGGAGATCATCTGGAAGGGACCGCTGCGCGAGGACGATCGCGAGCAGCAGGTCCAGGTCGTCGAGTCCTTCGCCAGCCAGGGGGTCGACGGGATCGTCCTCGCCCCGCTCGACGAGAAGGCGCTCGTGCGCCCCGTCGAGGAGGCGAACCGCCTCGGCATACCGACCGTGGTCATCGACTCCGGCCTCGCATCGGACGAGATCGTCAGCTTCGTCGCCACCGACAACTCCAAGGGCGGGGAGCTCGCGGCGCAGGAGATGGGCCAGCGGCTCGGCGGCAAGGGCCGCGTGCTCCTCCTGCGGTACCAGGAGGGCTCCGCCAGCACGACCGCGCGCGAGGAGGGCTTTCTCTCGAGGCTCAAGTCCGCCTTCCCCGGCATCGAGGCCATCTCCTCCGACCAGTACGCGGGTCCCACCCGCGACACCGCCAAGCGTGCGGCGGAGAACCTGCTCAACCGCCTGGGGGCCGACCTCGACGGGATCTTCACCGTCAACGAGTCCGCGACCGCCGGCATGCTCCTCGCCCTGCAGGACGTCGGGAAGGCAGGGAAGCTCACCTTCCTCGGGTTCGACGCCAGCCAGGCGTTCGTGGACGCCATACGCGCGGGACAGCTCCACGGCTTCGTTCTCCAGAACCCCTTCCGCATGTGCGCGCTCGGCGTGGAGACGATGGTGGACCACCTCCAGGGGCGCCCGGTCGCGAAGCGGATCGACACCGGGGTCATGATCGTCACCCCTGCGAACCTCGACACCAAAGAAGCGCAGGAGCTCATCTACCCGCCGCTGCAGCTCTACCTCAAGCCCGGGGAATGACGCCCGCACTGCGCCTCGCCGGGATCGTCAAGCACTTCGGGGCCACCGTCGCCCTCGACGGCGCCAGCCTCGAGGCGCAAGCGGGCGAGGTGAGGGCGCTCATCGGCGAGAACGGGGCGGGCAAGACGACACTGATGGCTGTGCTCGGGGGGCTCCTGCCGCCCGACGCGGGGAGGATGGAGGTGGCGGGCGTTTCCTATCTCCCGCGCTCGCCGCGCGACGCCCGCGACCGCGGCATCGCCCTCATCCACCAGGAGCTGTCGCTCTTCCCCCATCTCTCCGTGGCGGAGAACATCCTGGTCGGCGCCGAGCCCGTCCGTCGTGGCCTCCTCGACCGGCCCCGGATGCGCCGGCGCGCGCAAGAGGTGCTGGCCGAGTTCGGGCATCCCGAGATCGACCCCGATCGCCCGGTCGGCCGGCTGCCTCTGCCGGCGCGCCAGGTGGTGGAGATCTGCCGGGCCATCGCGTCGCAGGCTCGGGTCGTTCTGATGGACGAGCCGACGAGCAGCCTCCAGCGACCGGACGTGGAGCGGCTCTTCGCCCTCATCCGCCGCCTCTCCGCGGCCGGCGTCGCCGTCGTCTACATCAGCCATTTCCTCGAAGAGGCGCGGGAGGTGGCGCAGGCCTACACCGTGCTCCGCGACGGAAGGACCGTCGCCGACGGCACCCTCGCCGCGGTCACGAACGACGAGCTCATCGCGCAGATGGTCGGCCGGAGGGTCGAGGCCCTCTACCCCCGGCGCGAGCGGCAGGGTCCGGGCGCGGTCGCGCTCGAGGTGCGGGGCCTCGCCGCTCCCCCGGTGCTCAAGGACGCCTCCTTCGACCTCTTCCGCGGGGAGATGCTCGGGGTCTTCGGCCTCATGGGCTCCGGTCGGACGGAGATGGTCCGCGCCCTCTTCGGCCTCGACGAGACGGCGGGAGGGGCGGTGCGCGTGGGGGAACGTCCCCTCGCCCCCGGCGAGTCACCCGCCGCCCGCCTCTCGCGCGGCCTCGGCTACGTGAGCGAGGACCGCAAGGGCGAAGGCCTCGCGCTGCCCCTCTCCGTCGCCGACAATGTCACCCTGACCCGCCTCGAGGCGTGCTCGCACCGGGGCATCCTCGACCTCGCGCGGCAGCGCGAGCAGGCGGACGAGCGGGCCCGCGAGCTGCAGGTGCGGCTCCGCGCCATCGACCAGCCGGTCCGCACCCTCTCCGGAGGGAACCAGCAGAAGGTCGCCCTCGCCCGGCTCCTCCACCAGGAGGCGGACGTCCTGCTCCTCGACGAGCCCACGCGCGGGATCGACGTCGGCAGCAAGGCCCAGATCTACGAGGCGATCGCGGCCGGCGCCGCGCGCGGCCGCGCGGTCCTGATGACCAGCTCCTACCTGCCGGAGCTGCTCGGGCTGTGCGACCGCCTGGCGGTGATGAGCCGGGGCCGCCTGGGCCCGGCCCGGCCCGCCGCGGAGTGGACGCCGGAGTCCGTGATGGAGGCGGCGGTCGGGGCATGACGGTCGCGAGTCGCCAGTGGCTGGTCCGCATCGCGCCTCTCGTCGGGCTCCTGCTCGTCATCGCCTTCTTCGCCCTCGCCAGCGGCGCGCCCGAGCGGTATCTCTCCGGCGCCAACCTCCGCGTGGTCCTCGCCCAGACCGTGATCGTCGCCATCGGCGCCATCGGGATGACGCTCGTGATCGTCGGGGGCGGGATCGATCTCTCGGTGGGCTCGGTCATCGCGCTCACCGGGGTCCTCTGCGCCCTCGCGCTACGCGAGGGCTCATCTCCCACCCTCGCCGTCGCCGCGGCCGTCCTCCTGGGCGGGCTCGTCGGGCTCGCCAACGCGGTCGCGATCACGCGCCTCCGCGTCGTGCCCTTCATCGCCACCCTCGGCATGCTCGGCGTCGCGCGCGGGTCGGCGAAGTGGCTCGCCAACCAGACGACGGTGGACGCGCGGCCAAGCTGGGTGAACGACCTCGCGGTGACCTTCCCGCCCGAGGCCTGGATGCTCTTCGCCCCCGGCGTCTGGATCACCCTCACCCTCGCCGCCGTCATGGCCTTCGTGCTCCGGCGCACCATCTTCGGGCGCCACGTCTTCGCCCTCGGCTCCAACGAAGCCGCCGCCCGCGCCTGCGGGATCGCCACCGACCGCCTGAAGCTCGCCGTGTACTCCACCGCCGGCCTCTTCTTCGGCCTCGCGGGGGTGATGCAGATGTCGCGGCTGCGGCAGGGGGACCCGACCGTCGCCGCCGGCACCGAGCTCGACGTGATCGCGGCGGTCGTCATCGGCGGGGGAAGCCTGAGCGGGGGCGAGGGCACGATCCTCGGCTCGATGGTCGGGGCCCTCACCATGGCCTTCCTCCGCAACGGCAGCCAGCAGATGGGCTGGCCCAGCTACGTGCAGGAGATACTGATCGGCGTCATCATCGTGGCCGCGGTCGCCGTCGACCGCTGGCGACACGCGGGGAGGCAGGAGTCATGAGGCTGTTCCGCTTCGGTCCGCAGGGAGAAGAGAAGCCCGGCCTTCTCCTCCCCGATGGAACGCGCGTCGACGCCTCGGGCTTCGGCGAGGACTGGGACGAGCGGTTCTTCGCCACGGAGGGCCTCCGGCGCCTCGAGGCCTGGGCCGGCACGAGCGCCGCCTCTGCCCCGCGCGTCGCTCCCTCCGCCCGCCCCGGACCCGCCGTCTGCCGGCCGAGCAAGATCGTCTGCATCGGGTTGAACTACTCCGACCACGCGCGGGAGACGAGGGCCCAGATCCCGTCGGAGCCCGTCCTCTTCATGAAGGCGACCACGGCCTGGAGCGGGCCCGATGACGACGTCGTGCTCCCACGCGGCTCCAGGAAGACCGATTGGGAGGTCGAGCTCGCGGTCGTGATCGGCCGCCGCGCCCGCTACGTCTCCCGCGAGGAGGCCCTCTCGCACGCCGCGGGCTTCGCCGTCCACAACGACTACTCCGAGCGCGCGCACCAGAAGGAGCGAGGGGGACAATGGGTGAAGGGCAAGAGCGCGGACACCTTCGCGCCCTTCGGCCCCTTCCTCGCCACCGTCGACGAGGTCCCCGACTACCAGCGGCTCGACATGTGGCTGACGGTGAACGGCCAATCGCGCCAGAAGGGCACCACCGCCAACATGATCTTCGACGTCCCCTACCTCGTGAGCTACGTCAGCGAGTTCATGACGCTGCTGCCCGGGGACGTGATCAGCACGGGGACCCCGGCCGGAGTGGCCCTCGGCATGGACCCCCCGGTGTTCCTCAAGGCCGGCGACGTGGTCGAGTGCGGCATCGACAAGCTGGGCCGTCAGCGCCAGCGCATCGTGCCCCCGGTCTAGGCGGCCAAGGGGCGGGGCGCGGAGGGAGGCATGAAGCGCTTCGGACAGCTCATCGGCCTCCGGCCGGAGGCGCTCGAGGAGTACAAGCGTCACCACGCCGCGGTCTGGCCGGAGATCCTCGAGGCCATCCGCCGGGCCGGGATCCGGAACTACTCGATCTTCCACTTCCGCGGCCACCTCTTCGCCTACTTCGAGTACCTGGGACCGGAGGAGGAGTTCGACGCCCGGATGCGGGAGCTGGCCCGCTCCCCGCGCATGCGCCAGTGGTGGGACATCATGGAACCCATGCAGGTCCCGGTCGACGGCCGCCGGCCCGACGAGTGGTGGGCCGGCATGGAGGAGGTCTTCCACGCGGACTAAAGTCACCCCGAGCGTGGTTGCCGCGTCGGCACGCGAGGGGTCCGCCGGCACGACCGCTGGGGCCCGGGGTGACAACGTGATGCGTATCGACGCGCACCAGCACTTCTGGATCTACCGACCGGAGACGCTTGGCTGGATCAAGGACGACATGGCCGTCCTCAAGCGAGACTTCCTCCCCGAGGACCTCGGTCCCCTGCTGCGGTCGGAAGGCTTCGACGCCTGCATCGCGGTCCAGGCCGCGTCGTCCCTCGACGAGACGCGCTTCCTGCTCGACCTGGCCGATCGCCACCCCTTCGTTCGCGCCGTCGTCGGCTGGGTCGACCTCGTGTCACCGGAGCTCGAGCGCCAGCTCGAGGCCTTCGCCCAGAACCCGCGCTTCCGCGGCGTGCGACACATCGCCCAGGACGAAGCGGACGACGCCTATCTCGCGCGCGAGGACGTCGGCCGCGGCATCGGAACGCTGCGGCACTTCGGCCTCACCTACGACATCCTGGTCTACGCGCGCCAGCTCCGGGCGGCGATCGAGCTTGTTCGGCACTTGCCGGAGCAGCCGTTCGTCCTCGACCACATCGCCAAGCCCGAGATCCGCGCCCGGCACATCCATCCCTGGCGCCACGACCTGCAGCGCCTGGCCGGCTTCCCGAACGTGGTCTGCAAGCTCTCCGGCCTCGTCACGGAGGCGGACTGGACGGGCTGGAGGCGGGAGGATCTCCTCCCCTACCTCGAGGTCACGATCGAGGTTTTCGGCCCCGGCCGTCTCATGATCGGATCGGACTGGCCGGTCTGCCTCCTCGCCGCGGAGTACCGGGAAGTCATCGGCCTCGCCCGCGACTTCCTCTCGCGTCTCTCGGCGGACGAGCAGACCGCCGTCCTGGGCGGCACCGCCGCCCGCTTCTACGGAATCGAGGGAGAGCCAGCATGAGCGAGCGCTTCCGCGGGAAGGTGGTCCTCGTGACCGGAGCGGGCTCGGGCATCGGTCGGGCGACCGCCGTCGCTTTCGCCCGGGAGGGGGCCGCTGTCGCTGCCAACGACGTCTCCCCCGAGCGGGCGGAGGCGGTGGCGGCGGAGGTCCGCGCCGCAGGGGCCCGCGCGCTGGCTGTCCCCGGCGACGTTTCGAGGGCCGAGGACTCCCGGCGCATCGTCCGGGAGACGGAAGCCGGCCTCGGCCCCCTGGACGTGCTGATCAACAACGCCGGCATCGGCACAAGTGGCTCCGTCCTCACGACGGACGAGGCGACGTGGGACCGGCTGATGGCGGTCAACCTCAAGGGCACCTACCTCATGTCGCGGGCCGCGCTCGAGCGGATGGTGCCGCGCAGGCGGGGCGTCATCGTGAACGCGGGGTCGATCGCGGGCATGCGGGGGTTGCCCGACCGCGCCGCCTACGTCGCCACCAAGTTCGGCGTCGTCGGCCTGACCAAGGCCATGGCCCTCGACCACGTCAAAGACGACATTCGGGTCAACGCCGTCTGTCCGGGCACGACGGAGACGCCGTGGATCGCGGAGCGCCTGAAGGAAGCGGAGGATCCCGAGGCCGCCCTCGCCGCGCTCATCGCCCGCCAGCCGATGGGCCGGCTCGGCCGACCGGAGGAGATGGCGGCCGCCTACCTCTTCCTCGCCTCCGGGGAGTCGAGCTTCACCACGGGAGCGACGCTCCTCGTCGACGGCGGCTTCGTCGCCTGAGACCCGCCACTTCGGACCTGCACTGTCCGGCGACGGTGATACAAGGGGCCGTGCCGAACGACATCCTCGCTTCCGTGCGTCGGCTCTCCGACGCCGAGCTCGTGGCTCGGCTGAAGAGTCTCGCCGCGCGCGAGCGCGAGACTACGGCGGAGCTGGTGGCCCACGTCGCCGAGCTCGACGCCCGCGACCTGCACCTGCGCGCGGGCTACGGGTCGCTCTTTGTCTACTGCCGGGACGCGCTCCACCTCTCCGAGCACGAGGCCTACAACCGCATTGAGGCCGCCCGGGCCGCCCGACGGTTTCCCGTGATCCTCGAGATGCTCGCGGAGGGCTCGGTCAACCTCACCACCGTGCGCCTGCTCGCTCGGCACCTGACGGCGGACAACCACCGACGCGTGCTCGAGGCGGCGCGCGGAAAGAGAAAGACGGAGGTCGAGGAGATCGTGGCCGGGCTCTGGCCTCAGCCCGATGCCCCGCCGCTGGTGCGCAAGCTCCCGGCGCCGCGACCGGCACCTCCGGCGCCGGCACTCCCGCCGCCGTCTTCACCCCTCGCGGCGCCGGTTTCGGCCGCACCGCCGCCTCTCCCCCCGCCTGTTCCCGCGCCCGTTCCTCCCCCGACCGTGGCGCCGCTCTCCCCGGATCGCTACAAGGTCCAGTTCACGATCGGCGCCCAGACGCTGGAGAAGCTGCGGCTCGCGAAGGACATGCTGCGCCATGCGATCCCGTCCGGCGACGAGGCGGCCATTCTCGACCGGGCCCTCACGGTGCTTCTCGCGGAGCTCGCGAAGAAGAAGTTCGCGGCCACGGAAAACCCGCACCCCGGGCCGAAGACGGCGCCGGGATCACGCCACATCCCGGCGGAGGTCCGGCGCGCGGTGTGGCAGCGAGACCTCGGGCGCTGCGCGTTCGTGGGGACCGATGGCCGTCGATGCACCGAGCGGGTGTTCCTCGAGTTCCATCACGTGGAGCCGTACGCGGTGGGCGGGGAAGCCACGATCGGGAACGTCCAGCTCCGCTGCCGGCGCCACAACGGCTACGAGGCGAGGGTCTTCTTCGGGCGGGAACACCCCCGGCCCGCGACCGGGAACTCGGTCCGGAACGAGTTCGCCGTGACCCCTTCCACAACCCCTGCCGGTTCCTCGTCTGCACGATTTGACCCAGGTGGTACGCGTTGTGGTCCGCCACGAGCAGGGCCTGCCGCAGATACGTCCGCCCCTCGCCGTGGGGGAGGCGAGCCGTGAGCCCCCCGGAGAGCCGGTCGCCGGGAGTATACTCACGGCGTCTCAACCCACTTCCAACGTCTTGAAGCGTCTCGCCCTCGCTACGCGAGGCTCGATCAGGGAGGTCCGCAATGAGCCAGGAAGCCATCATGCGCCCGGGGAAGCTGATCCTGGTGCCGGCCGTGATCACACTCGCCGTCACCCTGCTGCGTCTCGTCGGAGAGCTGCAAGGCTGGTCGCCGCTCTTCTTCAACCGCTCGGCCGGGGGCGGGGGCGCCCTGGTCGGGATCGCCTGGCTCGTCCCCGTGTTCGGCGCCTACTTCGGCTGGAAGCTCACCCGCGCCGGATCGGGACCGGGGGGCACCGGCCGCGCCCTCGGGCTGACGCTGCTGGCTCTCGCGCTGGTTCCGGTGCTGGGCTTTCTCGCGTTCCAGGCGGGCGTCGACCAGAACAGCTTCACGGCCTTCGGCGTTTTCGTGGCCGGCTCGATCGCGGCGCTCCTGATCGCCCTGCGCGCCTGGCCCGCGCTCGGCCGGACGCTGTTCAGCTACGGTCTGGCCGCAAGGATCCCGGTGGCGCTGGTCATGCTCGCCGCCATTTTCGGCAACTGGGGCACGCACTACGACGTAGCGCCACCCAACCTCCCCGAGATGAGCCC
>Ga0209641_10004839_pt1 | contig 11072 bp, 9 predicted proteins | sample RifCSP16_1_FD_184022 | JGI IMG/M metagenome (GOLD analysis project Ga0209641, IMG submission 184022) | Soil microbial communities from Rifle, Colorado - Rifle CSP2_sed 16_1 (SPAdes) (version 2) | ecosystem: Environmental > Terrestrial > Deep subsurface > Rock core/Sediment | place: Rifle...
AGAAGATCGTATGAGCCCGGGCGCTTACGACACGCAGACCACATTCAAAGCGGAGATGAAGATCATCCCCGCGGCCGCCTACGTGGTGGCCGGGGTTTGGCTGGTTTTCTGCTACTCGTTCCTCGTGCCGCTCGTCCTGCGCGACGTCCGGCCGAAGCCGGGCGACCCGCCGCTGTGGCTCATTACTCTGCTGCTGGTGTTCGCGGGGTTCGTGCTGGCGCTGTGGGTGCTGATGATTTTCTACGTGAACGCCGACGCCAAGCGCCGGCAGATGAACCGGCTGCTGTGGACGCTGTTGGTGATCTTCATCCCCAACGCTATCGGCTTCATCCTCTATTTCGTGCTGCGGCAACCGATTGCGCGGCCGTGCGCGAAGTGCGGAACCTCGGTGCGGCCCGATTTCGTCTTCTGCCCCGCCTGCGGAGAATCGCTGGCCCCCACCTGCCCCGGCTGCCACCACGGGATCGAGCCCGGCTGGACGGCCTGCGCCTTCTGCGGAGCCAGGCTGGCCTAGTGCCGTTCCAACTTGTTTGGCCGACGCCGCGCAACCCACTTCCACAAGCCTGTCAGGGAAGAGCGACCGCCGAGCTTAGCGGTCACTAGTTGGAACGGCACTAGTAGGGCTTGCGGCGGGAATCCTGCCGCTCGACTTCCTGGCGCCACCAGGTGTGGGCCGCTTCGATGGCGCGCGAGTTCTGCACCGGCGACTGGCCGTACTTCCACTTGAAATCCTTCCCGGCCAGGCGCGCCAGGGCAAGCATGGCTTCGTCGCTGACGTAGCCGGTCCCGCCGGTTTCGCCGACGGTGTAAGGGTTGGGAGGCAGTCGGCGGGAGTCGCGCAGCTTGCGCAGCAGGAGCTGCATGGCAGCCTGGCGGGTGCGCGAGTCGGCCAGCTGCCCGACCAGGTAGATGTAGCGGGCGGTCTTGAGCGGCGGCAGGTAGCCGGTGTCGAGCTGCCGCATCAGCTCTTCCTGCAAGGGCTTGATGTCCAGGCCCATCACCAGCTGGTTGACCTCGAGTCGCGGCCCGCGCTTGGGCAGCAGCCGCCGGGCCAGCTCCTGGAGGCTGGCGACGTCGCCCTGCTTCAGCAACCGCTCCATCCACCCGCGCGCCTGGCCGACGGACATCCCGTCGAAACTGTCCGGGAAAGAGACGCGCGGGTCGCCCGGCTCGAGCTCCAGCTCGATGGGGTCGAGCCGGTTCATCAAACCCGCCCGCACCTCCACCGTGCGCGGCGGCTGCGGCGGCCAGGGCGCCTTGACGACGCGAAGGTGGTAGAAGCCCGGAGGCAAATCTTGGAAACAGAAGGCGCCGTGGGGGTCGGCGGTGAGGCGCGCGGCGGGCTCCGGTTCCGGAACGCCGGCCTCGACCACCGGGATCACGCTCAGCTCGGTCTCGGCGACGAACGACAGGGTTTCGTCCACCACCAGCCCGCACACCCAGCCGGTGGTCTTCCCGGGCGAGAGCTGCTGCCCCGCGGTCGAAGCCGCCAGCAGCACTACGCCCGCCAGCGCCGCCAGACCGTACCCGGAGGCTTTGGCTCTCATGCCAACAAGAATAACACCAGAGTCGAGAGCGCGGCGGACAGCAGGAAGGTCATGACGCGCGAAACCCCAGAGAGAAAAAAGTGGCGCCGCTCTTGTCCCCCGCAGGGACAGAGACAGCGCCACGCCAACTCGGACAGAGAGGCATGCGGCTGGCGATTACAGCTTGGGATGCTCTCCCTTGGGGTGCTCCTTCTTTTCGGCGGCCTGGCCCACGGGCACGCGCACCCAGAAGTCGCCCTTCTTCTCGTAGTTGTAGCGCGGCTGACCGTTGATCTTGTGGACGGTGGTATCGGTTCGCTTCAGCGTCCCGCCGTCGTCCTTGAAGTAGAAGTCCACGTCCACCATCGTGCCGTCGTCGGCTTTGAAGTCCACGCAGGCGAAGTAGGTGGTGGCATCAAGCTGGGTGAGCTTGTCGGTGTGGACGCGCACGAGCGTCAGCTGCCAGGTCTTGTTGAGGACGTCGTCCTTGGCCGGAAAGCGGCCGTTGTTGGCCTTGGTGGCCTCGTCGATGTTGGCGCGGATGGCCTTTTCCAAATCCGCCGTAGAGAAAGCCGGGGTCGCCGACTGCCCCTTGGCCGGGTGTTCTTTCGGATGCTCCTGCGCCCGCGCCGCCACGACCACGACCAGCGCCAGCGCCACCAGCAGAGTCACTACGCCCTTGAGACGATGCATGCGAACCTCCTGTGGGAATCTCCCCGCCGTAAGACTATCTCAAGTCCGCCCAAAAAGAGAAGGTTTCGGCTCAACGTAACATTGACTCCTTTTGAAGCCTGCCCCAAGCGTGTGAGCTACTGAAATGCTGTAGTCAAACGCCGCCACGCTTCCTGCAGATTGGACTGAAGCGCCACGGCTGCGGCCCCGCTTACCAGCAGGCCCCAGGCCACAAAAACCGCCCACTGCGTGGCATTGCCCAGTTCGCTGAAGATAGCCAACAACGGGTAGTTGATGACGAAAAGCGCTGTGGTGGATACTGCCGCCATTACCGTCAACACATCGTAGCGCTTTAGCAGCCAGGTCAGAATCAAAGCCTGCACGCCCACCAGCCAAATCCACCCCATTGGGGCCCACAAGAAGTCACCCAAGTACAGGTGGAATCCAGAGAACCACAAGACGGCAGCCGGGAGCAATACGGCCCTGAACCGCGTTCGCCGACCGGGCGCCTCAATCCGGTTCCATGAATAGAGGCTCCAGGGAAGGCCGAGGAAAATGAGAGCCACGACGATCCCGGAGAAAACCGCGCCCGCTATCGCATAGAGCCCAGGAGAAAAACTGACAACTCCGTGTTCCACTGCTGCGGGATCAACGACTACAGAGAGAACCAAGAGTAGCGGACTCGGCCATCTGCTGGGGTCGCGCAGAGCTGCGCTGCTGGTCAGAGCGGCGCCCACATGGGCGACCAGAGTTTGCAGTCCGAACAGGACGAGTCCCGCCAGGGCGCCTCGAACAATCGCCAGGCCCACAGTCGGTTCCGTCACCCGCCCGCGCCAAGCCAAAACATAGCTGGCAACCCGGGGGCCTGCGCGCCGGCGCAAGTAGTGCTCGGCCGTGACCAGCCCGATCAAAGCGAGACCGGAGGCCGCCGTGATCTCCAAGAGGTACACGCCCAGGGGAAGGCCGGGCGATCCCACCCCTGTGTGGTAGAACCACACGGCAGCCAACCCAAGCACGGCCGCCAAGGGGAGACGCCGCCACATCCAGGGAGCCTGGTAGCACCGCCCCAGGGCAAAGAGAATCAAGAGGAGTATTCCGGCCACGGTGCCCATAAGCCAACGAACCTCTTGCACAGGGGGTTCGATAGACAATAGGGAATATTCCGCTTCGGACTTGCAATCCAGGTGGACGACCTTTTCTGCCAGGAAGGAAACTTCACGAATGGGCGGCGCCTCGGGCGGCATTCTCGGTTTCCAGCGGGCGGTGTAGGAAGCCCCCTGTTCTCCCCCGGAAGTTTCTCGGAGCTCCAGGTTGGCGGGGAGCGGTCCGCAGGCCATCTCGATGGTCCGTACCGCCAGGGCGCGGTGCTCCTCGGTCGAGGGGACTTCATATTTCCCAGGAATCTCCGCGTGCAGAGCGAGTCGTTCCACTTTCCCCTTCCCGTCCACCACGACCCAATTGTCCGCTCCATCACCAAAAGGACTGAAAGTCAGCCGCCAGGCGAGGGGTTCGGCCAGCCAACGCGTCTCCACGGTCGCCCAGTCGCCGCCCAACCCCAACCCGAAAATCTCCGGCACGGCCGGAAGAACGTAAACATCGCGTCGAAACTCGAGTTGGGCCTTTACGGGCGCCCCTGGCGGAAACGGCTGTCCGACCTTCGCGGCCAGTTCTTCGGCGACGCGGCCGGCTGCCACAGCGTCAACCTCGAGCTGCATCTTCGAAGCGGGAAACGCGTAGTCGCGCGCGCTTCGCCCCGCAAAGAGAGGAAGGAAGCAGTAGAGAAAGCTCATCAGCGCAAGGACCAGAAGCGCCCAATCCATCTTGCGGAAGGACAGAAGCGCCGGGGCTGGCAGCGGTTCGCCCTCTGCTTCCGGGGTCGGCGCGGGCTGTTCGCTGAGAGCAGCCTCCAGCTCCGGCACGCTTTGGAAGCGCTTCTTGGGGTCTTTCGCCAAGCACTTTTGAATGGCGCGGTCGAGGCGTTCGGGGAGGTCAGGCTCCAAGGAGCGCGGCGGAGGCGGGGCCTCGTGCAACCGCTTCATGGCTACGGCCACCGGCGTGTCGGCCTGGAAGGCCGGCTGCCCGGTGAACATCTCGTGCATGATGAGACCCAGGGCATAGATGTCGCTCCGCGGATCCACCGGCTTGCCTTCAACCTGCTCGGGACTCATGTAGGCAGGCGTGCCGATGAGCGTGCCCGTTTTGGTGGCGTCGGCCTCGAGCGAGCGGGCAATGCCGAAGTCCATTACCTTGATGGCGCCGTCGCGAGCGAGCAGGATGTTCTCCGGCTTCAGGTCGCGATGCACGACGCCCTGCGCGTGGGCCTCCGCTAGCGCCGAGCAAATCTGCCGCACCCACTCCAATCCCGACCGCAGAGAAACTCCCGCCAGCCGACTCAGGATGGTCCGCAAGCTCTCGCCTTCCACGTATTCCATGGCGATAGCAGCGGTGTCCCCGAAGCGCAGCAACTCGTAGGTGCGGCAGACGTTCTTGTGGGTGATCTTGCGGGCCAGCAGGAGTTCGGCCTTGAAGCGCTCGATGACCTCGGGGCGCTTGGCGATGTCCGGTTGCAGGACTTTCAAGGCGACGACATCGCCGGTCTCTCGATCCCGCGCCCGGTAGACAATCCCCATCCCGCCCCGGCCCAGCTCTCCCAGCAGTTCGTAGCGCTCCCGCAGGGGACGCAGGGCGAGCTCGGTCAAGTCCCAGTCGGTCGTGGCTTGGGAGGGGTCCGGCGCTCCGTAGGCTGTCGTGCGCTCTCTGCCGGACGCCGCCGGTTCCCGCTCCTTCTCGTCTTTGGAACTCGCCATGGGGTAAGCAAATACTTGTGCCACCCATCCTAGGCGAGGCCGCGGGCCCAAGTCAACGCGGAGCGCATGCCAAAAACCAAAACCGGGCGGGCGCAGAGGCCCGCCCGGTCAGTTCTTGCCTGCCGGCGGCTAGTCCCGTTCCAACTATGGGAACCTGACTTTCCCCAACAAGAAGTTACAGCTATCCAGCCGCAACCCGGCCGAGCCCGCCGACGCGAAAAGTTGGAACGGGACTAGAGCGTGCCGCTCGACTCGATGCGGATGGTGAAGGCGTTGCGGCCGGAATACTCGAACTTGTGCCCGAAGCCGTCCCAGCGGTGGACCTTCGACTTGTACATCACGAAGCCGTGATTCTTGCTGGCCGCCCAGTAATTGACATTGTGCAGCACGACAGGCCCGCCGTCGGCGCCCTTGAATTGCTCGAGCACCATCTCGCCCTTGCCGTTGGCCAGCTTGGCGCTGGCCACGCCCTCCCTAATCGACCAACTGATCTGCGACTCGTCGAAGTCAACTTTTGCGGGCTGCGGGTACACCCCAGGAACGATCTTGACCAGCGCGTCGCGTTGCGCCTGGCTGACGGCGGGGTCGAAGGTGACCACGTACCAAGGCATTTTGTTGTCCTTCCCCCAGTGATCGCCAAGGTCGCCGGCGATCCAGAAGCGCGCCCCTTTGAGCTGAACATCGCCCACATGGCCGTCGTTCACGCGCACCGCCATCTGGAACTCACAGTACGGGTGCTCGGCTTCCTTGTTGAAGTAGCAGGGACAGAACAGGTGGCAACTGCAAGCCTCGATATAGGTAGCGTCCAACGACCACGGCGTGCCCCCGGTGGTAGCTTTCGCCGCAGCCGGGGGATTGCCCATCTGCCCGGTTGTCGGAATACAGAGCGCCACGGCGCTCAACAAGACTACTCCCAGGATAAAGAAGGCCCTGCGCATGGAAAACCTCCTCGCGAATGCTTCGCCCGAACTGGGGAAAGTCTGGCACGCCGGGGCGCGCCCGTCAAGGAAAACCGGAGGGCCGTTCACCCCGGCCGGCGCAGCACCATGGCCGGCTCTTTGCGGTAGAAGGCGCCGCCGTAGAAGACCGCCGGCTCCCAGTCCAGGCCCCAGGCGCGGCGGGTGTAGGCAATGATGTCCCGGAAGTCCTCGTCGATCCAGGCGTGGAAGTGGATGCTGTAGTCCTTCCCCATCAGCTTTTGCACGGCCTTCTCGAAGCGCGGGTCGGCCGGCGGGCGACCGTGGACGTGCTCGACGAACTCGGCGTAGTGGGCGCGGCGGTCGAAGCGCTCCGGGTGCTCGTACTCTTCGACGAGGTGGGCGAGCGGGGTGCGCGCGCGGCGGCGGTCGAAAGTGTAGCGCTTGTCGGGGACGCGCAGGAGGAGCGCGCCGCCGGGCGCCAGCGCCTGGTGCCAATGGCGCAGCGCCGCCAGCGGAAACGCCAGGTGCTCGAGAATGTTGCAGGCGATGAGGAAGTCGAGGCTGCAGGGCGCGACCGGGAGGCGCATGGCGTCGGCCACCAGGTCAATCGGCAGCACCCCTTTCTGGTGGCCGGTGAAGTGCTCTTTCAGGCCTTCGACGTCCAGGCGGTCCGCGTACCAGATGCGCTCGACCGTCGCCGGCACGGGGAAGCGCTTCCAGAGCGCTCCGATTTCCAAGCCGCGCCCGCGCAGGAAGCGCCCCAGCTGCCGGTTCTCCCACCAGCGCAGCAGCACGCCCTTGCCCATTGGTCCGGCCCCGGCCTCCGCAACAGCGGCAGCCAGGTCACCTCCCCCAGTAGCGCCACATCAGGAATGCCAATAACAAGAAGAAGAAGATCATTGCCAGCACGGCCCAAATTCCGAGCCGCTCACCCCATTTTTTCAAGTGGGCTTCGATCTGGCGGTCTTCGTCGGCAAAAGTAGGCCGGGGGGCGACCCGGCCGCCCGCTTCGCCGCGCGCCTCGGCGGACTTCGCCGCCGCCGCCCCTGCCAGCAAGTCCGCTATGCGCGCCGCTTTTTCGAGAAAGAGAGGTAGCTCTTCGGGCTTCTTGAGGCCGGAAGCCATCCCGCTGGGCCTGCTAACCTCTTCGACCAGCGTAGAGTGATACATCGCCACCCACTCGCCGCTGCCCTGCAGGTGCCAGTATTGCTCCTGGGCAAGAAACTCTGCAGGGCCGTGCTCGAAAATAGCCCGCACCGCGGCCTCGTCAGGCCCGCGGAGCAGGTAATTTTTCGAAAAGAGGGGGTTGCCCTCGAGATTGATGTCACGCACTCCCAGGCCCGCCCAGCCCAGTTTGGTCAGGGTTCGCTCCGGCGCCAGAACGAAATCTGGCAGCGACACGCCCGGCAGGCGAAAACAGAAGACAGTTTGCCGGATCTTGGAACTGCTCCTACCGCGAACCCTAAGGGCGTATACAAAGTCAAAAACAGCCACCTCGCGCCCCGCCCGGCTGCCGCGCAGAACGTTGCGAATCAATACAAATCGCCACTTCTCGAACATGGGCAAGCGCGTGAAGCCTGCCCGCTCGAGCAACGGATCAGCGGCCTGAAAAGAGAAACCTATCTGGAGAGCAACTTCCCGGAGAGCCCGCTGGCGGCCTCTTTGCCTCCACAAACCAACCGCGAGCTTCGTCGCCATAAGGGCGAGGAAGAGAAGGAAAAGGAGAGGAACAGGGTTCCTGCGCAGGAACTCGGGCAGCCACTCGGGTAGCCAGTCCTGCAGGCCCCATGAGAGGAGAATCGCCAACGCCACGCCCACCACCACCTCATTCTCCTGCGCGGCGATCCGTACCTCTAAGTTGCCTACAGCTTGAGCCAGCACCACTCCTTAGTCAAGGGCGTTTTGTTCATCTGCCGGCCGCGGTTCTTGCCGACCAGGATGTTGTTGGAGTGGTTGTAGCCGTAGCCGGCGTCGGAGTTGTAGAGCCCGGGCTCGTTCGAAAACATCATGTTCTCTTCGAGCACGGTCTGGTCGCCGGGCGAGATGTAGGGGGCCTGGTGGCCCTCCATGCCGGCGCCGTGGGCGGGGCGGTGGTAGACGTACTTCTCCAGGCCGGCGTCGAAAGCAAGCTTCAAGACGCCGGCGGCCACGTCGTTGCACTTGACGCCGGCCTTCGACAGCTCCGTCTGCTTCTCGGTCATGGCCGTGTGCACTTCCCACATCTTCTTGCCGAGCTCGGGGATGGGCTCAATATGGCAGGCGCGGTAGCCTTCGCCGCCGTAGCCGCCGATGCGGATGAGCGAAGCGATCTGGATGGCGTCGCCCCGCTCGATGCGCTTGAAGAAAAACTGGTTCGGGTGGGGATAGGCGGTGGCGGGGCCGGTGCGGCAGCCGAAGTTGAGCGAAAGCCCGACGCCCTTGTGCGGGCGGCCGTCGAGCTCCGGGCCCATGGCCTGCATCAAGAGGCGCGTGCCGAACTCGCTGGTGGCGGTGCGCACGTCGTAGTCGGTGGCGTCGGTGCCGTGCTCGAGGATGAAGCCGCGGGCGAACTCGAGCATGGCGTCGTGGAGGTCGATGGCCTTCTGCGTCATCTCGATTTCTTCGGCGGTCTTCACCTGCCGCCGGTGCAGCAGCTCCTTGCCCCAGTCCTCCCACTTCACCTCGGGGGCGAACTCCTTGAGCTTCTTTTCGAGCGAGGGCGAGGGCTCGAAGTCGAGCGCCAGCGTCCCCGTGCCGAAGCCGCGCTTCGCCAAACGCCGGCAGACCCACTCCCAGAGGTTCTCGGTGGCGCCGGCTTCCCAGACCACCTGGTTGAACTTGCCGGCGTGGTGGAAGTCGAAGTACCACTCGTGCTCGCGCACCCACCAACTCTCGACCATGTCGCGGTCGAGCCCGGGATGGAAAAACACCGGCTCGCCCTGCGCGGGGATGAAAAGATACATCGGCCGCTCGGTCTGGGTGAGGAAGTGCCCGGCGAGGTAGTTCTGGTTCAAACCGCTGGTGGCGATGAGCCCGGCGACTTTCTTCTCCGTCAACGTCCCTTGCAGGCGCTTGACCGTGGCGCGGTACCAGCCCACCGGCAGCCGCCAGGGCGCTTTGAGCGATGAGACTTTCACCTGACTCACCGCGCGTTCGACCGAACGCTGCATGGAGCGCTTCTCGGGCGCCACCGTCTGCGCCAGCAGCGGGCTCGCGGGAGCGAGCAGCGGCACCGCGGCAATGCCCGCCGCGCCGAGGAAGTTCCGTCGGGTCACTTTGGTCGCCATAACTCCTCCTCTTGAGAGGTCATCCGGGGATGGGGTCCGATAAGGAACCGCCATTCTACTCTTTTGCCCGCCGATTTCCAGCCTGCCGGCGGCGTTGACCCGGCCGGCAGCGCGGCCTAAGATGGGCCGCCGCCATGGACCCCAAGCCGCTCATCGAGCAAAGCCTGTGGTGGCTGCTGCCCGGGGCGCTGTTCTCGCTCTTCATGGTGCACGCCATGGTGATGTTCACCGCGGCGCTGCTGACCAAGCGCCCGCGGGCGCGGAACCAGCCGCTCACGGCCGACGAGCTGCGGGCGCGCCTGCTCGAGCTGAACGACGACCGGCGCCTGATGGCCAAACTTGCTCCCGGCCGCGACTGCGACTTCACGCTTGACTGCAAGCCCGTCGACGCCTCCTGGTACGAGCTGTACTCCCACGTCAAGTTCACCACCCACTACCGCGCCCGGCTGCTGCTCGACGAAGCCGCGCGCGAGGCCCGCTGGAACGAGCTGATGCGCGGCTCGAACTTCTTTCTCGGTTTCGACGGCTGGATCCCCCGCTTCCAGATGTCCTTCTGGTTTTTCATGGGCATCGCCAGCATCACCTGGACCGGCCGGGCTTATGGAATCCTGCCGGGCTTCCCGCCGCGCATCGGGAAAATGGCGGAGTTCCACCTCGACACGGCCGCCACGCGCAACAAGGTCGGCGAGGTGGTGACGCGGGCCGGGTGGACGTTCCGCCCGGTGGTCTGGTGGTGCGAGGCCACCCGCACGGGCGTCGCCCTGATGCGGGCGCTCCTGCCCGGGCCGCTCTGGCGCGCCTCGCCGCGGCGCTTCTGGGCCGTCGTCTATCCGGTCAGCTACTTCCTCGCCATCGGCGCGCTGATGAGCGTGCTGGGAGCGGAGGCCTGGACGCCGCACAACCTCGGCATCGTCGGTTTCATCTCCGCCATCTGGTGGGGCATCTGGGGCTTCCTGGCGTGGGCTCTCTCGGGCTTCCCGGCCTTCTGGCGCCGCCGGGCGAAGACATAGAATCCGCCCTGGGCGTTGCGGTAAGCTAGGCGTACGGGCCCGTAGCTCAAGGGTAGAGCAGCGGACTCATAATCCGTTGGTTCCTGGTTCGAATCCAGGCGGGCCCACTCACCCTGCGGTCAAGGTCCCTCGGCTGCGCCTCGGGATTTCGCCTGCGGTCTCCCGTTCGGCGAGCGCAAGTGCGCTCGCCTCACTCACGCCCGCAAGGCGGCTCAAGTTCGAATCCAGGCGGGCCCACTGCCAGCCAAGGGTAAGGTCCCTCGGCTGCGCCTCGATCACACCTTACCCGGGGCACCCCCAGCACCCGGTCTTGGATTTGCAACCTTAGCTTGAAGCATCGAACTTGACAGCGGAGGGTGGATGAGTGTATGGCTTGCGTCAAGGGAAGCTTCAATACCGAAATTCCCAATAATGTCGTGACCACGATCCCGGGCACATGCCTAACCGATTTCCCGCAACACAATGTTCGTGGGGAATCCTTATGATTGGGTCGAGAACGAACCAAGACATGGTTCTGTGGGTCCCGGTTCTGACCAAGGAAAACAGCCGATGAGAAATCCCCGCCATTGTGCTCCCATTGCTGCGCTTGTCTGCCTGGCGCTCGCGCAGGCCGGCTGCACGGAAAAGAAGGCACAAGCCCTGGTCGTAGCCGCGCAGACTTTCGCTTCCGAAGCGAAAGGGGCGGTTCAGAACGTCCGGGCGCTTTATCTTGCGGACATATCCAGCCCTGATGAAACGTTTGAAAAACAAAGCGCGCAGGTTGCTGTAGCCATTGAGAAGGAGATCCTTTCGGGCAGTAGCATGAATGACGAGAAGTTTGCCGAACTGCTCAAGGGCACCACACTTTCGAATCCAGCCCTGCCGGAAGATC
>Ga0209641_10004840_pt1 | contig 11071 bp, 6 predicted proteins | sample RifCSP16_1_FD_184022 | JGI IMG/M metagenome (GOLD analysis project Ga0209641, IMG submission 184022) | Soil microbial communities from Rifle, Colorado - Rifle CSP2_sed 16_1 (SPAdes) (version 2) | ecosystem: Environmental > Terrestrial > Deep subsurface > Rock core/Sediment | place: Rifle...
TGGGCCGCGGGCGGGCTCCTCAATACCGATGCCGTGGACAACTCGGGCGGGGTGGACACCTCCGACCACGAGGTGAACATCAAGATCCTCCTCGACCTTCTGGTGAAGAAGGGCCTCATCCGGGACCGCGAGGAGCGGAACCACATCCTGGCCGAGATGACGGAGGAGGTCTCCGACCTCGTCCTCGCCGACAACGCCGGCCAGGCCCTCGCCCTCAGCCTCGACGGCCTGCGCAGCGCGCGCGCCTACGAGGGGTTCGTCTCCCTGATCGACGACATGACGGGGGCGGGGCTGCTCAACCGCGCCGATGAGTCCGTCCCCTCCCGCGAGGAGCTGCTGGCGAGCCCTCGCCGGGACCGCGGTCTTCCGCGGCCGCTGCTGTGCGTGCTGCTGGGCTACGCGAAGATGTCGGCCTTCCAGATGCTCCTGGAAACGGATTTCCCCGACCGGGAGATCGCCCACCCCTTCCTCGACGCCTACTTTCCCCGCCGTCTCCGCGAGGCTTTCGCGGCGCACTTCTCCGAGCACGTCCTGCGTCGCGAGATCGTCGCCACCGCGGCCGTGAACTACCTCGTGAACCGGGCCGGGATCTCGCTGCTGCCGCGGCTGATGGAGGGCGCCCGCGTCACGATCGCCGACGCGGTGGCGGCCTGGGTCGAGGTCGACCACGAATCCGAGGCGGAGGCCCTGCGTGAGGCGGTCCTCGCCGGGGGGCTCCCCGCCCGAGATCAGCAGCGCGCCCTGCTCGAGATCGCAGACGCGCTGGAGGCGGCGGCGTGCGAGCGGCGGGAGCGGAAGGGCGTCGCCGCTCTCGAGCCCCTGCGGGAGATTCGAGGCCGCCTCCGGCTCTAGGCGGGATCGCGTCGTGGGACCCACCCGCTGCCTCTTCGCCTCCGACCTCCACGGGCGGCTCGATCGCTACGACAAGCTCCTGAGGGCGGTCGAGGTGGAGCGGCCGGCGGCCGTCTTCCTCGGCGGGGATCTCCTGCCCCTGGGTGTGGTCGGCCTTCCCCCGGGCGCCTCGGACTTCCTTCTCGACGTCCTCGGACCGCCTCTGGAGCGGCTTCGCGCTCGAGACCCCGGTGCCTACCCGCGGATCTTCGCGATCTTCGGCAACGACGATCCACGGGCCCAGGAGCCGAGCCTCCATGAGCTGGAGGGCCGGGGCCTTCTCGACTATGCGCATGGCCGGCGGCTGGGGTTGGGGGCGTTCGCCGTCTACGGCTACTCGTGCGTGCCCCCTACGCCCTTTCTCCTCAAGGACTGGGAGCGCTACGACGTCTCGCGCTACGCCGACCCCGGCTGCGTGCCGCCCGAGGAGGGTCATGTCTCGGTGCCGCGGCCGGAGGGCGAGACGAAGTGGGGAACGATCGCGGGCGACCTGGAGGCGCTCGCCGGTCGCGACGCGCTCGGGGAGGCCGTCTTCCTCTTCCACTCCCCGCCCTACGGGACGGCGCTGGACCGGGCCGCCCTCGACGGCAGAAGCGTCGAGCACGTGCCGCTCGACCCCCACCTGGGGAGCATCGCCATCCGGCGCTTCCTGGAGACGCGGCAGCCCCGCCTGAGCCTGCATGGGCATGTTCACGAGTCGGCGCGGCTGACCGGCTCCTGGCGGGACCGCATCGGCCGCACCGTGTGCCTGTCCGCCGCCCACGACGGCCCCGAGCTGGCCCTCGTCCGCTTCTCGCTCGAAGATCCGGACGGCGCGACCCGGGAGCTCGTCTAAGCTGTCCTGATTCAGGGTAGGCGTTGACGGTTTGAACCCCCGTGGCCGTGCCCAAGCCGCGGCTGTGTTCGGCGGACCCCCGGGGCCCGCGGGACTCCGTTTGACCCCCCGGCTCACGTACCCTGGGGGCTTGCGAGTGATGGGGCGGCAGTGCTCCCCATCGAGTAGACGGCCGCCGCTTCGGAGACTCGGTTCCCTGAACGCCGGTGCCGGGCCATCACCTCCCGGCCGTAGTCGTGCTCGGCCAGGTACGTGTTGTGGGCACGACACATCAGGCGGATGTTCGCCGGACTGTGGTCGCCGCCAAGACCAAAGGGGTAGCGGTGGTGGTATTCGAGCCGCTTGCGCTCAGGGCATCGTCTGCCCTGCTCGTCCACGTAGCGGCATCGGTTTCCGTCGCGCTCACGCACCGCACGCCGGATTGCGGCCGGGATATGGCGCGAGGATGGGGAGGGATCGGTCTCCGAGAGCCCTTTCCGGGGAGCATTCGTCCTGGCGAAGCGCCTAGCCTCGAGCCGTTCGAGCTTCTCGGTTATCGCCTGCTCGATGATCGCGGCCAGATCTCCGTCGGGCACCTCAGAGCGCATCAGGGCCCGCAGCCGCTCCAGCTTGTCGTGGAGCTCGGCGCGGGCCGTGAACTGCACCTTGTAACGAGCGGGCGCCAGGGCCTGGATGACTGCCTGCGGCGGCACCTTGGCCGCGACCGCGAGGGGCGTGAGGGCAGGAGCAGGACACGGAACTCGGTCTGGACCGAGTTGGAGTGCGGCCGCCGGCAGCGTCTTCCTCTCGGGGAGCTTCCGGACGACCGCCGGAGCGTCCGCTTGTGGTGCAATCTCGGCCACCAACTCCTCGATCTGGCGCTTGGACTTGTGGCTGGCTCGCTTGAGGAGTGTGTCCCGGTTCTCCCGAGTGAGGTGGGGCGCCAGCTTGGCGATGCCGGTCAGGTGAAGACGACCGTCGGCCAGCATGGCCAGGAGCATCGGGTGCTCCCGCGCCGCACGCGCCGCTGTGATGCGCAGATAGGCCTCCGCCTCCGAGAGATGGAGGACCTCCGTGCAGTAGATAAACATCGAGGGCGAGGCTTCGCGGGCATAGAGGCGTCGCTCGTCCACCTCATCGATGTGGGCGACGAGGTCAGCCTCCACGCGGCGGGATTGGCGTAGGAGTTCGCCCAGGCGGCGGAGCAACTCATCGTCGGAGATCGTTGCGAGCGGGCGTCGGTGTTCCATGCGGGGAATGTAAGCCCTGCAGCGGACAGCCTGGGTCCGTGCTCATGTCTCGGAGTGCGACCGTCACTGTTGAATCTTGAGGAGAGTCCTAGGTGGGGGCTTGCGTCTCGTCTGGTTTCTGGAGCGGCAGCGGACGGGCGGCGTCGGTGACCGCCCCGATCTTGGCCGCGAAGCTGTCCCCCCGTGCGATGTCGGCATCGCTGACGTAGTGCACGTCGAGGAGCCCCTCGGTGCGGTAGCCCGTGCGGAGGTAGTTGATCTCGGCGAGGGCTTCGCTCCATCCCTGCAGCCAGAGCGAGAGCGCCCGCCGCCGATCGGAGTCGCCTTCGTCGTGGACCAGGAGGTCGATGTCGCTGGCCGGGCCCGCGGTCGCGTTCTTCGTCGAGCCGAGGAGGTAGAGGGCCCGGACGCCGAAGCGGGCGGAATCGAGTAGTGCCGCGATCCGCTGGGCCATCCGAAGCCGCCAGCGCCAGTGATCGTCTTCTCTCAGCACCTCCTCCGCCTCGAGCTCGAGGCGCGCCTCCGTCCCGCGGGAGGGCGGGCTGAGCAGCCCCACCGCCTCATCGAGATCGGCGTTCATCAGCACTCGCAGGATCTGGCCCTCCGCCGCGCGAGGCAGGTCGATCACCCGCAGCGCTTCCGAGAGATGGGCGAACTCGGGAAGGAGGTCGGAGAGCGCGTTCGGGGCCTGGCGGAAGAACGCCTCGTTGAAGACGACCTCGGGATCGTCGGGGTAGAGGGGCAGGTAGCGGATCGAGGACTCGACGAGGTCCTGGAAGAAATGCGTGCCGAAGGACAGGTCGGGGACGTAGCCGCCCTTCTGCCGAGCGACCTCGACGAGCACCGCGGTGTTGCTGATGTCGGCGTAGGTGACGGGCACGCCGAGGCGGATGTCTCCGCGGCTGCCCCAGCGGCCGGGCCCCATGAGCACGAACTGCCGCTTGGGCAGGAGGCGGTTCAGCCGCCCAACGGCTCGGCCCACCTCGCGCAGACGGTCCAGCTCGAGCCGGGCGTAGGCCTCTCCGTCCACGTAGACCACGTGGCTGATCTCGTCGACGCGGCCATTCGAGACATAGCGGTTGGCGGTGAAGAGCACGCGGTCTCGAGGCAGATCGCGGGGGATGGGGGCGGGCAGCGCGTTCTCCGTGGCGCCCTGGGGCCGGCATTGCAGGAGGTAGACCTGCTTCCCGTCGGAGGCGAACTCGATGTCCACGGGCGTCTTGAGCTTCTCGCGCAGCACCTGCAGGAGAGCCCGCATGCGCGCCACGAAGGCGGTCTCGGCCATGAGGCCCTCGAAGGTCACCACGATGCCGTCCTGCGCGAAGTCCACGAGGCCGACGGGACGCCGCAAGTGGTCGGCGCCGGCGATGGAGATCATCTGCCGGAGGGCGGGCATCTCGTCGCCATGGCGCTGGAGCAGATGGTGGAGGTCGACGGTCTCGAAGACGCCGGTCTCCAGGTTGACCACGTCCAGCTTCTTCGGTGAGTAGCGCTGCGCCTCGTCCGGCGTCTGGTTGACCCGAAGCCCGGGCTGCCCCGGTGCGATCAGCACCGGGTAGTCGTCGGTGAGGCGGTCGACCGCCCGCGTTCCCAACCCCGGGACCATGCGCAGGAGCCCGTCCTCGCGCCGGAGGCGTGGCGACCAGCGGAACTCGTTGTTGCTGAGGCCGACCCCGGAGAAGGCGGGCAGCCAATAGGGCCCGACGCGCGCCCCCACCACCTCCTGGATGAGGATCCCCATCTCCTCGTGCAGGTCCAGGAGGCCCCGCCGGGCCCGGTACTCGATCGGGTCGGGGCTGAAGACGGAGGCGTAGACCTCGGCGATGGCGTCGGTGAGCGCGGCCAGCCGCTCGCGCTTGGAGCCGGTGTTGGCCAGGAACAGGCTCTTGTACTTGCCGGAGAAGGCGGCCCCGAGACGGTCCTCGAGGAGGCTCGAGCTGCGGACGATGATGGGCCGCCCCTCGAGGTCGTCGAGCACGCTGCCCAGGCCGCGGAGCACCTCGGCGGAGAAGAACGAGTTCTTGAAGAGCTGGACCACGTAGGGGTAGTCGAGGCGCACGCGGTCGGGGTCGACGTACTTGCGGTTGTAGACCTCCTCGAGGTCGTTGTGGTGGATGAAGTCGAGGATCCCGTCCGACGGGACATACCAGCTCCGGGGGACGCGGATCTCGCCGAGGACGTCCGCATATTCGCGGGAGCGGGCGACGATCTTCGAGGCCAGGAAGAGGCCGGCCGCCTTGCCCCCGAGCCGCCCATGGCTCCGCGCCGGATAGACGATCCTCTGCGTCAGCTCGCCGAAGTCCGCGACCTCGAGGTACTCCTTGGCGATGTTGACGAACTCGAGCTGGTCGGTGAGGAAGCGTCGGACGAGCGCCGCCCGCAGGCCCATCCGGGTGGCCACCGAGAGGTCCCGTTCCTCGACCCCGCCGTGGCGGAAGCGCTGCAGGGCATCCGCCAGGTCCGCGAGCGGCGTGTCCATCCGCTCGAGGGCGCTCTTCAGGAAGGTGGACTTGTCCTCCTTGATCCAGCCCTGGAGGCAGCCCAGTATCTCGGCCTCGGTGAGGTGCTTCCCGGCGATGCGGAAGGCGGCCTCCGTCGTCTCCGGGTCCGCGGCGCGAGCGGTGCGGGGCCGGGGACGGTTGTCGTCGCCCACGTCCTCCTCTCCCGAGGCCGGGGTCGGGGCCGCCTCCCGCAGGAGGCGCTCCGCCTCCTGGACGCCGCTCCAGCACAGGTGGTTGATCATCTTCCGCCCCAGTCGCCCGAGGAGCGCCCGGTCCGTCTGGCGCAGGAAGTCCAGGACGACCCACCACTCCGGTACCGTTGCGTCCGGCTCCGCCGCCGGCGCCAGGGCGTGCTGGAGCCGCCGACGGGAGACGAAATGCCCGAGGCGCTCGGCGATGGTGTTGAGGAGCTTGCGCTCCTCCTCCAGGAAAGGGCCTTCGTCGGCGCGGGGCATGCCCTCGAGGTAGTAGACCTCGATGCGACCGGCCACCTCGCCCTGCACCTCGAGGGGAGCGCTCTGCACCCAGGGCGAGGGCCGGAAGCCAGGCGGCTCGAACACGTGGTCGCCCACCGTGATCCTCGCTGCGCAGACGTCGGGAAACTGCCACCCCGCGGGCAGCGTCTGGACGACGCCGCGCAGGACGTCGTCCAGGGGGTCGTTCTCCCGCGCGAGCAGCTCGTCGACGCGGTAGAGACAGTGGAGCTCCTTGGCCCTCTCCTGCAGGTCATGGAGGATGCGGTCGATGGGTTTCTCGGACGGCGCGCTCATGGGCCCTCGGGCCGCAGGACGACGCCGCGACGCGTCCGACCATCCACCTTCAGGACGAGGGGCCCCGGGGCGCGGACGTGCCGGACGTGATCGGTGCGGGCCACGACCTCCTGCCTCTCCAGCCAGTCCCAGTCTACCGCCCGCGCGGAGAGGTGAGGGACGGTGAAGTAGAGCACCTGGAAGCTCGAGAGGTTATGGAAGAAGTGTGAGCCCTGGCTGGGCTCGGGGTTCATCTGGGGGAAGGTCGTCTCGACGATGGCGCGCGCACCGGCGATCTGGTCCCAGCGGACGGGGATCCCCAGCCAGGGGTCGGTCGAGCCCCACCGCCCGAAGCCGATGAGAAGGTAGGGCCGCCCCGCCTCCACGAGAGAGCGATTGAGCGACTCGATCTCGCCCGCGATGGCGGGGGTCAGGCGGGCCTCGAAGAGAGCCGGCTCCACGAAAACGACGTCCTCGACCGCCTGGCGTCCGTTGCCAAGGGCGGCGGTGGAGGCGACCACCACCCGCGCACCCTCCAGCTCCTCCGGCGAGACCTCGACCGCGTCCTCGGAGACGAGCAGCGGGCGCACCTGCAGGAAGCCGAGACGCACCCGGCCCTCGGGGGGGAGGCAGACGGCGAACTCGATCTCGACGGGGGCGCCGAGCGCGTCCGCGCAGACGGCCAGGAGCCGGCGGAGCGCATCCACGAGCGGGATCTGTCCCTGGACGAGGATGGGTGCGAAATCGAGGACGCGGGGGCCAGGCCGGGAGGTCCCGGGGACGAGCCGGTCCGAACGCGGGTCGTACGTCGAGGCTGCGCCGCGGAGGGCGCCGTCCGCCTCCGCCTCGGCGAGCCCCGCGCGGACGAGGAACTCCGTCTCCGCCATCGGGTCGTAGGGGGGAGGGGGGCCGACGTTGACGGCCCAGAACTCGGACTGCGTGGAGTCCACGAGGTCGCGGACGGAGCCGAACGGGGGGGCGGACCGGGGATGGGCGGGGGAGAAGGACCAGCAGGCCCCCCCGTCGACGATGGTCTTGCCGAGGCCGAGGGCGAGCTGGACGACGCCCTCGCCGGGGGAGGCGGGCCCCGCCGGGTAGAAGTTGTAGGACCGGGCGACACCCGAGAGATCGGGATAAAAGCGCTCACCGCGGCGCAGGCCCACGACCTCCTGCGCGATGACCGCCATACCTTCGTCTTTGGCGGCGCGCCCCGCGGCGCGACGATAGGCGCGCGCCTCGTGGAAGAACGTCGAGGCGTACACGAACTTCACGGCGTCGGTGAGGCTCCGGAAACGAGCGTCGCTGCCGGGCTGGTTGCCGGGGATCATCTTGGTGCCGTAAACACCGGCGAAGGGGCGACCGAGCGCATCCTCGAGGGCGCTCGAGGAGCGGACGGCGAGGGGACGGCGGCACTCCACGGCGATGGCGCGCAGATCCCCCAGCCACTCCGCCGGCAGCGTCGCCCTTCGAAAGGCCAGGGACACGACCTCGTCCGAGGGCTCCTCGGCGAGCACGGCACGGAGGTGGTTGCGGTCGAGGAATGCGTCGAAGACACCCGTCGCGATGACGACGAGGGCGGGCAGATCGATCGCGAGCCCCGGGAGCTCCAGCTCGGCCCCGCGCGCGGCGAGCACGCGGGCGGCGGTGAGGAGACCCCGTGCCTTGCCGCCGAGGGCCCCGTCGCCGATGCGGCTGACCGGACGCGAGGGGTCGAAGAGCCGGCGATCGAAGCGCGGGACGTCCTCGCCGGGGCCGCTCACACCCAGCCGCGGTCGTGACAGGCCTGGGCCACGCGGTTGATGGCGATCACGTAGGCGGCGTCACGGGGGAAGAGCTTGCGCTTCCTGGCCAGCTCGCTCACGGCGTGGAAGGCCGCGGTCATCTTGGCGTCGAGCTTGGCCAGGACCTCGTCCTTGTCCCAGTAGTAGTTCATGTTGCTCTGGACCTGCTCGAAGTAGCTGCAGGTCACGCCGCCGGCGTTGGCGAGGAAGTCGGGGATCACGAAGATGCCCTTCTCCTGCATCACCGCGTCCGCCTCGGGAGTGGTCGGCCCGTTGGCCCCCTCGGCCAGGATGCGCACCTTGGCGTGGATCCGCGGGGCGTTGTCGGCCCGGATCTGGTTCTCGATGGCGGCGGGGATGAGGATGTCGACCGGCTGCTCGAGCCAGGCGTCGCCCGCCAGCACCTCGTAGCCGAGGGGCTTGGCTTTCGCCTTGTCGATCCCTCCGAAGCGGTCCGTGATGGAGAGGAGCTCGTCGAGATCGATCCCCGACCCCTTGCGCAAGGTGTAGGCGGCCTGGTCGGTCTGGTCCCAACACGACACGCAGGTCACGGTCCCGCCGATCTGGGTGTAGAGGCGGATCGCGTGCTCGGCGACGTTGCCGAAGCCCTGGACGCTCGCCCGGGTGGCCTTCACCTCGAGGCCGAGCTCGCGGAGGGCCTCCCGGATCGTGAAGACGACGCCGTAGCCCGTGGCCTCGGTGCGCCCCTGCGAGCCGCCGATGCCGACCGGCTTGCCGGTGATGAAGCCGGGATAGTGGCCGCCGTGGATCGTCTCGAACTCGTCCAGCATCCAGACCATGTGCTGACCGGAGGTCATGATGTCGGGCGCCGGCACGTCGGCGACGGGCCCGACGTTGCGGGCGAGCTGGCGCACCCAGCCTCGGCAGATCTGCTCCTGCTCCCGCAGGCTGAGGTTGTGGGGATCGCAGACGACTCCCCCCTTGCCCCCGCCGAGGGGGATGTCCACCACCGCGCACTTCCAGGTCATCCACATGGCGAGGGCGCGGACGGTGTCGAGCGTCTCCTGGGGATGGAAGCGGATCCCGCCCTTGCTGGGCCCGCGGGCGTCGTTGTGCTGAACGCGGAAGCCACGGAAGAAGCGAACCCGGCCATCGTCCAGGCGCACCGGAATGCTGAAGCTGTACTCACGCATCGGCTGGCGGAGGAGCTCCCGCGTCGCCGGGTCGAGGTCCAGGATCGCCGCCACCTTGTCGAACTGGGCCTGCGCCATCTCGTAGGCGTTGACGCCCGTGGTCACCATACCCGCCGACCTCCTACTGCTGTCCATGCTAGCGCGCACCTCCGGCGGAGCGGAAGATCAGCGCGACCCGGATCGAACGTCCTAGTGCCCCGAGCCTCCCCGCCCCCCGGCCCCGGCCGTTTGGCTCATTCGCACCGGGCGCCGTGGGCTCGTATCATGGGCGACGATGATCGCTCGCGATCGCTTGCCGAGGGAGACAATAGAATGACCGAACATGCGTCCACGCTCACGGCCGAGGTCAAGGGGGAGAGGGGAATGAAGGAATACGTGTCGACGCTGATGGCCGACGTCAAGGCGAAGAACCCGGCCGAGCCCGAGTTCCATCAGGCCGTCCAGGAGGTCGCGGAGTCGCTGGCCCTCGTCCTCGACCGCCACCCCGAGTACCGTCACGCGAGGATCCTCGAGCGGATCATCGAGCCCGAGCGCGTGATCATGTTCCGCGTCCCCTGGCAGGACGACCAGGGCAACGTCCGCATCAACCGGGGCTTCCGCATCGAGATGAACAGCGCGATCGGCCCCTACAAGGGCGGGCTGCGCTTCCACCCCTCGGTGAACCTCGGCATCCTGAAGTTCCTCGCCTTCGAGCAGGTGTTCAAGAACGCCCTCACGACGCTCCCCATGGGCGGGGGCAAGGGAGGGAGCGACTTCGATCCCAAGGGCAAGAGCGACAACGAGGTCATGCGGTTCTGTCAGAGCTTCATGACCGAGCTGTTCCGTCACATCGGCCCCGACACCGACGTCCCCGCCGGCGACATCGGCGTGGGCGGGCGCGAGATCGGCTACCTCTTCGGCCAGTACAAGCGCCTCCGGAACGAGTTCACGGGCGTCCTGACCGGCAAGGGGCTCAACTGGGGCGGCTCGCTCATCCGGCCCGAGGCGACCGGCTATGGCTGCGTGTACTTCGCCCAGGAGATGCTCGGCACGCGCAACGAGACGCTGCAGGGCAAGGCCTGCCTCGTCTCCGGGAGTGGCAACGTCGCCCAGTACACGGTGGAGAAGCTGCTCGACCTCGGCGCCAAGCCAGTGACCCTCTCCGACTCCGGCGGCTTCATCTACGACGAGGCGGGCATCGACCGCGAGAAGCTCAGCTTCGTGATGGACCTCAAGAACGTCCGGCGCGGGCGCATCAAGGAGTACGCCGACAAGTACAAGCGGGTCGTCTACACCGAGCTCAACGGCAAGCTCGACCACAACCCGCTCTGGAACCAGAAGGCCCACTGCGCCTTCCCGAGCGCGACCCAGAACGAGATCGGCGGCAAGGACGCGGACAACCTCCTCCGGAACGGCGTCTACGTGGTGGGGGAGGGTGCCAACATGCCCAGCACCATCGACGCCGTGAACCGCTTCCTCGACGCGAGGATCCTCTACGGTCCGGGCAAGGCCGCGAACGCGGGCGGCGTCGCGACCTCGGGGCTCGAGATGTCGCAGAACAGCATGCGCCTCTCCTGGACGCGGGAGGAAGTCGACAACCGGCTGCACCTCATCATGAAGAGCATCCACCGGGCCTGCCACGAGACCGCGCAGCGCTTCGGCACCGCCGGCAACTACGTCAACGGGGCCAACATCGCCGGCTTCCTCAAGGTCGCGGACGCGATGATGGACCAGGGGCTCGTCTAGGCCCCCGAGTCATCCCGAGGGCGTCGCTCTCGCCGGGCCCTCGGGATGACCGTGCCTCTCGCGGCCGCGTGCTAGTCTTCCCAGAAGGCATGGGCAGTCCGCACGGCCGCCGGCGCTTCCACGAGTACCAGGACCTGATGCGCCACCGCATCCTGGAGGTCCTCCTGGTCTCGACGCCTTACGACACCTTCATCCTCGAGGAGGCG
>Ga0209641_10004841_pt1 | contig 11068 bp, 11 predicted proteins | sample RifCSP16_1_FD_184022 | JGI IMG/M metagenome (GOLD analysis project Ga0209641, IMG submission 184022) | Soil microbial communities from Rifle, Colorado - Rifle CSP2_sed 16_1 (SPAdes) (version 2) | ecosystem: Environmental > Terrestrial > Deep subsurface > Rock core/Sediment | place: Rifle...
ACTCCATATTATTATTAAATGCACTAAAAAATCCGTTTTGGCTAAAATTCAGCTTTTTGGAGAGCTACGTGGTCAAGCTTTTTTGCAAAAAGCTTATTTCAAATAATTCAACCCAATTATTTAAAATGGACATTTATGGTGAAATTGATAATTTTTTAGAAGATTTAGATGTCACCGGACCAAAATTAACATTTAAAGAATGCCGACATTTATTAGGAGAATTACGACGGCATTTAGAATCTCGATTTAAATTTTTAGCTTCGCAAAAAATAAAATTTGATTTTGAAGATTATCGTTTAGCCATTTTAATCTATTTAGCACAAAATTATTTACGTGAAACTCATCGGATATTATGGTATAACTATCATCGAATTCATCTGGTGACTAAACAAATAGGACATAAAAAACTAAATTTGTTGATAAATGATGAAGTAAATGAAGCAATTGACGACAATGACAGTGTTCTAATGAATGTTGATTATCAAATTGAAGAAAGCGATGAAGAAATTTCGACAGAAAGCTTCGAAGCAATTTCGACAGAAATGTCCAAAACTACTGTAGCAAATACCTCAATCATTTCTGCTATTTCTGCTAGCCATGTAGTATACTCTACCGATGTAGCTGTTGTTTCCACTAATTCAGTCGAATCTCATGTTGTCGCTGAAGATTCCAGTGACTCAAGTGACACTAGTGTCTCCAGGTCTTCTGATTCAGAGATCTCAAACTCTGATGAAATCTTACCGGAAAAGATCATTGTGGTCGAACTCCCGGATCATCGTCATGGTCATCAGAAACAAACCCAAATGATCTTTGACGAAGATTACGAATTCTATCAGAGTGTTCATCGCTTACCCGATGAAGTGATTGAGGAAATCTATCAAAAGAATTTCGCCAGTGATTTAGTCACTGATTTAAAATACGATCGCCGATTCATCGTCGAACGCTTAAACTTTTACAATAGTATCCCCCAAGCTGCTCAAAAGAGCGAAGAATGGTTAAAACAACGCACTAGTTGTATTACGGCTAGTGCCTTAGCTGATGCTCTCGGTAAGAAAGGAAAACACGCCCGACAAAATCTATTACTCAATAAAATTAGCGGTGGTGAATATCGTACATTTTTCGGTAATTTTTATACTCATTGGGGTGAAAAGTACGAAAGTATGGCAGCAGCCATTTATTGTAAACGTTTAGGTGTTGATCTTTATGACTTTGGAATGTTACCTCATCCGAAATACAAAATGTTAGGCGCTAGTACCGATGGCATTACTAGTCAATTAATTAATCTCGAAATTAAGTGTCCGCCCACTCGGCAAATTACCAGCATCATTCCGAAACATTATTGGATTCAAATCCAATTACAACTAGAAGTGTTAAATTTACCGTTATCGCATTTTTTAGAATGTCGAATTGAGGAATTTGGAAGCGCTGAAGACTTTTATGCTAGTTTCGATAAAGGATCTGAAATAGAAACAACACGTTCAAACAACGCCACTGTAAAATCTGAGAAAGGATCTGTAAATTCGGAGCGCGGAATTGTAGTTGAAGTGTGGGATGAGCGTCGGAAGACACAAGGGCTACCAGCTCAGGTTTATCGCTATTCGCCGATTGATCTTGACCCCGATGGTTATCGCGAATGGCACCAAGCCGAAGTGAAAGCGATTTTAGCTGAAGGTTTAATTTGGTTAAGTGATAGTTATTGGTATTTGGATGTTTATTCGTGTATTAATGTGCAGCGTGATTTTAAATGGTTTCAAGCCCATCTCGATCAGATTTTTGAATTTTGGAAAGAGGTTGAAGTCGGCAAGGAAAAGGGTTTCTCCGCGGTTTTAAGGGAATTCGAACAAAATCGCTTACCGAAATCGAATTCAAAAATAGAATCGGTTTGCTTATTAGATTCCGATTCAGAGGCCGACAAGCCGAAAACCAAAACAAAAGCGAAAATTAATGGGAAAACGAGTAAGAAAACGAATACGATTATGAATAAAAATACAATTAAAAATACACCCAAAGAAGTTGAACGATCGAAGCCAGAATCTGACTCCAAAAGTTCGCGTAAACGTTCTGTTATTCATTTTGATTTAGTATAAGAACTTTGACAAAAATCTCTTTTGATTGGCTAGAACTCAGCTTTTTGGTCGAACTTTTTCGCAAAAAGTTCTTTTTGCAAAAAAGCTTAGGTGTCGACTTCCAATTCAACTCTTTCCACAATTTGATGGAAAATAGTTAGAATAGTATCGACCACTCTTTCTGGAGGATCTAACAGATTAACTTTGAAAACCGGATAAGGACAGTGGGTATTATCCAAAATCCATTCATATTCGGCATATAAGCTTTCTAATTGTTGTCGATTATAAGGCGGATTATCGGTTAATTTCCCGACTGGTAAATAAAGATAGATAATATAATCGGGGGGTTTAAGTAAATGGCCGGCACATGCGCGTAAACTAGCCGTTTGTTGTTCAGTTAAATGTCCATTTCGCTGAAACCATTCTAAGCAAATCGGTAAGAGTCCGTAAAGATTACGATGAACTTGAAATCCCAAACTATTGGGTGGTAACTGAATTGAATGATGAAGCATTTGATTAACCAGATAAGGATACAGATGACCGGTCGGATTAATGCGATATAAGCTCACCCAGCTGGGATTTGATTGATTATAGACTTGATAGCCGAGGCTATCTAAAATCTGAATGATGCGATCAACTTGGGGACTGGGTGGGGCTTCCAAGCTAATAGTGATTTGTTTGTTAAATACTGGGGGTTTGACGGTCAATGTTGGCACTGACCAAATATCATTAGAAGGCAATGGTCCTTTAGGTAAGTTAGCCAAGTGTTCTAGCCCGGGTGGACTAGCTGGTAGATTAGACTTGGATTCTGGCATCTATAAGGAATGATAGGGCTTATTTTTGCTTTTTGTCCGTTAAATTAATTGGAATAATTTGAAAATCAATTTTGAACTTTTTGCAAAAAGTTCGACCAAAAAGCTGAGGCCTAGCTAATTAAAACCAAAATTGATTTTGTGAATCGTTAATATAATTCTAACGGTTTGATTTATTTGGCAGTATGCTATGTTTGAGTATTCATATTTAAATCATTATTACGATTTGAAACGATTTAAAATGTTTTTTATCGATAAGTGTCCAGTCATGCCCAAATACGAAGCTTATAAAATTTGGGCCGCTTGGATCATCGAACAACGATCTTTCTATCAATCAATTGATTTTTTCTTACCCAGTTTGAATCAAACACCGGCACCGACTGTGTCGGTGCCAAGTGGTTTAATCGAAAAGCCTCCCGATCAACTCTATCAAGTTCTGATAGAGAAAGGCGCTAGTCACATTCAAGTCGCCGAATTTTACCAAACCATCATTAACGAAGCCAGATTACTAATTCGAGCTCATTACTATCTCAAACTTAAATATAATCCTGACGTAACTTCAAAAATCAAACCGAGTGTTTATCATCAACAAACCAATGTCGTTATTACTTGTCAATCGATCAAACACACTCTTAAAAAAACTCAATATTACAAGCTATCAACCCATTATAATGGGCCGCCCGATGAATTCGATAATCGAATTTGGCGAATGTTGAATAATTATTATTTACTCGATGGTCATAGCTATCAGTGGGCTATTCCCACGCGTGTTTTGAAAACCATTCGATTATATTTAAATGTTAAAGCTGAACTGTTTGCCTCACCCATCAACTATCAGTATTCACAATACTACAGCCTTTTCGATGAAGATCGTGATTTTGGGTCTCGTGGGAACTTTTTTCGAGCACCCGATCAAGATTTTGAAGAAGGGGTTTATCAGGTTAATCCGCCGTTTATTGATCGAGTTTTCATCGAAACGATTAAAAAAATTTTAATCTGGTTGAAAAAAGCTCAACAGGTTGAAAAAGGCTTGATGTTTATCTTCTTTATGCCCGGGTGGTTAGATAGTTCGGCCTATCGTTTGGCAAAGGAAGCTCCGGCTTTTCAGGAGATTCGCTTGGCCGAAAATCAGCATTACTACTACAGTTACACTGAAAACAAATATATCCGGGTACAATTTGCTACACATATCTTGGTGTTGAGTAATTTTTTGGCTCGCGATTGGTTTTCGACTAATATTAAAAATAATGTCATTAATTTGTTCCAGAATCCATAAGCTTTTTAAGCTTTTTTGCAAAAAGAACTTTTTGCGAAAAAGTTCGATCAAAAAGCTGACTTTAAGCTTTTTGTGCAAAAAAGCTTAACCAAAAAGCTAATTTTAGCCAATAATTCACTTACAAAGTGTTTATAGTAACTTCTTTGTTTATATAGCTTTTTGATCGAACTTTTTCGCAAAAAGCTTTGTTACAGCTTCATCATACCCATTACCATTCCTGAATCTTGAGGAAGGTCTCTGACCATTGTTTTAATTCGGTCGATGGCTTCTGATACATTGAAGCTCGGGGGAGCCCCGTGAAACGAAATGTCGAGACCGCGATCTCTTACCCTATGAACTTCATCTCGGTGTTGCTTACCACAACACGGACATTCATAAACTTCCATAGTTCGATGACCACCGACATCAGTCAGGGGCTTCTTTAAAATCTTTTCCTTGCAATAGGGAAAAGGGCAATGCACTTTCTGCTGATTGCCGAACCAATTAACCCAACACCCACTGCAAATGTAACTAGAACTCTTAGTCGTGCCCTCACAACATAACATATAACGACGGGTATTATTCTCTAAACATACACCACATTGAAATAATTTGGATCCAGTTCCTCGAAAGGAACTGGATTTTTCTTTACTAGTTTCTAGCGTAAATTCATGATAGGCCTCAGCCACACTTAATTTTCGTTCAATTGAACTCATAATAAGCTTTTTGCAAAAAGCTTGACCAAAAAGCTAAAAATAATCCGAAAAGTAAGAATCAATTTTAAGCTTTTTTACAAAAAGCTTGCTAATTTTGGCTAAAATTTAGCTTTTTTTGGTCGAACTTTTTTCAAAAAAAGTTCAAAATTGATTTTTAATTTTGATTATTTTTAACTGATCATGTCTAAATATGACATTGAAGATCAACTTGACTCATCAGAATCTGAGTCTGAGGCCCCAGGCTCGGATTCGGAAGAGTCTGGCTCAGAATCCGAGCCGGAATACGGTTTCGCGCTTTCGCGAAGTCAACGTCATTTTTTTCGCGAACACAATGTTATTTTCAAAAAATATAGATATGGAGACAATGAAGAATTTCCCAAATTAATTTATTCGCGAACTATACAGAAATGTCTTAAAACCAAGACACTACCAGATGCTAAGTATCAAACATATAGATACGATGATGAGCTGGACCCACACCTCCCAGATATTTCACTATTTAGATTCTTTAAATATGTTAATTTGGCTTGTTCGCGTGTCTCGGATGTTCGCGTATTGCGACATGTCCATACATTGTGGTTACACAAATGTAGTTTAATTACTGATATTTCGTGGTTGGGTAATGTCAAAAGTTTAGGTATTGGATATTGCCCAAATATTAGGGATTTTTCCGTTTTGCGTTCGATTCCCGACGTTACTATGATGGGACATTACAAAACCGCAATCGATTACTCATTGTTCACAAATACACATAAATTGCGATTAAGTGATGTGACTATTACAGATTCAGATCTAGTGCATTTGCGCAGAGTTCACAGTTTGCAATTAGATGATTGCAAATTACTTACGACTCTTTCAATGCTGAAAGATTGCGAAATTCAAGACTTATATTTAGACCGTTTGAAAATTTCTGATGTCTCGATGTTAGGACACATTCCAAAACTTAAGATTAGAGCTTGTTATAAGGTGGTTGATGTGAGGGCCCTTAAAAATGTCAAGGATTTATCATTCATAAGTTGTCACGGATTTACAGATGTTAGTATGCTTGGGGGCGTCGAACATTTGTCATTGTTTGGTAGCAATGTTGGCGATGTTAGTGTGCTTGCTAATGTGCGTTCACTGGACCTTTCATTTTGTCATTGGGTCATGGATGTTTCAGCCCTCGGAAAATTACATACTCTCAAAATGTTGGATTGTATACAGATTACCGATTTTTCAGCCTTGGGACTTTTATATGAGTTGGACCTTACCCAATGTAATATTGCACACGATCAACTTAAGTTTCTCGGTAACATTCACACATTGATTCTATCGAACACCAATGTTACTGATGTGTCGGAATTGGCGCGCGTGCATACGCTTGATCTTTCTCATTGTAGACAGCTTACTAATATCGATACACTTAAAAACGTTTATAGTTTAAATCTAAATTATACAAACATTGAGGATGTTTCGATGTTAACCGGGGTCAAAGAACTATATATAAAGTTAGATGATCCGATTGCATTTTGGGGGCTTAAAAACATCACAATTCATAATTGAACTTTTTAAGCTTTTTGCAAAAAGTTCGATCAAAAAGCTAGTTTTGGCTAGTTTTGGCTAGGATTTAGCTTTTGGCTAGGGCTCAGCTTTTTGGTCGAACTTTTTTGCAAAAAGTTCAGGTTTGCGTTGAATTCGCATACATTGGTCGATATTATATGATTTGGTCGGCAAAGGCTTCTTACGATAAAGACTATAACGTTGTTCAATGCCTTTCATACTTTCATCCGTGGACACAAATTTTGGATCAACTTGCTTAATTTGCCGAGTTTCTTCCAAAAAGAATGGACAAGGTTTCAGAGGATAACGATAAACTTTATAATCCTTTTGACTTAATTGAGATCGGCGATAGTCTTCAATCGAAAGTTGACCACCGTATTTCTTGAGAGCCAGGCGTGGCGGTGCCAATTCAATCTTCTTTGGTTCCTTACTACCGAGCATTTGATTATAAAGCAAATTTAAGATATCGAACCGTTGCCAAAAGGCCGTTCCATTTTCAGTTTCAAATAGATAACGTCCTGCGCAACCATAAGAACAAAAATTACCTTCCATCCGGTATTCTAATTGTTTGTGATTTTCTTGAATCACCGGTAATCCAATCGGTGAATTGTCAAATTTTTCACTACAGTTCCAACAGACATAATTGGATTTTTCTGGCCACCCCGATTCAAACGTTGGTAATAGAAGATTAACCCGTTTGTAATTATTTTGTTGATTAAGATGAGTATTAATGATCCCGGCATCCAATTGATGATATTCTTTAAAAACGACTTTTTCCTTAGTTAATTCCACCATAACCTCGGGATATAAATCAGGGATACTTAGACGATTGTAAATTAAATTCTGACTAGCTAAGAGTTGACTGTATTCTTCCGGGTTGTGTGGAGCAACAACATTACACTCAGTGGGTGAATTTAACAATTGACTATCATTTCGATTAGTTGTGTGTCCTATCGTAGTGGGGGTGGAATGATTAAATAATCGATCAAATAATTTGCGATTAACTTTTAAGCAAACAATTAACGATTCTTTAATAACTGGACCCCGAGAAATGGGTTGGGCGCTTTTATCAACTAGACTGTAAACTTTTTCTTGCGGTTTGCGGCCACGTTTCTTAACAGCGTTGCGTTTTTCCACAGTGGACATTGATTTAAAGAACTAAACTGAATTTCTTTAAATACTGACTTTTTGCCAAAAAGTTCGATCAAAAAGCTGACTTTTGGCTAATTTTTGTTAGATTCTACTTACTAAGCATTCACTAAGTTCTTCGTCGGATAAATTTTTATAATCGGGTTCTTCGAGTTGATCTTCGGGGCTATCGTCACTGCTTTCAAGTTCGACAGTGTTTTTACGTGCGGATTGGTTTTCAGATTCAGTTTTGCTTGTACTTGTGGTCGTATTTACAGGTTCGACTTTTTCATTAAATCCGGCCGTAATAGCACGTTCGGGCGTTTCTGTAGTTTTATTGTCCTTAACTAACTTACTAAGATTGGTTTTAACTGATTCTGGATATTCTGATTCGGGGACTTCGAATTGTGAAAAATTGGCCGTCATATTACTGCGACTAAATCCTAATTTACTACTAGAAACCGATTCAATTTCTGGATCATCCGGTAGATATGACTGATTATTGATAATTTTGAGTGCGGTTTTTTGATGAGGTTTGACCGAATCTGGTTTATTCGACTTAATTGAAACTGTACTGGGACCCGAAACATTTGAGGGTCGCGAGGTCAATGTGACCGAAGGACCAGACGGATTTGAGGGGGTCAATTTGACTGAAGCACCCGAAGCATCTGGGGGACGCGAAGTCCGTGGATCTTCATACTTCTTGATAAATTGTTCGACATTACTAGCGACAGACATCACATCAATATCATCATCTGATGCATCTTGTTCCTCTAAATCATCCGAGTCTTGACTAAGTTTGGCCATTAAAATTTTGTGAAATCGAGTAGCATTTTCAATGTTATTCAAAACATGTTCATTCAAATAATTATCAATATGATAATCTAGGTCTCCTGAACCACCTTGGTAATAATTAATAATGGCTTGAAAATCTCGGTCTTTCAATTGTGGTAAAAAATTTGCATCACACTCTGATTCTGGTTTGAATTCCAATTCGTGATTAGCGTATTTCGAAATAAAAAAGACCACTTGAGAAAAGATTTGATCTTTGAAATCGTCTAGGCTGACTTGTTGAGTGCTCGGAGTATTGCCCATGTTTGATGATAATTTATAAAGGAAAATCTTTTTAAATATTTAACGCGAACTTGAACTTTTTACCAAAAAGAACTTTTTCGCAAAAAGTTCGATCAAAAAGCTGACTTTTGGCTAATTTTGGTAAAAAGCTTCTCCTTTTAATATGCCTTTTGATCTTTCATCAATAAAACCTTGATGAATAAAAAATTTGACAAATATCAATAGATTTTGCAATAAAAAAAATTGATTTTAAAAACCCCCGAACCGTCTTGAATCCGTCAATTTTTTTGAAAAATTGGCTAGGATCTACGCCAAAAAATTGATTCAATTTTTTTAAGATTATTTACTGTAACTAACTGTAAATAAAATAAATGCCAAACGATATTCAAGAATATACTGGGCGTTTATTTAATCATCGAATGTCATACATTATTGGCAGTCGTCCGAAAATTTATCTCTCATATTTTGATTTTGTTATGAATGATGGTGAAATCATAACTGTCGAACGTCGAAGAAATTCTAAATCAATTCTTGGTGAAGAATATGAAAATATCACTTTTCGTGGATACCTTACCACTAATAAACTTGGTGATCCAATGATTGCAATGGTAGAATAAGTAGCTTAAAAAGTTCAACTGATGGCACAACATTGTACTTTTGATTGTTGAATTGCCAAATCGTGCCTAATTTGCAATTGATTTCTAATTTGCGGTTGCCACGTGCCAAGTAAATTAAAATTAAGGTAGTCAATAATGTGTTCGGGACTATAATCCTTGGCCGATGTGATTAAATACGGTAATCCGAGGCGTTTAGCTAATTTGCCCAATTCATCTGGACTAATTTGCTGTTTCCAATATAAATCCGATTTATTACCAACTATGATAGTGGTAATGTCATTCCAATTTTGATCGGCCTTCTCATTAAAATCATTTAGCCAAGTTTCAACATTTTGAAAAGAGCGTAGATCACTTAAATCACAGACTACCACTAAAGCATCTAAATTTCGGTAATAATTAGTAATAATGGGTCGGAATCGTTCCGATCCACTAGCATCCCAAATTCGGTATTTGATATTTGATATGGATTTAAGTTCTGGATGGCGCGTTTTTAAAATGGCTAATTGTGAGGGCAGTGCTGAAATGATTTTAAAATCAACTCCAATGGTCGAAATCACTGGCTGATCTATATAACGACTTTCGGATCCCCTACGGGTTTGTCCTTCGGATAAATCAGTTCCTCGAGAGGAACTGGACCGACGGCCTCTATGAAGGTTTTCCATTAAAGCAGTCTTACCAACATCGCTATCACCAATTAACAACACCTTGGCAAAAACTTCAATCCCTTCTGTGATACTATCTGATTTTTTAGCAGAGCTAAAAATAAAATTATCGGAGATAATTTTTGAATCTAAATTTGTTTCTGAGACTTTTATTTTTGATCGTACCATACGATCACTATATCAGAGATTAGACTTTTTCATTTTTTAAGTTTTCGCAAAAAGTTCAAAATTGATTTTGATTTTTTGTTAATTTGAACTGAGTGCCAAATGCTCACCGAATCGGAGTATAAAGAACATATCTTAGAAAAAATGAAAGTCGAAATTAAATGTGCTTTAACAGTCGGTAGAACTGATGAAGAACTTGAACCATTTACAGAGTCAGAAATTAAAAAATTCATTAAAAAGAATTCATCACAAATAACATCAGCAGTCAATAACATGTATAGGGATTTTCTTGAAGAAGAAAATCTAGATGATCTGATCGATGCACCATTAGATTGGTATCGCGAATATTTATACGATAATTTCCCAGAACTCAATAATGCTTGTGAAAATTGAACTTTTGGGCTAGAATTCAGCTTTTTGGTATAGTAAATCTTCGATTTATAGTAAATTTTCAATTTCTATAACACTAGCAGCGCTACGTGGTCTACTAACACTAGCAGAGCTACGTGGTCAAGCTTTTTCGCAAAAAGTTCAAAATTGATTTAATATTTTTTGATTAATTTACCAAGAACTTTTGCAAAAGTTCCATGTCGACCACCGATACAGGTATTAAACTAGTTGAATACCTTCTCGATCGTGTAAAAACTCTTGAAAAACAAATCGAATATAAAGTACACGATGAACACATATTTACTGTATTATATCGACACCGGGGCAGAGCATTGACAACCATTCCTAATATCAAATCTGATCTCAGAATTTATGATGAGTTTGAAGTGCATTATCAATCACATAAACTTGAAAACGCACAAGCCAAATTCGAAGCTATCAAGAAAAATCCCACGCTCGGTTGGGATGATACTGAAACGTGGATACCCATTGCTATATATTTGGTGAAATGTCGTTTAGATGAGATCATTGAGGAGGGGATCTGTAATGAGCATATGATCAAAGTACATCATTTTGATTACACTGAACTTTAATTTTTGATTTTACTTTTAGCTAAAAAGAAGTTCTCTTTGTTTATTTGAACT
>Ga0209641_10004842_pt1 | contig 11068 bp, 10 predicted proteins | sample RifCSP16_1_FD_184022 | JGI IMG/M metagenome (GOLD analysis project Ga0209641, IMG submission 184022) | Soil microbial communities from Rifle, Colorado - Rifle CSP2_sed 16_1 (SPAdes) (version 2) | ecosystem: Environmental > Terrestrial > Deep subsurface > Rock core/Sediment | place: Rifle...
GTCGGCGAGGCGATGGTGGCCATCGTCCTGGCGTCCGCCTTCCTGGAGAAATTCGGGGGGGACTCGATGACCGAGATTCACTATAATTATTCGGGCTACCTGCGCCGGATCGGATGCCGATGAGGGGGCACGGGACCCCGCGGGGTGCCGTCCTGGTGGGGTTCATGGGAGCCGGGAAGAGTTCGGTGGGAAAGGAGGTCGCCCGGCGTCTCGGAGCGGAGTTCGTCGACGTGGACGACCGGATCGAGGCCGATACGGGCAAACGGATACCGGAAATCTTCTCCTCGGAAGGGGAGCAGGCGTTTCGGGAAAGGGAGCGGAAGGCGATCCGGGATGCCGTATCGGTACCGGGCCGGGTGATCGCGACGGGGGGGGGAGCGTTTCTGGACGCCGAAAACCGGCGGCGGCTCAAGGCGTATGCGCCGGTGATCTTTCTCGACGTTTCCCCCGCCGGCGCGCTTACGCGTCTGGCCGGCGACACATCCCGCCCGCTCCTTTCGGGGGAGGACCGGGAGAAGGCGGTGGCAGAGCTCATGGCGAGGCGCCGTCCGGCCTATTCGGAGGCGGATTTCCGGGTGGACACGGAGAACCTGCCGCCGGACCGGGTGGCCGGAAAGGTACTCCATCTCCTTGCCCGGGGGACGAAGGGCGGCCCGTCGGGGGAGAGAGCCGGGAAGGAAAGGAGAGGGGGATGAACGACGGAATCCTCACGGTGTCGCTGGGAGACCGCTCCTATGACATCTTCTTCGCCAGCGGGGTGTACCCCCTTTTCCAGGAGTGGGTGAGCCGGTTCTTCCGGGGCGAGGGCGTTTTCGTCGTGACGGACCGGAACGTATCCTCCATCTACGGAGAAGACATCCGGAAGTGGCTGTCGGGAATTCCTCACGATGTCCTTTCCCTCCCCCCCGGCGAGCAGGAGAAGCACGGGGATACGGTGCGGGAGATCTATTCCTTTCTCGCCCGCAGCGGTGCGGGGAGGGACTCGCTCGTCGTGGCGTTCGGCGGAGGGGTCGTGGGAGATCTTGCGGGGTTCGCCGCCGCCACCTTTCTCCGGGGGATGTCGTACGTTCAGGTTCCCACCACGCTTCTCTCCCAGGTGGACAGCAGCGTGGGCGGGAAGACGGGGTTCAACCTCCCGGAAGGGAAGAACCTCGTGGGCGCGTTTCACCAGCCCCGGGCGGTCTTCATCGACCCGACATTTCTCCTCACGCTGGACGACCGGAACCTGCAGGCCGGGATGGCGGAGGTCGTGAAGTGCGCATTCGCCGGAGCTCCCTCCCTGTTGGAATCGATCACGGCCCGGGCGGGAACGTGGAAGAAGATGTCCGGCGACGCCTGGCTCTCGGTCATCCGCAGCGCCGTGGAGTTCAAGGTCGGGGTGGTGGAGCAGGACGAGAGGGAAGCCTCCGCCCGCCGGATCCTCAACCTGGGGCACACGATCGGACACGCGCTCGAGCAGGCCTCCGGCTACGGGCGGCTTCTCCACGGGGAGGCCGTTGCGATGGGCCTGGCGTGGGAGGCGGTGTTTTCCCGCAGGCAGTGGGTGGCGCCGCCGGTGCTGGAGAGGCAGGTGATCGACCTTCTCCTTGCGATGGGGTTCTCTCTCGACGACCCGGAGGTGCCGCTTTCGTCAATCGCCGCCGCGATCGGAATGGACAAGAAGAGGGCGGTGTCGGACCTCGACATGCCGCTTGTGACAGGCCCGGGATCCTGTGTCCTGAGGCGCATCCCCGTTTCCCTTCTCCGGGAGGACCTGCCTGCCATCCGCGAGGAGATCCGGGGAACCTTGCGGGATCGGGCAGGGGCGGTCGTGCGCGAGGAGAGGCGTCCCCGGGAAGAAGAGGAGATCCGCCCCCCCCTTCCCTACCCGACCGACGACCGGTCTTCGATCTCCGCGCTCGAACGAAGGGTGGTGGTGGACCCGCGGGACCCGGAGGCGATGATTGCGCTCTCGGAGGCGTACCGCCGCGCAGGGAATCTCACCGGGGCGTGGGAGACGATCAAGGAGGCGTTGCACCAGCATCCTTCCTCCGCCAGGGCCCAGAGCGTCGCACGGGACATCGAGCGGGAGGTGAAGGAGGTTCTTCCCGAAGTCGGGGAGAGCCCTTCCCCCCTGTTGGAGGACGTCGTCATCCTGGAGGAGGGGGCTTTCGAACTTCGTCCCGCCGACCGGGCGGACGATATCCGCAAGGAACGGGGTGCCGCACCCGGTGTCCCGCGCGCCGGGGCGCCTGCCTCCGCCCGGGGGACTTCCCCGCCGGATGCGGGAGCGACGGTCAGGACGGTCACGATGGCGAGCGTTTACTGGGACCAGGGGAAGCAGGAGGAGGCAAGGCGGATCATCGTCGAGATCCTGCGGGACAACCCCCGGGACCCCCGTGCGCGGGCGTGGCTCGAGGCACGCGAGGGGAAAAAAGGAAGGGAACAGGGGGACAAGGTGGTGTCCACCCTGACGGCATTTCTCGAGAAGATGGCGAAGGAGTACGGATATGACGTTCCGCGACATCATTGAGGGGATGCACCGGAAAGAACCGGCGATACGAGGCGGGGCCCTGGCCGGGTCGGACGGCCTGGCTGTCGAGGAGTGGAGCGCCGCCGGCGGTCTTGACCTTTCCGCTCTCTGCGCGGAGATGGTCCAGTTTTTCAAGGAAAGCGGGCGGATGGCCCATGAACAGGGACTCGGGGGCGCCTCCGAGGTCTTCATTGCCGGAGACGATGGGCTCCTGTTCTTGCAGAGGGTGACCGCCGACTATTATCTCCTGCTCGTCACGGCGCCGGGAGCGGTTCCCGGAAAGTGCCGGTTCCTCCTGCGGCAGGGCGCCTCGCGGGCCCGGGAGATGCTGTGATGCCCCCTTCCCGGGGATCCTTGCGTTCCTCTTCCTCCGTTCCCTCCCCCCGGGCGAGGCAGCCGGGGAGGCGGAATTCATCCGGGAAGGCAGGGAGGCGGTCGGCCCTTGGGAAGGCGTACCGGATCCTTTTCATCGACGGACCGAACCTCAATGTCCTGGGGAAGCGGGAGCCCGGGATGTACGGGAGGAAAACCCTGGCCGAAATCCGACGGGATGTGACCGAGGCCGCCAGGAGAGAGGGGGCGTCCGTTACGTTTTTCCAGTCCAACCACGAGGGGGAGATCGTAACCCGGCTCCAGAACGCCAGGGGAAGCGCGGACGGACTGGTGATCAACCCCGGGGGGTACACGCATTCGAGCGTGGCGGTCCGCGACGCCCTGATCTACGCGGGGATTCCCGCCGCGGAGGTCCACCTGAGCAACCTCGCGCGCCGGGAACCCTTCCGGCAGCAATCCCTGATCGGGGACGTGGTGGTAGGCCGGATCGCGGGATTCGGCGGGTTCGGATACGTCCTCGCCCTGCACGCCATGCTCGACCACCTCCGCAGGGAAGGCGAAATTGGCGCGACGTGATACCCGGCCACCGGGGGGCGATTTGCGTATCCGGAGGCTCCTGGGGGTCCTCGCGAGGCGCAAGGTCCGCCTGTTCCTCTGCGTCCGGATGACCAACATCCGCTACCTCACGGGGTTCAGCGGCAGCGACGCCGCCCTCCTCGTATCCCCCGATGGAGTGACCTTCGTGACCGACGGCAGGTACGCGGAACAGTCCCGCCAGGAAGTGCGCGGTGCCGAGATCGTCATTACCGACAGGAAGTGGCTGGAAGTTTCGCGCAGGATCCGGTCGTCGACCCGGCGTTCCGGGCGGGGTCGACCCGCGAAAATCGGGTTCGAATCGCGCCATCTCCCGGTGGAGATCTATCGTTTCCTGACAAGGGGAAACGACGGGAATTGGTTGGCGCTGCGGGACCCGGTCGAAGGACTCCGAATGCGGAAGGAGGAAACCGAGATCCGCGCCATGGAGGGGGCGGCGGTCGCCGCCTCCGGGGCCCTCCTCAAGGTGCTCTCGGGGGGGGTTCGGGGAAGGAGCGAGAAGGAGGTGGCTGCGGACCTGGAGCGGGAAATGAAGGCGCTGGGGGCGGAGGAGCCCTCTTTCCGGGTCATCGTCGCGTCGGGGCCGCGGTCCGCTCTTCCCCACGCCGAACCCACGGAATCCGCGATCGGCCGGGAGGAGGCGGTCGTCATCGATTTCGGCGCCCGCCGACGGGGTTACTGTTCCGATGAGACCGTTTCCGTCCTCCCCCTGCGCCCCTCTTCCCCTCTGCGCAGGATGTTCGATGCCGTAAGGCGCGCCCAGGAAAGAGGAATCCGGGCCATCGGTCCGGGGGTCCGGTGCCGGGACGTGGATGCCCGGGTGCGGGAATCGCTGGATCGTTCGGGATATTTGAAGTATTTTGTTCATTCCACGGGCCACGGAGTGGGGCTGGACATCCACGAGCGCCCCTCCCTGTCCCCACGGTCGAAAGACCGGCTTGCGGAGGGGATGGTCGTGACCGTGGAGCCCGGGGTGTATATCCCCGGGTTGGGGGGGGTCCGGATCGAGGACATGATCCGTGTGACGGGGAGTCGGGGAGAGAGGGTGACCTACCTTCCCAAGAAGTCGTTGTTGCTTTCCTGAAGGGGAAAGGCGTATGTATTCCACCACGGACTTTCGAAACGGGCTGAAGATCGAGTTCGGGGGGGAACCGTACGTGATCGTGTATTTCCAGCACGTCAAGCCCGGGAAGGGCGGGGCGTTCGTCAGGACGAAGCTCAAGAACCTGAAGACCGGCGCCGTCCTGGAGCACACGTTCCGTAGCGGGGACAAGGTCGACAAACCGGACCTCGACGAGCGCGAGATGCAGTTCATGTACCGGATGGAGAACGCCTTCCACTTCATGGATACCACGACATTCGAGCAGATCTACCTGGACGGGGACCACATGGGGGACGCCGCCAACTACATGATCGAGAATCTCCCGGTCAAGATCCTGTTCTTCCGGGGGGAGCCGATCGGCATCGAGCTGCCCATCTTCATCCAATTGCAGATCGTGGAAACGGAGCCGGGGCTTCGGGGCGATACCGTGAGCGGGTCGACCAAGCAGGCGAAGCTTTCGTCCGGGGCGGTGGTGCAGGTTCCCCTCTTCCTCGACGTGGGAGACCGGATCAAGGTGGACACACGGACCGGGACGTACATCGAACGCGCGTAAGGGGAGAGACATGAATCTGAAAGAGATACGGGAGATCCTCGAACTTCTCAAGGGAACCGATGTGACCGAGCTGGAAGTGGTCCGCGGGGAGGACGTCCTGAAGGTCAGGCGAGGCCCGACGGGCGAGATGCGCCCGATCGCCGCGGTGCAGGCCCCGCCTCCTCCTTCTCCGGCCCCGCAGCCCGAGGCTCCACCGCCCGCCCCCGCGAAGGAACCTCCGAAAACGGCGGTCAAGGAGGTCGTTTCCCCGATCGTGGGGACCTTCTACCGGGCGCCGGCCCCCGATGCGGCTCCGTTCGTCGAGGTGGGCAGCCGCGTCACCAAGGGGCAGGTCCTGTGCATTGTCGAGGCGATGAAGATCATGAACCAGATCGAATCGGACGTGAGCGGCGTCGTGGCGGCCATTCTCGTCGAGAATGCGCAGCCGGTGGCCTACGGCCAGTCGCTTTTCCACATCTCGCCGGAGCAGGGGACGGCATGATCCACAAGGTCCTTGTCGCCAACCGGGGAGAGATCGCCGTACGCATCATCCGGACCTGCAGCGAGATGGGGATCCGGACCGTCGCCATCTATTCCACCATGGACAAGGACGCCATGCACGTGAGGATGGCGGACCAGGCCGTCTGCGTGGGACCGCCTGCGAGCGCGGAGAGCTACCTCAACGTCCCCTCGATCCTGAGCGCGATCGAGATCACCGACGCGGACTCGGTCCACCCGGGGTACGGATTCCTCGCGGAAAACCCGGCATTCGCCGAAATCTGCGAGAATTACGGCGTGAAGTTCATCGGGCCGTCGTCGGAGTCCATCCGCCTGATGGGGGACAAGATCGAGGCGCGCCGCGCGGTGCGCAAGGTCAAGGTGCCGACCGTCCCCGGCAGCATCGGCGCGATTACGGAGGAGGAGGAAGGCCTTCGGATTTCGAAGGAAATCGGTTTTCCGGTGATCATCAAGGCGGCCGCGGGGGGCGGCGGCAGGGGGATGAAGATCGTCCATTCCCCCGCGTCCTTCATCAACGCCTTCCTCACCGCCCAGTCGGAGGCCCTCTCCGCGTTTGGCGTCCCGGACGTCTACATCGAGAAGTATTTCGAGCATGCGAGGCACGTCGAGGTCCAGGTGATGGGCGACAAGTTCGGCAACGTGATCCACCTCGGGGACCGGGACTGTTCCGTCCAGCGGCGCCATCAGAAACTGATCGAGGAGGCCCCCGCCCCGTATCTTCCCGCCCGGGTCCGGAACCGGATCCACAAGGCGGCGGTCGACGCGGCGACCGCGGTGCGGTACAACAATGTGGGGACAGTCGAGTTCCTCTATATCTCCGAAGGGGAGTTCTATTTTCTCGAGATGAACACGCGAATCCAGGTCGAGCACCCCGTCACGGAGATGATCACGGGCGTGGACATCGTGCGGGAGCAGATCCGGATCGCCGACGGGAAGAAACTTCGGTTCGACCAGAAGTCGGTCCAATTCCGGGGACACAGCATCGAGTGCCGCATCAACGCGGAGGACCCCGAGACGTTCGTACCGTCGCCGGGGAAGATCATATCGTGCGTGTTTCCCGGAGGGTACGGGGTTCGCGTCGACACGGCGATCTATCCGGGCTACACCGTGCCCTCCACGTACGACTCCCTCCTCGGCAAGCTGGTGGTGCACGGGGATGACCGGAACGAGGCGATCGCGCGAATGCGGCGGGCACTCGAAGAGATCAAGATCGAGGGGTTGAAAACGACGATCGATTTTCACAAGAAGCTGATGATCGATTCGGATTTCACCGAAGGGCGGTTGTGGACGAAGTTCGTGGAAAAACGGGCATAATATACGGTGGGCCTGCCGGGTGCTGCCGGCTGCCCGCCTAAGGAGAGACGACCGGGTTGAGCCTGTTTGATTCCATCAGGAAGATCTTCGGAACGGGCGAGGGCGAGGACCGTTCCTCCCTGTCCCGAAAGGTCCAGGAGTCCCCGCAGGATCCCCAGGCGCGGCAGAAACTGGGTCTGTTTCTCCTGCGGCAGGGGGAGATCGTGGAGGGGACGGACCAGCTCGCCAGGGCGGCCATCCTCTACGAAAAGAGCGGTTTCACGACCAAGGCCATTGCCGTGCTGCGGCAATTGCTTAAGAACGACCCTGCCAACATCGATTTCCAGCGCTGGCTCATCCGGCTGTTCGCCCAGCAGGGACACACCGGGGATGCGCTGAGCGAACTGCAGAAGGTTGCCGCCGGGGGGATCCAGTTCGCCTCGGAGGAGCAGAAGGTGGAATTCTACCGGGGGGTCGTGGAGAGCATGCCGGACAATCCCCTGCCGTATCTTCTCATCGCGGACCTCTACCTGTATGAGAGGAAACTGCTGGAGGCCATCAGCGAGCTGGAAAAGGCCGTCCCTCTCGTCGCACCGTCGGGCATGGGAAAGGAGTTTGCGGGCAGGATGAACGTCCTGTATTCCCTTGCGGGAGATAACGCCGAACTTCTCGAGCCCTGCGGATTCCTGTGGATCGCCGCGGGGAAACCCGAGGACGCTTTGCCGTTCCTTGCGAAAGCGGCGGAAGGAGAACGGAGTTCGGGGGATTCCAGGCGCGGGGCGAATGCGGATCAGGTGCTTGCCGCGCTTGAGGGAGGATGGGCGGCGGCGGTCACGGGCGCGATGACCTTCGCGGAAGCTGCACGGAGACTTTCGGAACCCGAGGCCCATGCTCCCGCACCGGGGGAAGAGAAACTTACGCCCCCCCGGAGGGGGCTCGAGGAGGAGCGGCAGGTCCAGAGCGCCGTGGAGAAGCTCCAGGCGAAGGTGAAAGAGGAGATCGGCGAGTCGGATCCGGAGGCGCGGTACAACCTCGGGATCGCGTACAAGGAGATGGGGCTTCTGGACGAGGCTGCGGGAGAGTTCCGCCTTTCCCGGACGAATCCGTCCCTTTTCTTGGGGGCATCCTACCTGCTTGCCGACACGCTCGCCGAGAAGGGGGAGATCGCCGCCGCCGTCGATACGCTCGACGAGGTGCTCGCGTCGGAGAACGTCAACGACACCGAAATGAGGGATGTCCGATACCAGAAGGCGGTCCTCCTTTCCCGGAGCGGGAAGGAAGAGCAGGCGAGGGAAATTTTCCTCTCCCTGTACGAGGTCTCGCCGGACTACCGGGACGTCCGGGAGCGTGTCCGGAAGTTCCGGGGATGAGCAATCCGGTTGAAAGGGGTGTCGGTTCTGTGGTAGAGAGCAGGGAACACGCGGGCGTAATTCAGGGGTAGAATGCAAGCTTCCCAAGCTTGACGTCGCCGGTTCGAATCCGGTCGCCCGCTCCATCTTGCCATCGGGGATCTTCCCGAACCGAGGGGCCCTTCGCTTTTCCGGGAGGGCCCCTTCGCTTTTCCGCGGATTCCTTTATAATTTCTCCTTATGGTGAGGCGATGGGCGCGGTGGATCGGCTTGGGGCTCCTCCTCGTCGTACTCCTTGCCTTCGGGACCTGGCGGCTTCTCCGGGAGATTCCCGGTCTTCTGGCAAATGCGGAGGATACGATCCGGCGGGAGGCCGAGGCGCTTGGCTTCCTGGTTTCCTTCCGGGACGTGCGGTTTCACCCCCTTCATCTCCGCCTCTCGCTGGAAGACCTGAACATCCGGGACGGCATCGCCGACATTCCCCTTGCCCACGCGGATCATGTCGAGCTGTCTCTTTCCCCTCGTCGGATCCTGTCGGGCCTGTCGCCGGTGTCCCGCGTTCTCGTGCGAACGTATTCCGTTCAGGCCGGAGAGGCGAACCGCCCTCTCCTTGAGAAACTCCGCGCATCCGGGAAGGAGGGGGGGGGAGATGCGCTTCCCGAGGTATTCCTCCTCGACGGCGACGTCCGCATCGGTCCCATGGGACCGCTCGAGCGGTGGGAGGCGAAGGTCCCGGAGGTGCGAATCCGGCCCGTCCGGTTTCTCGGGACGCGTGTCAGCGTGGAGGTCCGACGCGCCGCAGGACGGTTTGCCCTGCCGGGAGCGGAGAGCGGAAATGTGCCCTTCGACGCGGCGGAGGCCGACTTCTTTTGGAAGGAAGATACCATTCGGGTCCGCAAGCTCAACGCCTCGGGGCCTCACGCGAAGCTCTCTTTGTCCGGGCAGTGGGACGGGGTTCGGCGTGCGATGGACCTGAAATTCTCCGGGGAGACCGATATCGCGGGCTGGACGGCGTCCGGAGCTTACGGAGGGGACTGGCTCCGCCCCGTGGCGACAGCGGGGGGAGTCTCGTTCTTTGCCCAGGTGGAGGGGCCCCTTGAGAGCCCGGAGGGCTCCGGGAAGATCCTGGCGCGCAATCTCCTCGTTCCGGGAAACACCCCGGCCGAGGCGGAGGTTTCGCTCGCTGTTTCGGGAAAAAAGATCCGGCTGGAATCGTTTCGGGGAAATCTGTGGGACGGGGCGCTTTCCGGTGCAGGGATATACGATGTTCGCACGGGGAAAGGGGATGCGAAGCTCTCGCTTGAGCAGGCGGCGTTCGGGAAGGCTCCCTGGGATTCCTGGGGAGTTTCCTGGCGTCCCGCCGGAAGGGGAACTCTTGTCCTTTCGCTGGCCGGGAGCCGGGAGATGATTCAGGGAACGATTTCCCTGACTAACCCGGCCGGGTTCGAGCGGCCGGAGACGGGGGGAGTCCGGGCGGCGAAGGTCGCGCTGCCTGTCGCGGCCTTCGCCGCCTGCGATTTTTTCCCCGGGAAAGAACTGCGGATACGGGATCTCCGGGTGACGGCGGGGAGGGCCGAAGCCACAGGCAAGGGAACTTTCGCCCAGGACGGAGGGAGACTCTCGTTCGCCGGGGGGTTCCATTCCCCCCGGGGACGGGCCGCGGACTACGGGTGGGCCTATCCGCTCGCCTGGGGAAACGTTGCCGGCGAGTGGGAGATTTCCGGGACCGTGGGCAACCCGCACGTAATTGCCGAGGTGAGGGCTAAAGAGCTCGCCGCCAGGGCTCTTCCCCCCGTCCACCTTTCTGGAAAACTGGAGGGGAATCCGGCGGACCTCATCCACTTCGTTGTGGATATCCCCGTCGACGTGGCGAAAGTAACGGCCGTAGGTACGGTATCGGGACCTCTCTCGCCACTACCCGCTCGCCTCGAGGCGACCGTGGGGGCGCACGCTATCGATTTCTCCCTTGCGGGGGCATGGGGCGCGGCCGTGCTCACCTCCCTGGGAAAGGACCCGGCCCAACTCAAGAAGCACACGGCCGGGATATCGGGGACGGGGGTCGCGGACCTCAGGATCTCGGTCGACAGGGGGGGCCACTTGCTCTCCGGGACGTTGTCCTCCCCCGAGATCCGGTTTCCGGGGACCAGCGCAAGGGCGGTTTCCGCCTCGGGGCACTGGGGCGAATCGTCCTCCGGGTCCCGCTGGGGTTTCCGCGCGGACGGGCAATTCGGGAATGGCCTGTTCCTGCTGTCGGGGAAGGGGGAGGGAAAAGAGGCCGAGGTCTCCGGGACGGTGGAGGATATCGACCTCCAGGCGATGGCTTCCCTCGTGGACCGGGAGTACGGCACCCGAATCGGTGGGCGCGCAACCATGCTTGTGGAGGCAAGGTCAGGCCCGAAAGGGTGGGAAATCGGGAAGCTCTCCGCCTCCGTTCCCCGGTTGTCCGCATCCGGGCTGATCCTCGAGAAGGTTTCCGCGGAGGGCTCTCTCGGGGCCTCCTCCGGATTGTTCTCGCTTGTTTCCGCCTCCCCCCGGGTGAGGGCTTCGGCGGACATTCGACGCGAGGGGGGGTGGCCGGTCTCGTTTTCGGTCAGGGCCGAAGGTGTCCCGACGGGGATGCTGCTCGATGCGATCGGCCGGAAGGAGGCGAGCGCCGGCGGGACGTGGGACGCGTTCGCCGAGGGAACCGTGAATGCCGCACACATGGTTGCGGGGAGGAGGGTGCAACCCGAGGCGTTTTCCGCGCTCCGGTTCTCCCTTTCGGCGGCCTCCCCGTCCTTTTCCGGGGTTTCCTTCGAGACGGTGCTCGCGGAAGGGAGAAAGTAGGACGACGC
>Ga0209641_10004845_pt1 | contig 11062 bp, 11 predicted proteins | sample RifCSP16_1_FD_184022 | JGI IMG/M metagenome (GOLD analysis project Ga0209641, IMG submission 184022) | Soil microbial communities from Rifle, Colorado - Rifle CSP2_sed 16_1 (SPAdes) (version 2) | ecosystem: Environmental > Terrestrial > Deep subsurface > Rock core/Sediment | place: Rifle...
AATTAACAATTCTTCTTTTTACGTTGTTATTTGTCTCTTCATCTTATTCATGTGCTGACTCGAAGTACATGGATGAAAAATTAAAAGTAATTCACGACAAATCATTTCCAATTTCTCCCGGAAACGATTTTAAACTGGATGCTTCTTCAGGAGATGTATTAATTTCAAGCTGGAATAAGAATGAAGTTCATGTTAAAATTTTAGGAAACGATAAGGCGAAAGAAAAAGTCGAATTCAATTTCAACGAGTCTGAAGATATGATTGAGGTTGAGGCAAAGTATGATTGGTCGTTGTTCATGCTAGTTAAAGGTGTACAATTAAGGTTTGAGGTGCAAGTTCCAAAAGAATTTAATATTGATGCCGCAACCTCCGGCGGAGATATAAAGCTTCAAAATGTAAAAGGAAAAGTAGCTTTGAAAACATCGGGTGGAGATATAAATGTTGCTGATTTGAACGGCAATGTCGAAGTGTCAACATCAGGCGGCGATATTACATTTAACAATTCTTATGGCGAACTGAATTTCTCAACTTCCGGAGGTGACATTAAGGGAAACAAATTTTCAGGCAAGTTGGAAGTTTCAACTTCCGGTGGTGACATAACTCTGCTCGGATCAGACGCCGTAATTAATGGTTCAACTTCAGGCGGCGATATTTCACTTGATTACAGCGGTCAGAATCAAGGAATAGAACTCAGCACATCCGGCGGAGATATTGCTGTAAAACTTCCCAAAAATGTTGGTGCTTCGGCTAATTTATCTACTCTCGGAGGAGATATCAAATCGGATTTTAAAGGAAATAATGCTGTAAATATTTCATCAACTAAGTTTGAGGCAGATATTAATAATGGAGGCAATCCTCTCGTACTAAAAACTACCGGTGGTGATATTGTTGTAAAGAAGAAATAATAAGATTAATTTTTATGACTGCTGTCGTGTTGAGCCTGTCGCAACATGACGGCAGAATTATTACCATTCAAAAAATACATCTTACCAATTTGACAAGAATTGATTATTTTTAACTAGAAACTTGCTGCCAACATTGTTTTATGAAACCAAAAATATTACACAGTTATCTCACCGATGACGAACTGCTGAGAATCTCTAATAAAATAAAAAATGTTGAGAAACAAACTTCAGGTGAAGTTGCTGTCAGCGTTCGAGAGTATAAATCTTTTTTTGAAGGAAAAAAACCGCTGCGGCAGCTTGCTGAAAAGGAGTACATTAGACTTGGAATCAATAAAACAAAAGAAGGTTCAGGGGTTTTAATTTTTCTTTTACTTTCCGAAAGACAATTCTATATTCTTGCTGATGATAATATTAATAAAATTACTGGTGAGAAAGTTTGGGCTGAAATTAAAGACATTATGCAAGAAAAATTTGTACGCGGAGAATTCTGCAAAGGCATATTGTACGGTATAGATGAAATTGGGAAAATCTTAGCACGGCATTTTCCAATTAGACCAGATGATAAGAATGAAATTTCTAATCGAGTTATAATTCAGAAATAAGAACGAACGAATAAATTTAAGGCACTGTTTACTTACTAGTAACTCAGTGCCTTTTTAATTTGTAAGAACTATAGTTCGATTTTAGTTTACCGATGTTACAAGCGGTTTAATCTTATCTTCTATATATTTCTTAGGAACAGCACCAATAACTGCATCAACTACTTTTCCTTTATTAAAAATTCCAATTGTGGGAATGCTTCTAATTCCGTAATGAATTGCAGTATTCTGATTTTCATCAGTGTTGAGTTTTACGACTTTCAATTTGCCGCTGTACTCCTGTGCAATTTCATTAAGTATGGGTGCTACCATTCTGCAAGGTCCGCACCAAGGAGCCCAAAAGTCAACTAAAACAGGCATATCGGCTTTTAACACTTCTTTTTCGAAATTTGCGTCAGTTCCTTCCACCGTATATTTCATTTTTCTTTCCTTTTTATTTAATCAATTAGATGTAAGGTCATTTAAAAGGATTCACATCAACCAATAGATGATGCAATTACAAATCCCGAAAGCCAATCCGCCTAAGGCGGACCAAATAAATTTCACTATCCAAATTCACAAAAGGAGTCTTTAGTACAAATTCCACGCATTTTTAAATTTTGAATGCTTTTAATTTGAGAATTATTTGGACTCTGTAATTTGATAATTGTGATTTTAAGAGTCTTTCAAAGTTCCGTTTGCATTACCTTCTCGTAGTAAGCTTTATATCCTTTGACTGCATGGAAAATAGCTGTAGCAATTTCCTCCTGACCTTTTGTGCTTTTAAGATACTCCGCATCTTTCTTATTGGAGAGAAAACCGCTCTCAATCAATACACTTGGCATTGAAGCACCAACCAAAACATAAAATCCAGCTTGTTTAACTCCGCGTGATTCAAAGTTAAACTTATTACTAAACTGATTATGAAGCAATTCAGAGAATTTTTCTGAATATTTTAAGTATGAAGAATGAGCCATACTCACAAGAATAAAATTTTCATCTGTCAGCTTTTGATAACGCTGCGGATCAGATTCATACTGAATTACAGCATTTTCCCTTTCGGCAATCTCAATTGCATCTTGAGTTTTTCCGGGTCGTAATAAATATACTTCAAAACCGCTTGCATTGGAATTTCTTTTCGCTGTCGAGTTACAATGGATTGATATGAAAAGCTTTCCATCATTTTCATTAGCAATTTTTCCGCGCTTGTAAAGCTCAACGAACTGATCATCACTTCTTGTGAAAACAACTTTAACATCTTTTAATTCTTTTTGAATCAGCTTACCAAGTTTCAAACCGATTGATAAATTAATATCCTTTTCTCTTGCACCATTCACACCAATTGCACCATAATCTTTGCCTCCGTGCCCGGCATCAATCACCACAACATCAAAATTCCATCGTTCAGACTTAACAATTTTATCAATGTTGTTCGTAAAAATTTTATTGTGGAGAGTTATTAAAATGTCGTTACCCTGATCGGCATTTAACACTTCGCTCGTAGTGAATTCTTCCCTCAAAGCGAATTTAATTTCACAATCGCTTCCGATGTTTTTTGCTTTTATATCTTTTATAAGTGCCACCTTATGCTCTTGAATGAACTTGCTCACATCAATATTTACCTCTCGAAAAACGATTGTAAGTATTCCATCTTTAAATGAGCTGTTGTAAGAATCAATCGGCTTGTTGCTTTTGATTCGAACCAAAGTCCCATTAGCTTTTTCATCCAAAGAAAAACCGGTTATACTAAACTGGGAATTTGTTCCATCAACTACTTTTACTTTAGGAATCTTCTCGTGCTTAATAACTAATTTGTTTTGCTCTGGCAAATCTATCTGCCAGCTTGATGCTGTCCTCAAAATTGGCAGGGCATAATTCAATGGAAGGTAGAGATTATTATTCATGAAATAGGTTGATGTAGGAAGCTGAATCGTTTTTGTAGTTTCTGTCTGTTTATTCTTTAGAATAATAAACGGATTTTTGATAGCTGCACGAATCGAATAATTATCAAATTGAATTTCTACTTTATCATTCTTAGCATCAAAGGAATAATTTAGCGATAGTGCTTCAGCAAAATGAATGAGAGAAAAATAAATTTGTCCTTCACGTACGTAAGCCGGCAAATAAGAAGTTTTATCACCATGCACTAACAATAACCGATTATCAACTTGGGCAGAAACAAAAGCATTGAAAACTATGAGCAGCAAGAAAATATTTTTTAGGTTTCTTAACATTTCAAATTAGATCAACCGACAAATGGAATCATAAATCCGCGTGACTTTTTATACTGCTCAAACTCTTCATTGAAATGTTTGGAAAGAAGCTTCTCTTCAAACGCAGCACGCATAATGAGAATAGGTATTTGAACAATTGCGATTGGAATCAAAATGTAACTTAAAGTTGCAAATCCACCACCGACATCAACTAAAATTTGGGAAAGATATTGCGGATGACGAATCATTTTGAAGGGACCTTTATCAGCAAGCTTGTGATCTTTAAAAATGACCATATCTTGTGAGTAACTTTCGCCTAAGCTTTTGTATGCCCAGATTTGAATCCATGAAAAACAAACATAAATAACTAATCCTGCTAATCTAAAATTGTTAAGATTAGCATTTTCTGCATAGTTTAATGTTCCGAGTTGAAAGACTGCAAGTATCAGCGCAACTAAACTTAATGTTGCCAATACTAAAGGAAGCTTTTGCAGATAGGTTTTCGGACGCTCTTTTACCGGAGTAACGGTTGATTTCAATCCTTTTTTTGCACCGGTTAAATTTGCTCCGAACGATGCAATGATATTTAAACCAACAATAACATTAATGGGATCCATATTAGGAATATTTCTTTTATGATTGAATGTGAATTGATATGCAACTGAAAAACCAATAATCAAAAAAAAACAGCGATACCGAAATCTATTTTAGCTTACCATGTTTGCGCATAATTTTTTCCCACTCTTCCACGCTTAATATCTCAGATTCATCAATCAACATGATAGGAATGTTGTTTTCAATTTTATAACGACGACGTGTCTTCTTATCGGTAGAAACCAAAGTATCGCCATTTAAAACCAAATCGGCTTTAGTTTCAGGACAGCAAAGTATGTCTAAAAGTTCTTTACTTATCATATTTTAAAAATTTAATAATTAAATTTAATTTTTATATTCTTTTTTATAACAAAACAAATGTTCAAAATCAATGAGTGTTACGAAATTCTCTATTAAACATATTTTTATTTAAAAAGATAATTAGGATTAAATTAAGCCAGGGGAAGCAGTAGATGATTATTAAAAATACGGCACCTTTTTATGTGCGTGTTCTAAGTGAAGTACTAAATTTTTCATCAGATATCGTTGATTTAAATAAAGAGGTGCGGCCAAGGGTATCCATAAGTGGGATATCATATTCCTTCTTAATTAAGATTCCTTTTGTTTTCAGCTTGTGATATAAGTTCAAAAAATCTTGATATTTTTTTTCACTCTCGAATTTCGATTTTTCATTTATTAAAATATTTTCAACTTGTTCAGTTATATTCATGTATACCTCCTAAAAATAATTTCGACTATGAAAAAAATTTGCATATCCCCTTTTTTCTATGAATTCAGTCGTTAAATCATTGTATGACCTAATTAATTTTCTAAGCTTCTCATTGTGTGTATAATCTTCAATTTTCAATTTTAATAACTTTTCAATAGTTTCAATCCCAATCCTCCTTGCATGAGAATGCCAATATTTGTTATCACCCAATTTATTTGCAACATCATTTGCTCTATCTTCTTTTTCTTTTTGAGTTACTGATCTTCCATCCCTGTGTTTTAACCAATCTTTAAATTTATATTTTACTAACCACTCTTTTAATAAAGTATTAGTAAGATTCTTAGCCTGCTCGTATACATTTAATGCAGCTAGATCTTGATTTTGTAGTATTATGAATTCTGCATCCGTTAAAATTCCATCATTGGCCTTTTTATCAGTTCCGCTACCTTATCAAGATAGCCTAATGCAGGAACCCACTGCTTACCATTCCAAACCTGCGGATCAATAGGTCCAAGAGATGAGGAATAATCCATGAAAATCTTATCGCCCGCCATACAAAAAATTGTTCCTGCTGACATTGCTGCATCAGGAACAATAAAATGCAGTTTATTGTAATGGTGTCTGATAATATCGACTAATTTTTCAACAGTTTCTACACTACCACCGGGAGTATTTAAAAATATAGTTAGTACATCTCTTCTAACCGCATCACTTTTTAAGGTTTCAATGAAATCGCGAAAATTCTTAATAATTCCTGGAGAAATTACACCATAGAAAAAAATTACATCAGAATCAAGATGACTTTCAATATCGGAGAGTTTGCTGTCGATTAAATCTTTTACTGCTTGGTCGAACTCATTCATAATTTAAATTTGAAAAAATATTTTATAAAAGCAATTTAAAAATTTAAATCAAATTAAAGATTTATTTAATACGAACTTATCAACTATCTAAATCTAATGCAAGTAGAATAGTAAGTAAAAATGCACGATGTAAATTTTATGCTACCCCTGAATTTTTTAAGGTTTCCTATACACTATATATAAATTGCTGAAATTTCATTAAGGTAGGACATATAGCGTCTTTACATGTAATTTTTATTTAACATGTTAAGTTAATTCTTTGTATCTGAAACAATCAACTGTATGATCGTTCACTAATCCGGCAGCTTGCATGAAGGCATAACAAATTGTTGAGCCGACAAATTTGAATCCCCGTTTCTTCAAATCCTTACTCATCTCATCGGATTCAGCAGTGAATGCCGGAATTTCTTTCAGCTCTTTCCAAGAACTTACTATTGTCTTTCCATTCACAAACTGCCAGATGTATTTATCGAATGTTCCAAATTCCTCTTTGACTTTTAGGAAAGCTATGGCGTTTGTAATCGAAGATTCAACCTTCAATTTGTTTCTGATAATTCCGTCATTTTTTAATAGCTGAGAAATTTTTCTTTTATCATACTTTGCTACTTTTTTAGGATCGAAATTGTCGAATGCTTTTCTGTAATTCTCCCGTTTCTTAAGAATTGTGAGCCAGCTTAAACCTGCCTGAGCTCCGTCAAGTACGATCATCTCAAATAATTTTCTGTCGTTATGGACAGGAACACTCCATTCCTTGTCGTGATATTTTATGTAAAGTGGATCGCTTATGGACCATTTGCATCTTGTTATTTCATTCATAAAAAATGTGAGATTTTGTTACAGAAAATTTGTTATCAAAATAAAACTCCCGCTTTACGGGAGTAAATTTAAGAATAATTATATCTACTTAACTCACGTTACGCAAAAAAGTTAGGGATAAGAGATGACATCTTTAATTTTTTTAGAAAATTCAGATTATTCGACATTTCTGTAAAAGATATGAGATTCAATTTTGCTTACTAAAAGATGTCTATTAAGAAAAAAATCAATAGTCATATTTCACCTTTTCCAAAAAAAATCTTTTTTGTACTTTGATTTTTGGGCTCGCTTTCTGAGAGTAACAGTATACCTTAATCTTTTCAGAGTTTATGTAATCTTACTTTACTCGAGTTTAGTTTTTTAATTTAATAATAATTAAGCGTCTATCTGAGCCTCAAGGGCTACGGTAAATTTTTAATTTTAAGGAAAGAGATTAACCGTCATCATGGCTCTCTTGGAGCAACATCTTTATTGAATCTTTCTTTCCAAATTTTAGATTACATGTCAATTATTCTTAATTAAGATTTCTGCTTATTTAACTCTCTCCATTGGTATGCCTTATAAGGTTTCTTATTTTTCATTACTGCATAGGTCACCTTTGCTATATATCTTGCTATTTGATTTTTTGCTTCTGCTATAGGATGTCCTTTCTGAAGCAGAACCTCATAATATTCTCTTATATCATTATTTCCACCAATAGCTGCAAGAGCTGCACTCTTATAAACATTCTTTAGTATTCTTGAATATCGGGGATTTTTCTTTCCGTAATTTTTTCCCCCGCTTTCTCTGTCGTGTTTTACTAATCCGCACATTGCCCAATATTTATATTTATTCTCAAATCTTCTTGCATCTATTACAACCGAATATATCTTTACCCCTGATGTTTCTTTTATGCCCGATACCTGGCATAACATTTTTATTACTTCGTTTTTCTTCTTTAATTCCTTAAATACTTCTTCATATTTTTTCTTTTCTTCTTCATATAATTTTATTGCCCTTTTCTGCTGTCCTTCTACAAATGATAATATCTCCTCTCCCTTTTTTATTTTGTCTTTTTTATACTTTAATCCTTCGCCTCTATATAATGCTGAATTCTGATTCTTTATTCTAACCCCTGATTTTACAAGCGCTATATATGCACTGGCTAGCTTTCTTATCTTATAGTCTTCATTTGATGTGTGATAGACTTCTTTTAATAATCCGCTTCTTAGCAATAAACATAATTTCCTCGCGTCTATTTTATCGTTCTTTGCACCTTCCTTTAGTAAGGAGTTCCTATATGGATCGCATATCAATATCTTATCTACACTTTCAAGCAACTCCACATATAACCAGTGACTACCCGTTGTTTCTTCTATTGTCAATATCTTTTTGCCTTGAAGCCCTTTTAGATACTCTTTTATTTTTTTTATGTCTGATGGAAACATTTTTGTTTCCGGTTGATTTGAGCCTGCTCTCATTCTGGCAATGCTCACATCTTGCTGTGACCAATCTATTGATAGATAATGTTTATAATATGGATTATTATTATTTTCCATTTAGGGTCTCCTTTCTTTTTTGAGATTCATTTTTCCACCTAATATAATAGGTGCTAATCCTTAAAGAAAGCGAGACCTTTTCTTAATTTACCGTCATCTCTCGGTCTGCGTAAGGTGAATACTTAAGATAAATAGTATACATGTTGTCAACTCTGGACAATTTTATAAGAATGTGTAATCTCAACTGATTTATTTAACATGTGAGTCACAGAGCAATATTTTGTTTGTGATAATTCAATTGCCCTTTCAACATCTTTTTCTTGAATATCTTTTCCATAGAAAACAAATTCAATATTTATTTTTGTATAAACCTGTGGATGTTCATCAGCCATTTCAGCAGTAATATTCATTTCAAAGTCATCCAACTTAACTTTTTTCTTTTGAAGAATTACGATGACATCGCTGCCGGTACAACCAGCTAATGAAAGTAAAATTAATTCTTTGGGTCTGATTCCTGCGTCGCTACCGCCAAAATTTTCCGGTCCATCCATTGTTATCCAATGATTCGAATCAGTTTTTCCTGCAAGAGTGATTCCTTTGATTTGCTTTACATAAGCTGTTTTTGTTGACATTATAACTCCTAAATTTTTTTAGATTGTTTGATGATTCGAGCATTATAAAAGATTCTTGATCCTAATATGTAATTTAATTATGATTTTATATCTTTTTATCAAGCAAAATAATTATTTATCAAGAAGGCAAATAACATGAGGACTGAAAAATTTTTAGCAAAATCCAACGAAAAAATTAATCTTTCAAAAATCCCGACTGATGATACGCAAAACTTTGCAGATAAGTCAGATGCAAATAAAATGGTTGAAGAAAACATTGAGAGAATGCAGGAGCTTCAATACCAGCTTTATGCAAGTGATAAATATTCACTGCTGTTTATCTTCCAAGCTATGGATGCGGCAGGAAAAGATTCTACTATAAAACATGTAATGAGCGGATTGAATCCTCAAGGGACGCAGGTTTTTAGCTTCAAGAAACCTTCGGAAGAAGAATTAGATCACGGATATCTCTGGAGAATAAGTAAAGCATTGCCGGAAAGAGGTCGCATTGGAATTTTCAATCGTTCACACTACGAGGAAGTATTAGTAGTTCGCGTTCACGATTTAATAAAATATCAAAAATTGCCTGAAGAAGTTACAACAAATGACATCTGGCAAAAAAGATATGAGCAGATTAATAATTTTGAAAAATATCTTTATGAAAATGGAACTATCATTCTGAAATTTTTCTTACATGTTTCTAAGGAAGAGCAAAAGAAAAGATTTTTAGAAAGAATAGAAGATAAATCTAAGAATTGGAAATTTGCCGAAGCCGATTTGAAGGAAAGAGAATACTGGAATGATTATCAAAAATGTTATCAAGAAGCAATATCGGCTACAAGTAAAGATTATGCTCCGTGGTTTGTTATTCCTGCAGATAAAAAATGGTTTACGCGGCTTCTTGTTTCAGAAATAATTGTGAAAAAACTTGAGAGCTTGAACTTAAAGTATCCTGAACTCGGTAAAGAACAGTTGGACAGTCTCGAAAATTGTAAGCAGCAGCTGTTAAGTGAGAGGTGATTGGAAAACTTCGTCGATCATTTTTCACTTGCTGATTATTGGTTAGAGTTATATATTTGCCCGCAATGAAAAACTCTATTAAATACAAAAGACGAATATCTTCAATATTTCTCTATGCTTATTTAGCTTTTGTAATTGCCAGCACAATTCATTTTCATGCATATTCACTCTTCAATGATCCAAGTATTAACAACTATTCTAAATCAAATTCTGTAAGCAGCCATTTTCTTGCCGGAAGTTATCCATTCTGTGCGATCCACCAATTTGCAGAAACAATCCTCGATCTTAAATTTTCGTCAAATAATTTATCGCCCTTTCTAAATGAAAGAGAAGAATTAAATTTAGTTTTAAGCGATAGGTTCCCCTCAAAGTTTTTCTTCACAAAAAATACATCCAGAGCACCACCCGCTTTCTCCTAATCATCTAATATTTTTTTATTTCCATCTTTCTCTTAGAGCTATGGGGCTTTCATAAAAACTCTCAGCTCCAAAAGAAGGATGATAAAACAGTTTCATAGGATTTTAGGAGAAAAAATGAAAAACATCCTGCTCTTTATTTTAGTCTTATTCTCAATTACGAATATACATTCACAGTCAAACGTGAACCCAGATATTAGTCTTATTGGATCTTTCAGTGCCTTTACTAATAACGTTGAAGAAACGCCTGAATACGGCAAACTGAACTTCGAAATACCATCAATGGAATTGTACATCGATGGATATTTGAATCCATACTCACGAGCTACGGCAAACATTGCCTATGAAGAAGGTGAATTTGGTGTTGAAGAACTTTATGCACAAATTCTAAGAGGTCTTCCTCTCAATATGCAAATTAAAGCTGGAAAATATCTCGTTGGATTTGGTAAGTTAAATACGATTCATCCTCACGCCTGGCAGTTTATTGAACGATCTTTGTTTCATCAAATATTTTTTGGTGAAGAAGGGTTAAATGATATCGGCGTAAATTTTAGTTTCATTCTTCCAACAGAAAGTTTTTACAGTAATCTGGATCTTGGCATTTACAAAGGTGATGCTATTGCAAAAACCGAAGTCCTTGATCCTGAAGATGCCAACAGCTATTTAGACTTAAGAGGCAATTCACCAATTTTTGTCGGGCGGTTAAGCAGCTTTTTTGATCTTGATGATTATACAAATCTTGAGGTTGGTTTAAGCAGTTCTTATGGCATTCATGCTAAAATGAATTTTAATACTTTTGGTGATTCATCTGCGGAACTTGAAAATAAATCATTAAAAT
>Ga0209641_10004846_pt1 | contig 11061 bp, 10 predicted proteins | sample RifCSP16_1_FD_184022 | JGI IMG/M metagenome (GOLD analysis project Ga0209641, IMG submission 184022) | Soil microbial communities from Rifle, Colorado - Rifle CSP2_sed 16_1 (SPAdes) (version 2) | ecosystem: Environmental > Terrestrial > Deep subsurface > Rock core/Sediment | place: Rifle...
TCAATGATCAGGTAGTCGGCGGCCTTGCGCGTGATTCTTCCTGTGATCGATGCGATCATCTCATCCTTCTTATGCTCATGCCTTTGCCGGGCTGCCGGAGGGACGAAGAGTTCTTGAGCATCTCTTTCAACCGGGAAGAATGGATATGGCAGATCGCGGCGGCGAGGGCGTCGGCGGCGTCCGCCGGATGCGGCGCCTTCGGCAGATCGAGAAGCGCCTTGACCATCATCTGCACCTGTTTTTTCTCCGCCTTTCCGCTGCCCACCACCGCCTGCTTCACTTCGAGCGGAGCATATTCGAACACGGGCAGGCCGGCGTTTATCGCCGCAAGGATGGCCACGCCTCTCGCATGCCCGAGCTTGAGCGCGGATTTGATGTTCTTCGAAACGAACAGGTCCTCGACGACTACGATGTGGGGCTTGTACTTGTTTATGATCTTTTCCAGTTCCTCATAGATCTTTTTCAGTCTCATCGGGAACGGCTGCTTGGCGGACGGACTGATCCCGCCTGACGCCACATGGAACAGCTTATGGTCCTCCTCCGCGACAATTCCGTACCCGCTCGTGATCGTACCCGGGTCAATGCCCAGCACCCTCATACAGCCTCCCCTTTTACCCCTTGATGCATGATACATGATTCACGATACAGGATAAGTACAATTTTTCATCATCATGCATCGTGCATCGTGGATCCTTCGCTCTACGCGGCGTTCAGGATATCATCAGGAATATCGAAATTGGCATACACGTTCTGGACATCGTCATTGTCTTCGAGCGTCTCGACAAGCCGGAGCATCTGCTGCGCTTCCTTGCCTTCGAGCTTGACATAGGTCTGCGGGACCATGGTGATCTCGGCGACTTCCGGGGCAAGACCCGCATCCTCGATCGCCTTCTTCACCTTCTCCAAATCGTTGGGGGGGGTGGTAATGACGAAATTATCATCCTCGGTCTGCATGTCTTCCGCGCCCGCGTCAAGGGCGAGCGACATAAGCTTGTCCTCATCGGCCTTTTCCCGTTTGACGACGACATACCCTTTCTTGTGGAACATCCAGGAAACGCAGCCCGCCTCTCCCATGTTGCCGCCGGCCTTGCTGAAAATATTACGGATCTCGGAAACGGTCCTGTTTTTGTTGTCGGTCATGGATTCGACCAGTACCGCGACCCCGCCCGGTCCGTATCCTTCATAGGTTATCTCTTCGTACGAGACCCCCGGCAGTTCGCCCGTGCCTTTTTGGATCGCGCGCTTGATGTTTTCGGCAGGCATGCTCACGGCCTTTGCTTTGGCAACCGCAGTCCTGAGACGCGGGTTCCCGCCGGGATCGCCGCCGCCCAGCCTGGCGGCCACGGTGATCTCTTTGCCGATCTTCGTGAAGATCTTGCCGCGCTTTGCATCGGTAGCCGCCTTCTTATGTTTCGTCGTTGCCCACTTTGAATGACCTGACATGAAACCTCCTGAAACGATAAAATTCATTGCAAAATGCAAAAGTCAAAATGAATATTTCAAAATTCGAGAAATGCCCTCATACCTTTTGCACTTTGCATTGTGCACTCTGCCTTTTGACTTCGGCATTTCTCCGAATGCCGCCTACTTCCCCGCCTGGTATTCATACTCCATGTCTTCCTTGAGCCTGGTGAAGATCATCCTGCCCGCGGCGGTCTGGAGCACGCTCGTGACGACCACCTCGATGTTCTTGTTGATATGCCTGCGGCCGTTCTCCACCACGATCATCGTGCCGTCGTCGAGATACGCAACGCCCTGGCCCTGCTCCTTGCCTTCCTTGAGCACGAACACGCGCATGCTCTCGCCCGGCAGCGCCACGGGCTTGACCGCGTTCGACAGGTCGTTGATGTTGAGCACCTTCACTCCCTGGAGCTCCGCGACCTTGTTCAGATTGAAGTCGTTCGTGATCACCTTGGCCCCGAGCTTTTGGGCAAGCGCGATGAGCTTGCTGTCCACCTCGCGGATCTTTGGAAAGTCGTCCTCGGTGATGCGCACCTCCATGTGGTTCATCTTCTGGATGCGGTGCAGGATGTCAAGACCTCGCCTGCCGCGCGCACGCTTCAGCGAATCGGAAGAGTCGGCGATATGCTGGAGCTCCAGGAGGATAAAATGCGGAATAATGATCGTGCCGTCGAGGAATTCCGTCTCGCAGACATCGGCGATCCTGCCGTCGATTATGACGCTCGTGTCCATGATCTTGACGTTCTCATCGGAGACGCCCTTGAACAGCTTTCTGATGTCCGCAAGATGGAACCGCTCACCCTCCCTCACGCCGATCGTAACGCCCAGATATCCGAAAAAAGCGTTCAGCAGGAGGACGATGAAGTTGACGATGCTCCTTTCCAGCGGCACGAGCTTGAGCGGCGACGCGATGATGTTCGCCGAGAACAGTCCGATGATGAATCCGAGAATACCGCCGATAATGACCTTTAATGATACCCGTCTGAACATGAGTTCGGTAAGGATAATGAGGACTGCAACGCCGAATCCGAAAGCCATTCCTTCGGATTTACCGATCTGATCACCCATCTGCGTGGCTGCGTAGTACCCGGTGAGTGTGCCGAAACAAACAAACAGCAGCCGAATGATAATAAGTCCCATATGCAATCACCTCCTTCTTTTGGATGATGGTATATATAGAGTAATGTAATGAGATAATAAAAAAGCGTATCCCGGAACAGGAACAACGAAAACACGACCGCCGCTATTCAGGCTTTATGGTAACAAAAAGGTCATCACCCTTCCTTTTTATGAGGAGCAGAATTCTTTCCTTTCCCTTGATCTTTGATACCGCCTTTTTATAGTCTTCAATCGTTGCGATATCCTTCTGCATCCCCTTCTGGTTGATCTGAAGGATAACGTCGCCGGGGCGAAGACCTGCTTCAAACGCCCTGCTGCCCTGGTCGACCTTTATGATAAGCACTCCCTTCGCGTCCTCGTCAAGTCCGAAACGCCTTGCAATATCGGGCGTGATCTCGTGTACGACGATCCCGGTAAGCGCACTGCTCTCCTGCTCGTTCCCCGCCTCTTCGTCGGGAGCGGCCTCGGCGAGTCTCTTCGGCTGCTCAGTGATCACCGCCTCCACTTCTATCTCTTTCTTTTTGCGGAGAAGCTTTATCTTCACCGTTGTCCCGAGGGGGGTCTGGGACACTATATTGCGCAGGTGGCCCGTGTCTTCCACGACCTTGCCGTTGAACTGGAGGACCACATCGCCCTGTTTAATGCCGGCCTTTTCAGCAGGGCTTCCCTTCATCACGCCGCTCACGAGCGCTCCCTTCAGGTCCTTCACGCCGAATTCCTCGGCAAGGTCGGACGTGACCTCCTGGATGCTCACACCGAGCCAGCCGCGCACGACCTTCTTGAACTTGATGAGGCTCTCCATGACCTGTTTGACCATGGAGCTCGGCACGGCGAACCCGATCCCCTGATAGCCGCCGGTCCTCGAGACAATGGCCGTGTTGATGCCGACCAGCTCGCCCCGCGCGTTCAACAGGGCGCCGCCGGAATTTCCCGGGTTGATCGCCGCGTCCGTCTGGATGAAATCCTCATAGTCCGCGATGCCCACATTCGCCCTTCCGACCGCGCTGATAATGCCCATGGTCACGGTCTGATTGAGCCCGAAGGGGTTGCCGATGGCGAACACGATCTCTCCCACCTTGAGCTTGTCGGAAATCCCCCAGGGAAGCGCCGTGAGGCCCTTCGCGTCGATCTTGATGACGGCGATGTCCGTCTTCGGATCAGCGCCGATGAGCTTTGCCTTGTAGTCCTTCTTGTTCGAGAGCATTACCTTGATTTCCTGGGCCTTCTCGATGACATGGTTGTTCGTGACGATGTATCCGTCCTCGGACACGATCACGCCGGAGCCCAGGCTCTGCTCCTTGCGCTCCTTCGGCATATTGGGATGCGGCGCCTGGTCCCCGAAAAACCTCCGGAAGAACGGGTCTTCGAAAAAATCGAACGGGGCTTCCTCACGCGCCTTGATCACCCGTGTCGTTGATATATTCACCACCGAAGGGGTGGCGATCGTCGCGACCTCGGACTGGGCATCGCTCAGCTGCGTGAGCACCTCTATCGACTTGGAAGACACCTGGCTCTTCGCCGGCAAAGGAGATATGATACCGAGGTGCGAAGACAGGATGAGACCGACGAATACCCCCACGACAAGGATAAAAGCAGCGGATATATACCATCTCTTTTTGTTCATCATGGTACGGGAGACCTCCTCACGCGCGGTACTGCGCTGCCCGGGTACTGTAAAAAACCATTCTACCAGAAAGAAGTCAGTCTTTTCAAGCATTTTTTGTATTTGACAATGAAGGCTGTTACACTATAATACCACCATTCTGAAAATTGATTACCATGAAATTCAGGAGGTTTTTTTTGGCCGCTATTCGAAAAAAAAGAAGCCTTGCCGCGCGCGAACTGGAAGAACTCGACAAGCGATACCTCTGGCATCCTTTCACCCAGATGAGCGACTGGGAAAAGGAGCCGCAGCTCGTTATCGAGAGCGGCAAAGGCAGCGCCCTCATTGACATCCGCGGAAAAAAATATATCGACGGCGTATCGTCGCTCTGGGTCACGGTCCACGGCCATAGGAAAAAAGAGATCGACCGGGCCGTTGCCGCTCAGCTCAAGAAGATCGCCCACTCCACGCTCCTGGGGCTTTCGAACGTGCCTGCTGTTTTGCTCGCCGAAAAGCTCGTGCAGATCTCCCCGCCGGGGCTCTCAAAGGTCTTTTACTCCGACAGCGGCTCCACAGCCGTTGAGATCGGGCTCAAGATCGCGTTCCAGTACTGGCGGCAGAAAGGACAGGAGTACAGGAGCAAGACCGGATTCATCTCTCTCAAGGAAGCGTACCACGGAGACACGATCGGCTCAGTGAGCGTTGGCGGCATTGACCTGTTCCACGAGATATACAAGCCCCTGCTTTTCCATTCCAGCAAGATCGACACGCCGCATTGTTATCGCTGCGCCCTCGGCATGACCTCTCCCGCCTGCAATCTGGCCTGCGCTGAACAGGCCGAGGAAGTGATCAGCCGCAGCAGCCGTGAGACCGCCGCGCTGATCATTGAGCCGCTGGTGCAGGGCGCGGCAGGCATGCTCGTCTCCCCGCCCGGCTACCTGCGCCGGATCAGGGAGCTCTGTACTAAGTATGACATCCTGATGATAGCCGATGAAGTCGCCACGGGATTCGGAAGAACCGGGAAAATGTTCGCCTGTGAGCATGAGGGTGTTTCTCCCGACATCATGTGCGTTGCCAAGGGCATTACCGGCGGTTACTTGCCCCTTGCCGCAACACTCACGACTGACGGGATCTTTCGCGGCTTCCTCGGCGAGTATCGCGAGCTCCGGACGTTCTTCCACGGCCACACATACACGGGCAACCCGCTTGCCTGCGCCGCGGCAATAGCCAATATCGACCTCTTTAAGAAGGAAAAGACGCTCCGGAAGCTGGAGCCCAGGATATCGTACCTGTTTGAACAAATGGGCCGGTTCAAACAGCTCAAGCATGTCGGAGACTTTCGACAGAAGGGATTTATGGCCGGTATCGAGCTCGTAAAGAACAGGGAGACGAAGGAACCCTACCCCCTCGAGGACAAGATGGGGATCAGGGTGGTCCTTGAGTGCCGCAAGAAGGGCATCATCATCCGCCCCCTCGGGAACGTGATCGTCCTCATGCCGCCGCTCTCGATCTCAATGAAGGACCTCAAGCGCATCATGGAGATCGTGTACGCGGCGATTAAAAAAGTGACGGAAGGGAACTAAGACACACTATTTGTTTTTTTCTGGTGCGGGGGAAGACGGCCCCTGCTCCTTCTCCGCGGATTCCAGAAAAGCATCCAGGGCTTTGATCGCCTCTGCGGCGTTCTTGCCCTTTGTCGCGGACCGCTCTTTCGCTTGCTCCACGCTCTTCCCGACCCCGGCAACGCCATGGATCACATCGTTGACATGGGCAAAGGCCAGATAGAGTACGGCAACAGCGGAAAGACCGATGCGGGCAAGTGGGACGATTTTGTCGTATTTCCGGGATTCTACCACCTCTTTCAATCTTTCCAGGACCACGTAAATGACGACAAGGACCGTCATCACGATGATGGTATTTGCAAGTCGTTTGCTGAACGGTTTTTCCTCACGGAGGGGCGGCGATGAAGCGTCCCCCACGGCCGGTGATGCTGATAACATTACATCGTGCGTTTCCTGCCGGCCCGAAGTCAGCTTCGGCTCGTTTTTCAACTCGCCGCTGAAAATGACCGCCTTTGGCCGGTATTTTTCAGGGACGGACTGAAGGTCGTCGGCATAACAGACAACGCCGTCCTTATCGACGTATTTATAGAGAACGGCAAAACTGTCCCGGGCCAAAAACAGAGCGAGAACGAAGATAACGGCAACAGAAATCAGGAACATCTTTTTCATAAAGGCAACCTCACATTCGCAAATTTAACAGATTCTAAAGAATTATCATGCCGTCGTCAACACGGTTTACACGGCTTCATCAGGCCGCCGCAGGACGCGATGCCGACATGCCTTCTTTCTTTGAGAACGCAAGCACGGCAGGCAAGATAAAATTGGCGATCGGAAGAAGCGTAAGCAGGCCGAGCCACTTGTTCTTGCCGAGGTTTTCGGCAATACACATCCAGAGGTACACCGCGACGATCAGGTTCACGAACGGGATGAAGAACAGGAGGATCCACAACAGGGACTTACCGGCTGACTGAAAGAAGGTCCACACCTGGAGGATCGGTATCCACGCGAGCCAGGCGGCGGGCACATCCAGTTTTTTCGCGATCAGGAAAAGACAGAGTGAGCTATAGAGGTAAAACACTGCCGATACGATAAGAATGACAGACATAAACCCGGCCAGCATGGCGGCAAGCATCTCCGGGGAAGGCCCGTTCTCGAATCCTGGCAGCGAAGGCATCCCTGATGGGGGCATTGCCTGCGCCGGAGGCATGGGCGCTGTCGGCACAGGCTGGATTGCCTGCCCGACGGGTGGAACGACCGATTTGCCTGTTTGCTGCGCCGGCATCTGAGGCGCCGGTTCCGCGGACTTGTTGACCTGAGTGCCGGCCACAGGCTGTACCGCCGCTGGTGAGGGCTTGGGCTGGACCGGCTCCTTCTTTTCCAGGGGGGCTGCCGGCTGCTGAACAACCTGCTCATCGCCGGCAGGTGCGGTCGCCTCCGTCCGGCCGATTGGTGATTCCTTCTCTTCCTTCCCTCGATCTTTGGATGGCTTCGGATAATCGGTTATGTGGATCTGGCCTTTTTCATCGACCCACTGATAAATAGCGTAGGAAGACCGCATGAACAAAAAAAACAGTAGAAACACGAGGATAATAACAGCGGAACATGCTCTTTTCATGCGGTTCTCCTTGCTCACTTTCATGGAGAGATCTGTAAAACTTTAGCATGGCGCTGTTCAATCTGTCAAGGTACGAAAGCGGTTTATTCTGGATACTATCGGTCCCCAAAAGGCCGGGCATGGTCATTACCGGAGCGAAGCGACGGACAGGGCAATTTTCACCCGTTTTTTGTCACAATTTATGCTAAACTTTTTCCCAGATCACCTGTCTGAACAGGCAAGCGCCGTACGATAAAACCAGGTGGACGTTGAAACCTTTTTTAAAAGGGGGTGATGAATATGACCTGACAGGATAAACGCTGTTGTGGAGGTTCATTTTTGGACCGGATTACGGTAAAAAAGGAGAATAATAAATCATGAGACGTTTCATTACGGGTATGTTAGGAATTAGTTCAGCAACAGTGCTTATGGCATCCGCTCTTTACGCGGGCCCCACTGATGATCCGCGAATTCAGAAACGGGAGCAGAACCAGGAAAAGAGGATCGAACAGGGCGTTAAAAGCGGTGAGCTTACCCCCCGGGAAGCAGGCAGGCTTGAACGTCAGCAGACAAAGATCAAGCAGGACGAAGAGAGAATGAAATCAGACGGGAAATTGACCAAACAGGAAAGAATGAAGCTCAACCGCGAGCAGAACAGGGCGAGCAAGAGTATCTATAGACAGAAACACGACAAGCAAAAAACGAACGGGTCGCGGTAACCTTTCATATTTATCATAGCCGAACTGCGAGAGCGGTTTCAGGAACATGAGGGGAAACGAGAACAGGCGTTTCCCCTCTTTTATATTGTCCTGATGCCACGAGCGGGTGAGCGACTCAACCCCTCGACCCGAAAGGTAAAAAACATTATCGGTGACTTTGTCCTCACTGAGCGGCAAGGGGCATCCGTATCCTTCCGCAATCCGAATGTTTCCGCCGCTCCAGCCGCTTCAATCAGACAACGTATGATATTTCGTCGTCACCCGCCGGGTCTTTTCATCAAACTCGTTATAGCCGAATTTTTTCGCATCGATCCAGAAGATCTTATAAAAGTCCTGGCCGATTATGACCAGCCGGGGCTTGGCAAAAATACCGGAAAGGAACCCTTTTATCTTCAACGTAGATATCCCATTGATCCCGTTGAAAAGGACCATTCCATTCTCCTGATTGTACAGGAAATTCGTGGTCCTTGCCGCGTTGACCTCATCGATGACCTTTTCTTTTTCTTTTTCGATATCATAGATCGCGAGGACCGCTCTTCCTTCGGGTGCATCCTCCCGCTGATATGCGAGAAATACATGGGTGTTATCCACCAGGTCGTATCCGTAAAAATCCGTATCATACTTTAAACTTTTCACCAATATCTTTTTATCTCCCGGCCGATAATCGGCTTTTCGATAGAACAATGACGAGTCCAGCAATTGCAGCGATTGACCGGAAACAAAAGAGGGGGGGACGATCATGAGCAGCGCTCCGAGAAAAATAAAGGTTGACCTCATACTACACCTCCTTATGCGGCTCAATGTTTCCGCCACCGCGGATGTCAGCAAAGACCATAAGCTTCGTGCTGCCGAACGCCGGGAATGGTCAGGTGTTTATATGCGAGAATCGGCTTTGATAAGGAGCTACGGTAAAAGGATATTACAAAACGGAAAAAATGTAAAGCGATAAACAGTGAGCGCCGGGACCCCTTTTTGCGTGCTTTGGCGGAAACAACTATGTTATAATCTACACGATGTCAGCGGTATTTTTGAAAGTGCACGCTCGCAAAGACAACATCACATCAGGCGAGATAAGGAGCTTTCTCCATGGAACAATCGCTCGATCTTGAACGGGAAAAAAAGAAAAATATCCGAATTGCCATAGGCGTCGCCGCATTCGGTATCGGGGCGTTCATGGCCCTCTATGTGCTCATGTTTGCGCTCATGTTCCTTTCGCCATCTACAATGTTCAAGATCTTCCCCGACTTTTCGTGGACGGAGAACGTCATGGGCGTGAACAACAAACTCTTCATCCTCTCCAAGCGCGTTGACTTCAAGGGCGCCTCGCGTGAGAACCCGCCGGCGGAGAGGACCACGCTCGAGACGTTCGACGGCAAGGCGTTATCCGGTCCCGTGGAGATCCCGTCCTTTGCTTCCGTCTCCCCCGTGAAAGACAAGTTGTATTTTTTTTCGGAAGGCCTGTACCGGACGTTTGACGGGGACAAATGGGAAGAGGTGAAAAACACGGCGATCGGAAGCACACCCGCTGGCGCGGTGGGTGAAGAAGGAATATGGGTGCTCAGCACCGTTAACAAGAAGCCTTTTCTGGCCCTGCTGACAACGCATGATGTCAGGCAGGTTCCTCTTCCGGACAGCGCCTTGACCACTATTTGCACCACGCAGCTTGTGAGCGCCGGAAACGGGCTTTCTCTCTTCTGGAAGAAAGAGAAGTCCCTTGTCTGGTCTGAATATGACGGTAAAAAATGGGTCCGGACCGCATCCTTTGAAGATATCGGACAATACCGGGCTCTTGCTCTTGATAATAGTATCCTCTTGTTGCAGGTCCGGGAATTTGGCGACCGGCCGAAGGTCATGATGAGAACGTATCGGAACAATGCCTGGTCGGAACCCGCAACCTACGAGCTCCGCGGGTTCTCCTTTCACACAATACCGATGGTTTTCCAGAACGCTCCGGCCCTCTATCGTCAGGAACTGTTCCGATAGAGATACTATCTTCTTGACGAAGGCAGGATGAAAGGCCCGTTCCCCATACAAAGACAGGTCCTTGTTTTCGGGCGCGCTCCAAAAGTGATCGCCATTGCCCTCGCCCTGAACATACCATTTTTCCTTGCCATTTTCCTTGTCTCCGTCGTCATCGGCAAATTCAAGCGCAGAACATGGCGTATTGATTCCGGAGAATATGAATTCGCAAGCCTGTTCAGGCGCTTTCTGGCGAAAATGATCGATTCTTTCATCGTCCTCGGTCCCATCGCCGCGGCTTTATATTTTCTCCTGACCGAAGATATGTTCAGGGCCAATCCCTTCAAGTTCATGGCGTTTATTATTTTCGGCGTCCTGTCCCTCGTCATGGGAGGATTTTTTTATCATTCTCTGCTCGAAGGCCTGTGGGGAAAAACGCTCGGGAAAAAGATCTGCGGTATTGTTGTGCTCAAGGATGATTTCACCCCGTGCACGCTCGGAAGAGGGTTCATAAGGAACATCATGAGGATCGCGGACACTATGTTCTACTATCTTGTCGGCGTCACGGCAATGGCCGGCACCATGAAGTGGCAGCGGCTCGGAGATCTTGTCGCGGAAACCGTGGTCGTGAAGAGCCGGAAAAGACCAGATGAAAAAAGGTGAACCTGCCGGGTGTTTGTCATTGCGGGCAACCGCAGGGAGCGCGGCAAACTCTTCATAGCGTGCAGACTGCCGCCCTGCCGCTATTACGGAGAATTGTATTATGAAGCAGAAATTCCTCGTTGCAATGCTGTTCCTGTTTCTGTCCTTTCCCCTGATCGTCCCTGCTGCTGAGATCAACTGTCTGAAGTGTCACAAGAAACTGACACAGGGCAAATCAGTGCATCCGGCCCTGGCCATGGGGTGTCCGACCTGTCACTCCGCGCTGGATGCCAGGGCCGTCCCGCACAGGAAATCGAGCGCTATCACACATGGGCTTTCAGCAGAACAGCCTGAGTTATGTTACGGATGTCATGACAAGGCGGTATTTACCAGGAAGAACGT
>Ga0209641_10004848_pt1 | contig 11059 bp, 11 predicted proteins | sample RifCSP16_1_FD_184022 | JGI IMG/M metagenome (GOLD analysis project Ga0209641, IMG submission 184022) | Soil microbial communities from Rifle, Colorado - Rifle CSP2_sed 16_1 (SPAdes) (version 2) | ecosystem: Environmental > Terrestrial > Deep subsurface > Rock core/Sediment | place: Rifle...
ATTTCAATGTCAGATGCTTCAAAGAAAGGATTATCTTTTATTGCAAGCCGCACCATCTCAAGCCTGTGCTCAGGAGAAATGAGGGAGCCGTTGTCTTTGTGCGGCGGCTGAAAGGTGGGCATGAAAAGCGCCTTGTCAAGTCCAAATGCCTCCCTTACCTCCTCGGCAATCCTCAGGTGTCCGAAATGAATCGGATTAAAGGTTCCGCCCATTATGGCTATGCGCATATACTTGCGTTTTCCTTTGGGCCGGCGATAAGGGCGCATCTGCAACCCTTCTTGCTGGTCCAGTATTTTCCTATCCCTGTTTGTATAGCATATTCCGATAGAAAGCTCCACCACACAAGAGAAATAAAAGGTTCAAATAACAAGCATCAAATAACAAATAATTTTCAAACTTCAAATTCAAGACACCCTGTTTTAAAGCTTGGAATTTGTCAATCGGAATTTATTTGGTGTTTGTAATTTGCTGTTTGAAAATTTAGAACATAGGACTCCATGCAGGCTTCTAACAGGTTCATAGGATACATATCTTTTTTATCAGGCATCTCTCGCACTTTTTTACATCTTTCTTTCTGGAGCAGCGCTTAAGTATTCCGAGCCTGCACAGGGCAAAGTCGTATTTCACAGGGTCTTCAGGGTCAAGCCCTTTAAGATTTTCTGTAATCTCTTCTGCCATTTTCCAGTCAGGGCTCTTCCTTTTTGTAAGACCGATGTTTTGGGATATCCGCGCTATGTGCGTGTCCAGGGGTATTATGAGCTTATCCGGACTAATCTCTTTCCACAGACCAAAATCAAGGCTGTCGCCGGTCCTCACCATCCACCTGAGATAGAGGTTCAATCTTTTACAGGGGCTTCCATCCTCGGGGGATGGGAAGAAAAATCTTACACCTGCGTTTGCAGGGAGGTTTCCTTTGCCGTATATACCGGATGAATCAAGGGATAACACCCTTTCAGAAAAATCCGCAAGGCAGTTTTTTATATTCGTATCCCCTGGATTATATCCCTGGAGAAAATAACTTCCGATGGAGCTGTTTTTTTCAATCATCTGCTTTGCAAAATAGACCAGGCACGCAATGTCCTTTCCATTGTTGAACCTGTGGACAAAGCCTTCAAAGACCTTTGCGTTCCTTGCAGGATTAAAGTTGATAGTAAACCTGTGCGGCTGATTATCCATCCGGCTTAAAACATCCTTTATGCTTACAAGTATCTGTTCAACCCTCCCGTAGGCGAGGGAGGATGCAATCAGGCCCACAACCTCCTGGTCTTCAGGCTTTTTAAATTGATGGACAAATTCAAGGGGGTCCGGTGAAAGGAATTTTAAGTCAAAGGTTTTATAGAGTTTATCAAGGTAGGCTTTTAATCCAGCCATGCAAAAAATCCTTTAAAGGCAGCTTGCCCTGCGGTTTAATCCGGCCTTCAGGTTATTACAGTTTTTACAACACTGCTTAGTTCAGCCAGATTAAAAGGTTTGGCAATGACAGCCTCAGGAGACCTGATAGCTTATCTTGTAATTACCTATCTCTATCATGTCATTGTTTTTCAGGTTATGCTCTTCTATCTTTTGCCCGTTGACTTTTGTATCCATCCTGCCGCCCTTGTGCACCAGAGTAAATTCGCCCTGCTTGCCTCTTAAGATGCTGGCATGGTGCTCTGCTACCCCGCGGCCTTCGAGCCTTAAGCCCATGTCTTCGCCACTGCCTATGGTAATTACCGTGGACTTTAAAGGGAAGTCCCTGCCGTCTTCCAGCATGAGTTTTGCCGCGCCCGTTTTTTTTGCCTGCGCAGCAGATGGTTCCATATACACAGTTTTTTCCTCTGCGGCAGCCTGGGGGCATTTTAAGGTGAGTATGTAATTCAATATCTGCACCTGGTCGTTGTCCTTCAGCTCCCTGCTCGTTATCCTTTCCCCTTTTATAAAAGTGCCGTTGGAGCTTCCTTTGTCTTCAATAATAAATCTGCCGTCCTTTTCCCTTATTACTGCGTGGCGCCTTGAAACCCCCGGATTTTCAAGAAGTATGTCGCTCCCCGCGCTCCTGCCGATGGTTGTTTCTATTTTGATAAGCGGATATTTGTTGATGACCTTGTTGTCAAGCATGAGGGTCAGCCCTGCGCCGCTGACTGTGGTTGGCGCAGAGGCTTTTTTTGTATAATGGGCAGTCAGGCTCTTCGGTATTTCAGCCTTCGGCGGTATGGCATCAGTGGCAGGGGTCATATGGATGTCAGTAAAAATCTCGATGGACGGCGTGCAGCTCGTTTCGCCGAGGATGTACAGAAGCAGGCCGTCCCTTGGCTGCTCCTGCGCGTATGCGCCATCAGGCATAAAATTAAACGACGGCCTTCCTTTAAGACAGATGGAGAATCCCATCTTATCGCCGCATCTGGTGACAATGAGACTATCAGCGCCTTTTGTTTCCAACTCCTTCAACACCTTTTCCATATCAACCATGTCTGCCGTAAATTTCTGCGAAGGCTGCCTTCTGAAATAAACAAGGATGCTCAACAAAAGCTTTTTTTCCGTCTTGCAGAAGGAAAGGTCCCCTGTGCCGATATCTGAATATGCATCAAAAAATTCCTGGACATCAAGGAATGAGAAACCGTCCTGCTCTATCCTGCCCGAGGCATAGGGTTTTCCGCCAACCACAAACAGATATACCTCATCACCTTTGCCGGATATAATGAAGTATCCGTCTCCTGCGGCCGCTGCCGTGTCGCGGAAGACAGCGTCAAATCTCTCAAGGCGGCATTGCTTTTCTTCAAAGAGCTTTGTAATAGACGGGAATATAAGCGTCATGATTTCCCCCTTACTTAAAGTGAAGTATGTGCTTTCCTATAGTTATCCAGTCATTTGGTCTGAGAATGGCTGTTGTTACCTTTTTTCCGTTTACAAAAGTGCCGTTGGTGCTTCCCAGGTCAGTTACTGCAAGACTGCCTTCGGTATTATCTATCCTTGCATGATGGCCTGAGACAGCCATGTGGTCAATATATATATCATTGTCCTCTTTTCGTCCGATGCTCAGAGACGGCTTGTCAAGATTGTATTCTTTTATAAGCACTCCCTGAAATTTCAGAATAAGTTTAGGCATAGTTAGTTCACGCTGAAAAATGCCATCTGCTGCGTTGTCGCTGCGGCTTCTGCGCTCAACATACTATAAAGTATGCCTCGCTTGAAGCCTTGCTCCGCCTTGCATCTGGCGATTTTTGAGCGTGAACCTCCTGGATTCTGAATTCTTTCTTTATAAAAACTTCACCAGCACAACCGTTATATTATCATCTCCGCCGTTAAAATTTGCAAGGCCTATAAGCTCATCACAGGCCTTGTCCAGAGAATCACCACTGCGGTTTACTGTGTCCAGTATATCATTATCCTCCACGAGCGAGGACAAACCGTCCGAGCAGATAAGTATCATATCATTTTTTATTATACCCTCGTCTTTTGTATCCACCTCTACGGCCCCGGCTGTTCCCACAGCCCTTGTGATGACATTTTTATATGCAGACCTCTTTGCCTCTTCCTTTGTTATGAGTCCCATGGAAAGCTGCATCCCCACTACTGAATGGTCTGCGGAAAGCTGTTCAATGCCGTTTCTTATCCTGTATATCCTGCTGTCTCCCACATTGGCTGCTGTAAAGCTGTTGTCGCAGGCCAGTATGCCGGCGATGGTTGTGCCCATGCCTTTCATGCCCGCGCCTTTTTCTGCCATCTCAAACACAGCCCTATTTGCGAGCTGTACTGCCCTTGCAAAGAGCTCTGAATTGGGGGGGCCTTTTTTGAGCCACTGAGAGAGGCTCGTCCTTACCACGTCAACTGCCGTGCTGCTTGCTATTTCGCCTGCTGCATGGCCGCCCATGCCGTCTGCCACGAGAAAAAGTCCTATATCTTCTGCTACGCAGAAGCTGTCCTCGTTAAGCCTCCGTTTTCTGCCAACATCTGTCTTTGCCGCAAATTTTATGTTCAAAGCCACCTCTATCCTCCAACCTCTTTGTCCCGAAAATACAAATATCAAATTACAAATCTCAAATAATGACCAATATCCGATACCAAAATTCCAAACAATTTGGTTATTGGCATTTGATTATTGGTTATTATTTGTTATTTGGCGCTTGGTTATTGAAATTTTCATCTCCCTTTGTGAGCCAACGGTTTATGGGGGTTTCATTTATTTATCCCGTCTTTGTCAGGCATACCCTTATGGCATTCGCAAATTCAGCGCCTGTCTGAAACCTGTCTTCAGGCCTTTTTGCAAGGGCCTTGTCCAAAAGCATCTGCAATATTGGCGGCAGGCCAGCCTTAAGCTCTTTCAATAGCACAGGCGCTGCATTGGCAATCTGGTACATTATGGTTGTTATGGAGTCGCCCTTAAAGGGTTTTTCGCCTGTAAGGAGTTCGTAAAGGATAACACCAAGGGAAAAGATGTCGCTCCTGCCGTCCACCTTTTTACCTGCAAGTTGTTCAGGCGACATGTAGCTTGGCGTGCCCATTATAGTGCCTGTCTTTGTGTGGGATGAGGATTGTATCTTTGCTATGCCGAAATCGGTTATCTTCATCTCGCCTTTGGCAAGCATCATGATGTTTGCCGGTTTTATGTCCCTGTGGACGATGCCGTTTTTATGGGCATAATCAAGGGCCTCGCAAAGCTGGCCTATAATCTTTAATGATGTCTTTGGCTGGAAGAGGTTTGTATTTTTGCACCACCCCTCAAGCGTCTTACCCTTTAAAAGTTCCATGGCAATATACGCCAGGTCAGCCTCTTCGCCCACATCATATATGGTTACAATATTTGGGTGTGTGAGTTTCCCTGCGCTCTCCGCCTCCCTGAAAAAACGCTCCTTGACCATTTTGATGGTATCTGCATCAACCTCATCAAAGTGCACAGTCTTTATTGCAACCTCCCTTTTCATGGTCGGGTCAACGCCTTTATACACGACGCCCATAGCCCCCCTGCCCAGTTCTTCAATTATCTCATATCTGCCGATGGTGGGTTTCTCCATGCCTTCCATGATGGCAGTGCCCTCTGCTGTTGCCTTTCCCCCTTTCCATATGCCTGTTGTTGCCACTGTCTTTAGCTTTGTCATGCGCTCTGCAATGTCCTTGTAGCCCTTGTCAGCCTTTGCGATATACTCATACACGGATACGGCCTTTGCAGCCATCCTCTTTCTTTCAAAGTCAAGGCCGAGGTTATAAAGCACATCCTTTACTTCATCATCTACGACAGAAATGGCCTTGAATTTCTCAAAGGCAAGGTCAAGCATACCCTTTCCCTGGAATGTAAGGCCTAAGAGCTTGTTTGCCTCATCGCTTTCTTCCTCAGCCACCTGCTTTTGTCTTTCAACAGTAAGGTATCTCCTTGAGGTGATGGCTATGTAGTTAGAGATAAGAATCAGCGTTGGGTATGTGAGATTCAGCCAGAGGCCATACCTTCCATAGGCCGATATAATCACAGCCGCATATACTGCAACGAGACCGCCGCCTATATAGGCCCCCATCTTTGCCCCCAGCCTTGGCAGCATAAACGATGTAAGGAGTCCGAACAATAACGTTATGCCGAAACCGAATGCGTCTGCCCAGAAAGGCCTGTTTATAAAATCACGGTTTAAGATATTTGAGATAACAGTTGCCTGTCTTTCTATGCCGGGGAATACAGGTGTGATGGGTGTAGCCTCTGTGTCTGCAATACCAAGACCTGTGGAGCCTATCAGCACTATCTTGTCCTTAAAGGCAGCAGGGTCTATCTTGTCGTTTAGGACATCGTAAAATGAGTAATGGGGAAATGTTTTCGGCAGGCCATAATAATTGATTAACATCTGCATATCAATGGTTGTTGGTAGCGTCTGGGCTTTAAGAAATATGTCTCCATCCGGGTTAATCCAGAAATCCTCTTTTGTCAGGCCCAGGAAGTTTGCAGCCACGGTTAAAGGAAAGGATAAATAGAACCTGTCCCTGTAATTCACCACCGGCATATCATATCTTGATACGCCGTCTGTATCAGGAAACCTGTTTATATGGCCGAGGTCTGCGGCAGCCCTGCTTAAGCGGGGTATGGGCCAGATGATTCTGGAAGCTGAGGGTGCAGGCACTGTAGGTGTGCCGGGAATTGCAACCTTTCCCATCACATCGCTAAACTCGCCGGTATCTGCCGCCTTCTGCATGCCGGGATTGAAATCAAAGGCAACAGGAAGAACCACATTGCGGCTATCTTCTATGCTTGAGGCGAGTTTTTCGTCCCTGTTGAGCTCAGCTCTTATTCTTTCTATCTCGCCTAAAAAATCCCTACCCCCCTTTGCCTGCGCAAGGCCCAGCCCGTTAAATCTGCTTTCCAGCGCGTTTATGGCAGTGAGGCCGCTGGCCTCCTCAGGCTCTGAGAAAAGGATGTTGAATCCTATAACCCTTGCCCCTGCCTGCGAGGTCTTTTTTATGACCTCTGCCATCCTTGTCCTTGGCCAGGGCCATCTGCCGAGTTTTGCAACAGATTCATCGTCTATGGCGATGATGGCTATGTCTTTATTAGGCGACGCAGGGGGGAAGAGCCTCATCCTGAGGTCATAGCTCTTCAGCTCAATTGTTTCAAGGAATCCTGACTTTGTGTAGAAGGATATGCAGAATAATGCTGTGATGATTAAACCAATGACAATATCAGATGTTTTCTTGGAGAGTTTCATGTTTCAAAAATACCACACCAACCCCTGCAATTTCTGTCTAAGCCCTATACCACAGGGGGTATGGTTTTGCAACTGGAAAGGAGTATTTCAGAGGAAACACACAGGAAACCATTGATTGAAAAATGTATGAAAAACAGTTATAAATCTGTATATGTTGAAGGCATTTTTGGCTCTGCTTCTGCCGCCGGTCTGTCCGATTTGCAGCGAGGCTGCACAGGAAGGGCGGTTTTGCAGGAAATGTATTGACGGCATAAGGCTGATAAAAAGCCCTATGTGCCCATCCTGCGGCACGCCATTTATCTCCCGGGAATGTGAAGACCATCTGTGCGGAATATGCATAAAGAAGAAGATGCCATTTTCCATGGCAAGGAGCGTCGGCATATATGAAGGCATTTTGATGGAGGCTATCCATAGATTCAAGTACAATGGAAAAACCTCTATGGCAAAACCCCTGGCCGGCATGATGGCGGATGCCCTTGAAACAAGGGTTGATAAAAGCGGTTTTGATTTGATTGTAGCTGTGCCGCTGCACAGGGCAAGGCTTAGGGAGCGGAGGTTTAACCAATCCCTGCTTATGGCAAAAGAGATTGCCAGGATATGCAATATGCCGGTGGACTATCTTAATCTTAAGAGAACCTGTGCCACAGAGCCTCAGGTAAATCTGAAGGGCAAGGAAAGGCTAAAAAATGTAAGAAATGCCTTTTCGGCGGCAGACAAAGGTGTTTTTAAAGGTAAAAGAATCTTGCTTATAGATGATGTTTATACAACAGGCGCAACAATTATGGAGTGCAGCAGGGTATTGAAAAGGGCCGGGGCTGAAAGCATATTTGTCTTTACCCTTGCAAGGGTAGTAAATCTGTGATACGAGAAGACCGGCAATGTTTAATACGGTAAAAAAGAAGCTTGTTTCATTATCAAGGCTAAAAATCATCCTACGGCCCCAGCGGGCGTTAGGCAGAACCATTGTTTTTACCAACGGCTGTTTTGATATTATCCATGCCGGCCATGTGCGGTACCTTAATAAGGCAAAATCCCTTGGGAATATACTGCTGGTTGGGCTTAACAGCGATAAATCAGTAAAGGGTATAAAAGGGAAAAAAAGGCCCATTGTGCCGCAGGGGGAAAGGGCTGAGGTCCTCTCAGGTCTTGAGGCTGTTGATTATGTCGTGCTTTTCAATGAGTCTACACCCCGAAGGCTTATTAAGGCTGTTTTGCCGGATGTCCTTGTAAAGGGCGCTGACTGGGCAAGCCATGAGATAGTGGGCGCTGATATTGTAAAGGCAAACGGCGGCAGGGTTGCAAGGGTGAAGCTGGTAAAAGGGAGGTCAACAACAAATATAATTAAAAAGATACTGGAGCTTCATCAATAAGGATTAAATTTCTTCTAAAAACTATGGCTGCTTTTCATGAGCAGGCTGACACCAAGATATGTGAATAGCACCACGAAAAAACCGCCAACCGTTGCTACTGCCAGTCCATTGCCCCGCCACTCCTTCACATAATACGCATGCATTGCCCCTGCATAGTAAAACCATACGATAAACGACCAGATGACCTTCGGCTCCCAAAGCCAGTATGTGCCCCATGCGAGGTATGCCCAGACCGCACCTGCGAACATGGAGGCGGAGAAGAAGAAAAAGCCCCACAGGACGCTCCGGTTGGCAATGTCCTGAAAATCCTTTTTAAGCCCGGAACCTTCGGCGCGGAATCCGTATAAGAGATATAAAACAGCGCCTGCAAATGCCAGTGTAAAAAAGGCATAGGCTGCGAACGATGTTATAACATGGGTCTCAAACCAGCGTGTCCTGAGAATTAGCGTCAGCGGCTTGGGGGGCGTTTCATTGAGCTGTGCAAAGACCATGGCCAGAATAGCGACCGGGACAGTTATAAGCTCTGTAACTCTTTCATTATATCGGAAGACCACAATGACGCTCAGGAGAACAGTTGACCAGCCATAAAACAGGAGCGTCTCATACATGGCCAGCATCGGCGCATGGCCTGATTCGTATGTCCTTATGGCAAGGACAATAGTATGGCTCAGGAGTCCGATTACAAGAGATGCCCTGGAAATGCCCTCAAGGAAATCTTTCTTCGTTAAATGGTAGATAATAACAAGGAAGAGGCCTGATATGTAAAGTATTAAAGCGCTGAAAACAAACAACGTCATCTATCTTTTCCTTTCTTCATTCCAGATATATTTATGCATCTGAATCTGGAGCCTTACCTTAAGCCCTTCTGTAAGTATCCAATTTGCGAGTTCCTGGGAAGGCATGTTTGGATAAACCGGCGCAAAGAGAATCCTTGTTGTTTTGTGTTTGATACACCTCTCCAGGAAGGCGCGTGCAAATTCATAATCCTTCCGGTCTGCTATAACAAACTTTATCTCATCCTGCGGGTTGATGAAGTTGATATTTTCCATCAGGAAGCTCCCGTCGTGGCCGCTGGACGGACACTTGACATCCACTATCTTTATAATATTTGCGTCCACCATCTCAAGATTTACGCTGCCGTTAGTTTCAAGAAGCACCTCATAGCCGAGTTTTAACAGATTGTTTAAAAGAGCCGGTGTTTCCTTATGCATCATAGGCTCCCCGCCGGTAATTTCAACCAGTCTGCATTTGAATTTATTTAGTGCATCTGTAATCTGCTCTACGGAAAGCACCTCCCCCTCATCATAACCCTGGGCATAGGTTGTGTCACACCACTTGCACCGCAGGTTACAGCCCGCAAGCCTTATAAATACACAGGGAAGCCCGGCATAGCTGGATTCACCCTGGATGCTGAAGAATATCTCTGATACCTTCAAAACGGCCTTTCTACCTCCTTTTTATATTGTAAAGGTTTTCTATTATATATTCAAAGGAAGCGTTTATTGTAATCCTTTCAAGGCTGCCGAAATCTCCTGGAAATTCATAAAAGGGAGCTGCCAGTCTTATGGCGGACAATGCGGCATCATCAAGTATGGGATAACCAGAGGACTTGAGCAGTATTACCTCTTCTATCGTTCCGTCTTTTAAAATGCTGAATCTGACAAAAAGTTTCCCTCCCTGCCCTTCCCTTGCAGCAACTTCCGGATATTCCCATTTATGGTAAATCATGCTTCTAAGAGCCTCAAAATAGGAAGTATAGCGCGGCTCGCTTGTGTCAAAAGAGAGAGTTTTACCCTTCTCAGCAGTGGGTATTTCTTTTGCATATTTTTCTGATTGTTCCGCAAGACGTTCCCTTGTGGGCCACAGGTTGACGGGCCTCTCCTTTACAGGCGCAGGTATTGATTCAACAGCAGGGTGGGCCTCTTCAGCCTTTTCTGATTCAGGAACCGGCAATGACAGGGCAGCTTCCTTTCTGCCCGACGCTGCATCTTCTGTGCTCGGGACCCTGGGGCTGATGATATCCCCCCTGCCTATCTTTCCTTCTGCCCGGTCCGGAATCCTTCCGGCAGAGGGCTTTTTATCCTGCAAGTCCTGGCGGAGCCTGGGCTTCTCCACCCGTGGAATCTCTATTACATCAACTGGTATCAATCTCGGCACAGCCCTCTCCTGTATCCTTATCTGCTTAATGGCAAGGAGAACCCCCATGTGTAGAAGAAGGGAGACCAGTAAAAATGGGATTATCTGCCCCCTATCTGTAATGGATAATATTCCTGTTGACATAAATAAAACAATCCTGTAATAATGGACCCATAGCTCTTTGGGGTGTCTCCATGTTTGGCATAGGAACAACAGAACTTATAATTATCCTCGTAATCATCCTGATAATATTTGGCGTCGGGAAGCTGCCAAGTATAGGCACGGGTATAGGCCAGGCCATAAAGAACTTTAAAAAAGCAACAACAGATACCGACACCGACACAGCTACCCATAGAGAAGAACTCAAGTCCACCGCCACTTCAAAACCTGAAGAACCCTCTAAAAAGGTATAATATTATACCCCGGAAGCGACATCTCAATCAAGATTCTAAGAAAGGCCCTCATATCTCTTTTCATCCAGCCTTTCCTTTGCAGCCAGCCTGACCTGCGGATGAAGTGTGTCATTCTGCGCCACCTCTTTCAAATCCTGAAAAAGGAGAAATTCCAGAAGGCCCAGAGATATGCGCGGCGGCGTATAAGGGTTTTGGACCAGCGCCTTTCTTACCAGATACCTCGCTCCCCATCTTTTATGAATTGATATCAACTTCATTATATTGGGTGAGTTCGGCCTTTTTGAAGCGATTTTCAATATTTCCTTTTCTGTAATCCTTGGATTATTTAAGATGTGCGCAATTACCACGGGGTCCGGATCAGATAAAAGTCTGTCCAGTTTTTCCTTTACCCATCCCTTTGCCATCGCCCTTCTCTCCCCCAGCGTAATCATCTCCATTTTAGCCTCTTCTTCTGTATCATAACCGCTAAACCCCTTTTTTT
>Ga0209641_10004849_pt1 | contig 11057 bp, 11 predicted proteins | sample RifCSP16_1_FD_184022 | JGI IMG/M metagenome (GOLD analysis project Ga0209641, IMG submission 184022) | Soil microbial communities from Rifle, Colorado - Rifle CSP2_sed 16_1 (SPAdes) (version 2) | ecosystem: Environmental > Terrestrial > Deep subsurface > Rock core/Sediment | place: Rifle...
ATCAAAGACAACAATAAAGTTTGCGACCAGAAGAAAGCGGGAAATCCTCAATAAGGTAATGGATGAATACGCTGTTGTTGTCAACTTTTTTATTGATTATTTCTGGGAGCATCCTGAAATCAAAAGCAACAATCAGATAACTTCAGAAATTTACAATCTGTCAGATTCATGGCTTACAGCGAGAATGAAGCAATGTGCTGCAAGAGAAGCCCTTGATATGGTAATGGGAGCTAAGAATAATAACAATAGAAAAAAGAGCATTGATGAGAGCGAAGTTGAAGAACTGCTTGGTGAAGAAGTCTTTAATGAACCGGTTAAACCAAAACATTATGGTTTACGAATGATCTTGTCTTCTCAAATTGTCAGAATTGAAGTTGGTAAGAACTCTTTTGATTTATGGTTAGTTTTTTCTTCAGTAGGAGAAGGTATAAGACTATATATTCCCTTAAAAAAGCATAGACAGATGAATAAATGGTTTTCCACAGAAACAATGTCTAAATCCATTACTATTTTTCGTTAATATGTCCAGTTATCCTTTGAAGTGCAAATAGAAAACAAGAAAAAAGAAGGCTTATTAGTGGGGATTGACTCAGGCATAAATCACTTGATGACCACAAGCGATAGAGAGTTTTTAGGCAACGAAATTAAACCATTAATTAGCAATATTAAGAAAAAAGTGCAAGGTTCTAAAGCATACAAAAGAGCTAAAAAGACGCTTTCTTATTATTTACATAAAACAGTGAAGGATTATATAGAAAAGAAGGATTTAAGACTTGTAGTAGTAGAGAAATTAAGAGATTTAAAGCAAGGAAGAAAGAATAAAAGTAAAGCATTTCGTAAGACGCTCAGTAACTGGAATTATAGAGAATTGCTGGAAATAATCCGGATGCGTTGTGAAGAAAACCGTGTTTCCTTCAGAATGGTCAATCCATATAAAACCAGTCAGAAATGTCCATTATGCACCCATACTGAGCGGGAGAACCGGAACAAGGAGGAATTTAAGTGTCTGAAGTGCGGGTATTCAGAACAGGCTGACTATGTTGGTTCGCTTAACATTCTTCACCGATTTCTCATCGGACCATATGGTGCCGATTTCAAAACTGAACCAATACTATTAAATACTATTGGATAGGTAACTATAAAAAACTAAGAAGCATTCATGGAAGCTCAGAAGATGCTGGTAATAAAAAGGGGGTATGATTTTTCAAAATGGCTGTTACAGCATACGGGTAAGTTTCCTAAGAGTTATCGATTCAGTGTAGCAGTTAAAATGGAAAACGCAATTCTTGATTTTATAGAACTGACAACTATAGCGAACAATCGCCGTGATAAGCTGCCACTTCTTAGTATTACAACGAGACTTCGTTATATATCAGTAAGTTAACTATGCTAAGATAAAGAGTTATATTTAGACAAAACAACATCTTAAGTTTATTAATCTACCATTATTAAAGTCAAAGTCTCGTTGTAGTATTAGGCAGGCAGATGAAGCTTTAGTACGGTTGCGTTTGCTGTTGCGTTTAAGCTATGAAATGCACTTTATCAATCTGAAATCTTATGAGTTTGGTAGCGGTAAGCTTGTTGAACTAGGGCGTTTGCTTGGTGGTTGGATAAAGAACCCTACAAGGGTGGATAATTCTTAAAAGGAGAGGAGCATGGATAGCTGTGCTTTGCGCGGCGGTTCTTGGAACAACCATGAGCTCAATCTGCGTTGTTCCTCCCGCAACAACAATCCCGATAATCGCAACAACAACATCGGGTTTCGCGTTGTTCGTGCCCAATCATGCCCTTATATGTGTAAGTGCCTGTTCCTGATGCCGGTTGTTTTACGGAACATCGGACTGTTGTTCGGGCATGACATGGTGCTCTTCTTCCTGGGTGATGCCTTTGAATCAATCAGGTAAACCCAAATAGTGACGGTCAGGCTGTTTTAGTAGGTAATCTCGAAAGAACAGCCTGCCATTTTTATCTAATGAAGACCTATAAAAATTTATTTTCACAAGTCATCCAATTCAAAAATATTCTTGAAGCATCCTACAAAGCTGCAAAAGGTAAACGAGAACGACCTTATGTAATGGATTTCTTTATGCATATACTTGAGTTTTCGAATTTTATGGCATTAATTTTGCTTATACTTACTGCTATGCTTATGTTTGTTCAATAACAATAAGTTCTTTCCTCCTTTTTCTTTTTCTCTCAATAAGTTCTTTCTCAACATTAAGCCACCTTTTGATAACATCCTCGTCAGTTTTTATTCTCTCCAGAAACGCTTCTAAATTTTCCATTTGAGCTTGCCGTACTATTGAAGGAATCGTTTGGGATTCCTTTGATAACTTTCCAGCAGTGCACTGTTTCCAGTTTTCAAGATGGAGGAGGAAGTCAATCCAAGACACCAGGCACAACGCTAGTGTTACGCCTTGTTCACTCCTGATAGTGGCTCCCTCCATATCTAATACCTGTTTTGCATTCCTGAAAAATTCCTCAATTACCCAGCGATTACTATAAATGGTTATTATCTTTATGCCTTCCCAGGTGAGTTCATTGGTGAGGAGATATTTTGTGGTTTTGTTGGCTGGATCATAACTTTCTACTACACGATGTTTCCCTGATATTGAATTTAATCGTATCGTGGCAACTTTTACATGATACACTACTTTCTCTTCTTTACCCCTTTCTATGTCTCGTGCAAAACCGCACTTGATAACATTTTGTATTGATTTAAAAAAAATGGGCAGTTTTATAGTTTCTGTTTGATTTTTTGCCAACTTCCCTGTTTTTGTTAATTTAGGCTCCCTGCAATTGACTTTTACATTATAATTCGATTTTATTTCAAGTACATAACTTAACTTCAACCGTTTAAGCTCTTTCACAAACGGCTCTATTCCAAACCAAGAATCTGCTAATACTGTTCCTCTTGGAAATCCCATTTGCAATGCCCACTCTAACATTTCTACGGCTAGCTCATATTTTTTCTTACACTTCTGTTCTTTACCTCTCTGCCAAGGCATTGGTTTACCTTGTTCCTGATAATATATTCTGAAACTTATTGGAAATTTGATCAGCATACCGTCGCTATAGTAAAGTACTACAATACAAATGGCTTTCAGATTCGTTTTTAGAGCATGGTCAAACAATACACAGACTCCATGAATACATTTACATAAAAAAGTGTGATGTTTCATTGTATCATCTATCAGATAGTTACCTCCTTCAAGATTGTAGGCTGAAAGAGCATGTTTAGCATAAAGATTCTGAACTTCATTTAGCCTAATCTGAGCATCTGTAAAAAAATAAGACAGTGTGCTTACACATCTTTCTTTTAGCCACATACGACTTATAGCGGTAAGGCTAAAGCCGCTTCCTAGTACCAAAGCTGTTGCTATTAAAGTTAAATTATTGAATTGAATTTGAGTCATCGCAGGTTGAATAAAAGCAAGACCATATACTATGAAACAAAGCCGCTTGGCACAAGGAATATTCATTTTTCTCTCCTTTAGTATGTTATAATTTGTTCGTTCAATCATTTTAACATAATATCGGCTTCAATTAAGCCTTATGCAAAATAGATGCCATATTTTTCGAAAACTCAAGCATATAGAAGAAAATATTTATCTTTTGCAAGACGAATTATCACGACAATCCTATTGCCCTGGCAACTATACAACTTTCCAAATTTACAAGCCAAAACCCCGAAAGATTAGCGCTGCACCATTTCAGGATCGTGTTGTGCACCATGCACTGATCAATGTCATTGGTCTATTGCTGGAACGTAGTTTTATTTTTGACTCTTATGCCAATCGAGTCGGAAAAGGAACTCACAAAGCCATTCAGCGTTATCAATCATTTCTAAGGGAATATGACTGGGTTCTTAAATGTGATATACAAAAATACTTTCCTTCTATTGACCATGATATATTGAAATCGTTGTTCCGTGACAAAATAGCTGAATCTAAAACATTATGGCTAATTGATGTTATTATCGATGGTAGCAACGAGCAAGAATCTGCCCATAATTATTTTCCCGGTGATGATCTATTTACACCCTATAAGCGCCGAAAGGGTCTGCCAATCGGTAATTTGACCAGCCAGTTTTTTGCTAATTTTTATTTAGACCCTCTTGATCATTTCATAAAAGAAAGTTTGCAATGTAAAGGATATTTAAGATACGTTGATGACCGTGTGCCACGAAGGCACATCGAAGCACAGAGTGCTTCGATGTAGCTATGCTGCATCAGAGATGAGAGTAGGGTAGGTCTCTCGGAATCGCCATACAGGTGGAGATTCCAAACTACCGTAAGCTGCGCTGGTAAAGAGCCAGGGTGGTGAGCGTTACGGAAAAGGCAGGGTTAGACCTTGTCAGGTATAAATCAAGGAGATGAACGAAAGTGAACCACTGATGAAGTATCGAAAGTGTAGGGACGCTGTCAAAACCAGGGGGGGTCGTTAATCTGGGATAAGTCTGAGGGTTACCTGTTTATTGCTCAGGCGGCAGCCGGTATGAAGGTGGCATGAACTTGATTTAGGCTCTGATGTGGAACGTGGGAATCTGTGGCTTTGATGTAAAGGGAGAAATACAAGCGGAAGCCCCGTTAGTATGAGAGTACCGATGCAAAGCACAGAGGCGGAGCAACCCGTAGTAGTGATGAAGATGCTGTAATGGCATTGGAGCAAAGGGATTGCATTGTTTAGTTTGAACCAGAGAACAACTGGAAACAGAAGGATTTAATGGAACAAACAAAGCCATTTTGTATTTCGAAGAAGCAAGTATGGGAGGCTTACTTAAAGGTGAAAGCCAACAAAGGAACTGCTGGTATAGACAATGAATCGATAGAAGAATTTGAAGAGAATCTCAAAGATAACCTCTACAAAATCTGGAATCGTATGTCTTCTGGTAGCTACTTTCCACCCCCTGTGAAGCGGGTAGAAATACCCAAAGCAGATGGAAGGATGAGACCTTTAGGTATACCCACTGTAGCAGACCGAATTGCTCAAATGGTAGTCAAAGAACAACTGGGACCGGAACTGGAGAACCATTTCCATCCTGATTCGTTTGGCTATCGTCCTGGTAAATCAGCACTGGATGCGGTGGGGAGAGCGAGAGAACGCTGTTGGAAGAATGATTGGGTGTTAAATATAGACATCAAAGGATTCTTTGACAACATAAGTCATGAGTTAATGATGAAAGCAGTGCGTATACACACTGAAGAAAAATGGATACTTCTGTACATAGAGCGGTGGTTAAAAGCCCCTGTTGTAATGTCAGATAGGACTCAAGTTTTCCCAGAAAAAGGAACGCCACAAGGGGGACTTATGAGTCCCTGAACACAATTGACACTTTCTAGTATCCAAAGGAATGATATGCTTAACATTGATTTCTTCTTTAATCGTATCGATTTCTACTTCCTCAACCAAAAGTCTCACGATCTGCTTTTTTCTTTCAAAATCTAGCTCATCCAGGTTCTCTTTAATTTTATCTGAAAAATCTTCTAAATTTCTGATTACTGTTAATACTTGCTCCCTTTCTCTTTTCTCTTTTTTGAGATAGGATATCTCGTTCTCTATCTGCTCAATTTTCGCCCTGTTATTCTTTAGTTTAGATTCTATTTCATCTTTTTCAACAAGACCACTTTCAAATAAGTCAATTAATCTCGAGCGATCTGCCTTAAGCCGTCTGAGATCAATGAGCTTACTATCAATAATTGGCTCTTTAGAAGGCCTTCCTAATCGATTCTGATACTCTTCAATTAAAGCCTGTGGATCAAGGAGAAGGCCCTTCACTGACTCCCATACAAGTTCATCAACCGCTTCAATTCTCACGGGATGACCTTTACAAGCTCTTCCCTGGGGGGCCAACGATGACCATCTTGTCCTATGCATCTGTAATAGAGGCGTTTATATTTGCTATTGGATGCGGGCTTTCCATAAATAGAATATCCACATGTTTTACAACGGAGAAGTCCACTCAAAAGATAATTATATTTTTTATTATTTCTTGGTGATAACTTAATATTTGATTTCAATCTTATTTGGGCATATTCAAATGTCTTCTCATCAATAATAGCGGGTACCGAAATATAAATCCATTCCTCTTTTGGTCTATCTCGAGAGCTTGAAAGTTCACTACGTTGAGGATACTCGCTTTTAATCGCTAACTTAGTTTTCTTAATTCTTCGCACTCTTTTTGTTTTGCGAAAAGCTGCCTTACCCATGTATGCAGGGTTTCTTAGCATTGCCCATATTACAGAACGTTCCCAAAAAGTTCTTCCCGATCTGGTAGGGTAACCCTTCTTTGTAAACTCTTTAGCAATTTGGCCAATGCTTTTTCCCTCATTACAGTACAAATTGTAAGCTTCTTTAACTACAATGGATTCATTGAGATCTATGATATAAGCAGCATCCTCAGTCTCCGTAGCCTTCTTATAGTAATACCCGTAGGGGGCTCCCCCTAGAACATTAACCTTTCCCTTTTTGGCAGCGTAAAGTTTACCTCGCCTGGAGCGCTCCAGGATTTTTTCTCGTTCATATTCTGCAACAATACCTTGAATCTGAAGTAACATTTGATCCTCTGGTGTGTCGCCAATATCCCGATTGACAAAGGCAAAATCAACTCCTAGACGCTTCATTTCTTCAATGAGTAATATTTGATGTGCGCTCTTTCTGGAAAGGCGATCAGGAGCCAGTACATATACTTTACTGACTGATCCCGCCAGAGCCTTATCTCTTAATCGATCTAAGCCAGGCCTCTCTAAAGATGACCCACTAAAACCATCATCTATGAAATAGAGGTCAGGCTCTATTTTCTCCTGTTTAGATTCTACATAATCCAAGATTGTGGCAACTTGAGATTCAATCGTTCTTTCCTGTGCCTGTTTTTCGCTCGATACTCTTGCATAAAGTCCTATTTCCACACACTTCATCTTCTCTCCTCGTCATATTCACCTTTTCGATTGGCAAAATTTTTTCGTAAGCAGACTGGACTCGCTCCTCTCTCCCGAAACGGTAGATACTTTCTGTATTGATTTTCCATGCGATTTTTTTGCTTTTTCTGGACAATCCCTTGATCCTCAGTCTGGCTGGGGTCAACACCCCAACGATAGACGGCAAACCTTCTGCCACCTCTGTAAATCGAATGATCACATAGGGATATAATACGATTAAGAGAAAAATTGTCAATTGTGTTCAGGGACTCATAAGTCCCTTATTGGCTAACCTGTTTCTGCATTACGGCTTTGACAAATGGATGCAACGGAACTATTCCAATATACCATTTGAAAGATATGCTGATGATGCAGTATGCCACTGCCAAAGCCAGACTCAGGCGGAAAAGTTAAAGGAAACATTGGGTCAGCGAATGCACGAAATTGGGCTGGAACTTCATCCAGATAAAACCAAAATCGTTTATTGCAAAGATGATGATAGAAGAGAAAATTACCCCTTTACATCATTTGATTTTCTTGGCTATACATTTAGAGCCAGGAGGTCAAAGAACTGGAAAGGAAAGTATTTTATCAACTTCACACCAGCAATAAGCAACAAAGCATCTAAGAATATCAGACAAACAGTAAGACGATGGGCTGGCAGAACCGTAGTGACAAGTCGTTAGAAGATATGTCAAAAATGTTCAACCCTGTTATTCATGGTTGGATTAATTACTATGGTCGTTACTACAAGTCAGCTCTATACCCAAGCTTGAAGCAGATGGAACGCCATTTAACATGGTGGGCAACACGGAAATACAAACGTCTAAGAGGACATAAACGAAGGGCAGCCAAGTGGTTAAGGCGTATTGCACGCAAAGAACCATATTTGTTTGCTCATTGGAATTTACTCTATAGGACAGGCTAAACAATAAGAGCTGGATGAGCCGAGAGGTTCACGTCCAGTTCTGTGAGGGGCTGAGGGGGAAGTTCCCTCTGTCTACTCGACTGGTGATACTGGGACAGGACAAGGCAGAGCTTCATCTGATAAAAGGGAGTATAGGGAAGTTCCTGAATGAAAAACTAAAACTGGAGCTAAAACTGGAAATCAGTTTTATAGCACCCTTGTCAGAGGGGATTCCTTTTTTGGGATTCAGGATATTTCCGGCTCTGATTCGCCTACAGCACAATACCTTAGTGCGTTTTAGCAGAAAATACCGGCAGAAAGAGAGGCAGTATCTGAAAGGCGAAATAGAGGAACAAGACTTTATCCGCTCTACCAGGGCTTCCATATTCTGGGGCCTGATCTGAACCATAACATTGTAGGTGGTGGTACTTACCCAACAACATCTGGCGAAAATCGCCAGATGTATCAATGTAAGCTGTGTGGGAAAAGGTTCTCTGAAACCCATGGAACAGTATTCTTTGGTCTGAAAACCCCTTCCGAGACCATTTATCGTGCTTTGGCTTCTTTGGCAGAAGGGCAATCAATCCGTGCCACAGCCCGTATTTTTGGTGTGGATAAGAACACCGTTCTTTCCTGGCTGCGCCGTGCAGGAGAGCATTGCCAGCAGGTATCGTCCTATCTGATGCGCAATCTGAAGGTTGCTCAAGTGCAGTTAGACGAACTGTGGACTTTTGTCACCAAGAAAGAGAAGAACCTCTCAGCCTGGGAAAAACTCCACAGTGAGTATGGCGACACCTGGATATGGACAGCCGTTGATCCGGTGCACAAGCTGGTTTTGACTTTCCATGTAGGAGAGCACGAAGAAAAAGATGCTGACACCTTTCTTCACAAGCTAAAGACAGTATTGGCTGAAGGCTGTCTTCCTTTGTTCACTAGCGACCAATTACCTCATTATACGGGGGCAATCGTGAAGGTTTTTGGTCGTTTAGTTCAGCCAAAACGTAATGGTTCCACAGGGCGCTTTCCCAATCCAGTATGGGAGCCGGCAGAAGACCTGGAATATGCGACTGTGCGAAAGGAACGGCAAGGTGGGTGTATTGTTTCAGTCGTCACAAAAGTGGTCTTCGGCTCAGTGGAAGCGGTGTTAACTCGTTTAAAGTCCATGGCAATGAAGATCAACACCTCTTTTGTTGAACGCATGAATCTCACTCTCAGGCATATGGTGAGTCGTCTGCGTCGAAAGGGATTGACCTTCAGCAAAGACCGTCAGTATTTGGAACGGCACTTACATTTAAGCGTGGCCTACTACCATTTCGTTCGTCCACACCGAAGCTTACGGTGCAAGCTTGCTGAATCTATCCCAACTAAAGGTGATGGCTCTCCTAAAGTATGGGAAGAGAAAACACCCGGAATGTCAGCCGGTCTAACTGACCATATTTGGTCAATGAAAGAACTGCTGTCATTGCGGGTACCAGAGGTTCACATGACCTCTATTTAATATGACAGGGTTCTATCCATTTTATTAATTTCCTTTCTTTGGACTCGTGTGTCTGAAGAAGGAAAAAAAGACATGTCTTTATGATCCTAACTAAACTTAATGAGAGCATGAGGGAGGATGATGATAAAAAAAACACTTCTAACATGCAAAAAAATGGCAGAAAGTTGTCTAAAATAATTATCTCAATTGTAGAGGAACACTACCCACAAGTCTGATTGGCCATATACAGCATGGCAACACGTATAGATTGCGTGAGAAGTTTTTCTATGGGGGTGAAGGCTGAAAGAGCAGCAATTCTAATTATGAGAATTAAAATTTAGTATCAATGAGTTGAATCAACTTTGGTCAAATTAATCAACTTCGATTTTCTCTCGTTTTTGCCGATTTTCTTCGATTTTTGAAAATCGTCTTCAGTTTAACGAGAAAGGATAACCTGATAAATCATTGAATAAAACATATTGGGGTATCTACTTGACTCAACCTTCCCAAGTTGGTAGTATTTTGGCATGGAAGAGGACTACCCAACGTCTCTGGTCGAGTTTGAGCGTCGTTTTGCGACTGATGAGGCCTGCCTTGAGTATCTAGCCCTGCTACGCTGGGGGGACAATTTTATTTGTCCCCGATGTGGGAGTAGCGAATTCTGGCATATGGAGCGACAACTCCGGTGCTGCCAAGCTTGCAGGCATCAGACGTCGGTTACGGCTGGTACAATCTTTCATAAAGCAAGGAAACCCCTGTCTCTATGGTTTAGGGCAATGTGGCACATCACAAATCAGAAGTATGGGGCAAATGCGCTGGGATTGCAGCGTTTATTGGGGCTTGGAAGCTACCAGACAGCATGGGAATGGCTCCACAAGCTGCGTCGAGCGATGGTCCGACCCAACCGGGAAATGCTTTCAGGAATTATTCAGATGGACGAAACCTACATTGGTGGCAAGAAGGAGGGCAAGCGTGGCCGAGGTGCAGTTGGGAAGACCGTTGTGGGAATTGCTGTCGAGGACAAGGAACAGAATGGCATTGGGCGGATTCGCCTTGCCAAGCTGCCCGATGCTTCAGCCAGTAGTCTTGACGCTTTCCTTGCCCGAACTGTCGCACATGGAAGTCATATCATCACTGACGACTGGAGCGGCTATACGCACACAGAGGGCACCCATTACACCCGAGAGGTGTGGGCAAGTGCCGACCTGAAACTTCCTCATATGATCGCAGCTCTTCTCAAACGATGGCTACTTGGTACCTATCAAGGCGCTGCACGCAGGTCTCATCTTGATTATTACCTTGACGAATACACGTTTCGCTTTAATCGGCGTACGTCACATTTTCGTGGCAAGCTGTTCTACCGCCTGACACAACAGGCACTCATGGTAGATCCCCATCCGCGGTCCACACTAAAAGCGGTAAATGGACCATCGCAGGAGGACGAATTTGACATCGGACTATAATATGTTGGAGCAGGTTGAGTCAAGTAGATACCCCAGTAAGTTAATTATATAGCGAATAATGGGTAATCATTATCCTCTTTAAAATAATAAGTTAGAGTCCTTAGCTTAACACCTATGGACTGAACAGTGCGTGGAAACTCCCTCCTTTTTTAAAGGGGACAGGGGGGTAGGTGTTAAGTTAAGTGTAACATTAACATGTCATTGCGAGGAGCGTTAGCGACGAAGCAATCTCAAAACCATGCATCAACAATATTACGTCTACATAATGACAAATAAGAGAAATACTGTTTTAT
>Ga0209641_10004852_pt1 | contig 11055 bp, 28 predicted proteins | sample RifCSP16_1_FD_184022 | JGI IMG/M metagenome (GOLD analysis project Ga0209641, IMG submission 184022) | Soil microbial communities from Rifle, Colorado - Rifle CSP2_sed 16_1 (SPAdes) (version 2) | ecosystem: Environmental > Terrestrial > Deep subsurface > Rock core/Sediment | place: Rifle...
GGTGGTGATGCTACTATTGAAGATGTAGCAAAAGAGTGGAAAGAAGGTAATGTACAATTTCCTCTTTCTGTTGATGAAACTGACAAATGGATTATTGAGATGTTAAAGGAATGGGATAGTAATGAAAACAACTAAATTCACAGTATTCCCTACAGGTAGTATTTGTAATTATGAGGCTTATGATGAGGAAATTGCTGGTGTAATTATTATAGATACATTATCAGGAGCGAAAGAAGCGGCAACTAACAAATTAGAAGTTTTAATTCAAAATATTAAATCTTTAAAATATAAAGATATTCCTTTTTATACAAGTGAATAAGTATGACTTTTGATAAATGTAATGCTTATTAATGTTGATTGCAAGCAATTTAAAGAGGAGAATTGTGTATAAAGATGAAAGAGGTTATCAAAGAAATTCAAATAATACTAGAGAGCATAGACTTATTGCCGAAAAAGTTTTAAATAGAAAATTAAAAAGAAATGAAATAGTTCATCATATAGATTATAATAAATCTAATAATAAAAATTCAAATTTATTAATATGTGATAGAAAATATCATAATTTAATTCATGCTAGAACTGATTGTATTTTGGCAGGATATTCTACTAATACACATAGTAGATGTTCTTTCCATAAATGCTATGAGCAGATAGAAAATTTTTGTAAAGATAAAACACAATGGAATGGTTTACATGCGGAATGCAGAACGGCTACTGCAATTCGTATTAAAAATTATAGAAGACGTAAAGGAGGTAATGCTGCTTATGTTAATTAATATTGATTGTAAGCAGCTTTAGTTTGAGTGGCGTATAGGTTCTTGGTTAGCTAATGATGAGGTAGCTCTTAATGAAATATATACTGGCTTTGACTCTCATAGTGATAATCAAGAACGATTCAAACTTCCTTCAAGATTAATAGCAAAAATCTTTTTATTTCGTTTAATTTTTGGAGGAACTGCATATACTTATGCTAATGATGCAAATTTTATTAGTGTATCCTCTAGTACTAAATTTTGGCAAAAAGCCATTGATGCTTTCTGTGAGAAATATCAAGGATGGTCTAAATATTGGACTTCATTAATACAAGAAGCTGCAACTAAGAATAAGGTTGATGGTCCGTGTGGACGGTCATGGGGCTTTAATCGTGTAGTAAATTATAACGGAGAATTAGTATGGCCTGAAACAACTATCAAGAATTATCCAGTACAAGGAACATCTGCTGATGTTATGACACTTATTAGAGTGTTGCTTCGACGAGCAAGTAAGTCTTTACCCCAAGAAGTATTAGTTGTCAACACAATTCATGATTCTATAATCTATGACTCCCCAAAAGAGCATGTTGACAAGGTAGTTGAAATCGTGATACAATGTTTTATAGATGTAAATGATTTGTTTCTTAAGTCGTTTGGGATTCCTCTTACAGTCCCCATTGAATCAGAAATAAAAGTAGGAAAAAATCTAAAGGAGATGTATGAAATTAAACATTGAAGTAATTGATGTAAATAAAGAAGATAAAGGTAAGTATACTCAACTTACAGCTACTTATAAAAATCTTGAGGATAATAAAATTGAAGCCAAAAAGATTATGTCTTTTGCCCAAAAGGAGACATATAATTCTCTTTCTAAAGCAGAAAAAGGAGAACAGTTTACAATTGAATCAGTTAAGAATGAATCTTCAGGATATTGGGATTGGATCAAAGTTGAAAAAATTACTGGAGGAGCGTTATCTAAAGCTGTAGCGTCTCCTAAATCGACTTATGAAACTCCGGAGGAAAGGGCTGTTAAACAAGTATATATTGTGAGGCAGTCAAGTATTGCAAATGCTATTGCTCTTGTAGTAGCAAATAAAGAAAAAGCTTCTATAGGAGATATTCTTGTAAAAGCAGAGATGCTTACTCACTTTGTATTTACAGGGGAGCTAATTAGTGCAATGGAACAACTTAAGAGTGATAAAATTGAATGATGAAAAACTGTTAGAAGATTGGCAGGTTCTTACAGAATGTGCTAAATGCGGAGATAAAATTTATTCAAAATATCAAGGACATTTTGTATCTTGTAAATGTGGAGCTATTTCAGTAGATCAAACTAAATATTATGCAAGATATTTAGGGGAACGAAAAGATTTTATAGATTTTGATAAATTAGTTGGTAATAATCTAATAGACTAAAAGGAGTTCACATATGTTTATAATTTTTAAAAATAAAAAGCGTTATAATAAGGAAGTATATGCTTCTTATGAAGCAGCCCGCTCTTTTGTTCGTAAAATGTTAAGGAAGAATCCTAATGTATATGTTGGGGTTTACAGTAATCCTAATATTACTTACTATGGTTTTAATATTTCTAAAAAAAGTTAATTGATTTTATACGGGTTCGTGGGCTGGTCACTGCGTAGCGGGGGCTAGCCCACTTTTTAGGGATACTATGTGAGTCTTAAATTATCAATAATTATTGATGATAATCCAGATAATGTAATACATGAAACATTCTTATTGACTCAAGAACAACTTACATTTGTTGTTCAACAATTAGTTCAATTTGGAGTAAAGGAAGGGTTGCGTCAAGTGATTAATGCTACTAATATAGATATTAGAAATATGGATAGACGAATAATGTTTGAGTGTTAATTATGAAAATAATTAGTGTTTTGTTACTAACAATATTAACTGGATGTGGTAATTGGACAGAACAGTGGAAAATACCTACTTATGATCCAAAAGTAGAGATTTATACTGATCCAGATTCTCTTTGTGATTATTTAATTTTTAAACATACTGGAATGATTCCTCGACTTAATCGTCAAGGAAAACTTGTTTGTCATTCTCAAATGGTTAAACGGCCATGATAGCTCTAATTGACAGTGACATTGTTGCATTTAGGTGTGCAGCTAGCGCCGAAAATGAACTTGAAGATGTAGCTATCCTTCGAGTAGATAAGTTAATGAGGCAACTTCTTGAGGAAACAAAAAGTGATTCTTATCTTTCTTTTCTAACTGGAAGTGAAAACTTTCGTTATAAAATAAATCCAGAATATAAAGCAAATAGAAAAGATAAACCTCGTCCAAAATATCTAAATGCTTGTAGAGAATATTTAGTGACTGAATATCACAGTCAAATTACTTGTGGATATGAGGCCGATGATGCGCTTGGTATTCATCAACAAGATGAAGGTAAAACTATAATTTGTTCTGTGGATAAAGACCTGCTTCAAGTTTCAGGATTACATTATAATTGGGTATATGGTAATGGAGAATTTAAAGAAGTATCAAACCTCGAAGGATTACAAAGATTCTATAAACAGCTTCTTATTGGTGACACCAGCGATAATTTATTTGGCGTTTCCGGTATCGGTCCGAAGAAGGCTGCTAAAATCATTGATTCTATTTATGATGAACTCGAAATGTTTAATGCAGTTAAAGAACTTTATGATGATGAAGAAAGATTAATGATGAATGCTCAATGTATGTATATTAAGAGAAGTGAAGATGATAAATATAGAATTCCAGAATTAAAATGAGTCTATATATAGAGTGGTCTGATCCTTATTCAGGTAAAATTCCTTCTAAAATGAAAGTAAAACATATAGTACGAGTACAATTTGATCGTGAACCACGATATAGTTCAGCTAAACAAGCTATTCAAGATTTTTGGGTTATGTCTTGGGGTAGATTTGTTATTGAAAATGAGAATGATGAACTTTATTATCAGGAATTATTAACATAATGACACCCTTAAAAATTCGTTCTGATTTAAAAATTAAAGGAGGTAATCTTGCTCAAGTTTATGAAGAATATGACACCTACTGTGTGGGAGTTTATCTCACTAAGCATGGCTGGCTTCCTGTTCGCTGGAATATACCTAGTGGTCGTATTGATAATTCTACCGACACTAATTTAGACCTTAATCTTGAGCCCTATAATGAACCAGAAGCAGCCTAAATACAAATCTAAATTTGAAGGGGAGATAGCTAAGGCTTACCCAAAATTAAAATATGAAACTCATATTTTTTATTATAAGTCAACATATAAACCTGATTGGCATATAAAAGGAAAGAAATTTATAGAAACTAAAGGTTATCTTGATCCCATTTCAAGAACCAAATTAATTGCGGTTAAACATGCGAATCCTGAAATTAAGTTTTATATTTTGTTTCAAAATGCTGGAGTCCGTATTAGTAAGTATAGCAATACTACTTATGGAGATTGGGCTACTAAGCACGGATTTACTTGGTCCTGTTGGAGAACCAACAAAGAAATCCCAAAGGAGTGGTTACGATGATGAGTAAAAGTGTAGATAAAAGAGTTAAGGTTCAATTAGGAGAGCAGCCTGTTTGGGTATGTTCTAATTGTGGAGATATTTATGGAAGAAATAAACGAATGTCTACTTCTACTTGGCATTTTGATACCTGTAATGTTTGTTGTAAACAAGCATCGGTAACTGAAGCCAAATATTTTGGATATTTAACTGGAGATTGGGAAGATCACCTATCGAGGCATAATTTATATCGTGCAGATTAATGATCCCCCAAATCTTATGTTAAAATGTTGTAATTGTGATAAACCAGCAAAAAAATGGTTTAAAGATACTTCTGTTTGTATTTGTCATGATCCAAAATGTTATGATAAGTATGAAAAGAAATGGAAAGATGAGGAAGAATATGCAGATAAATACCCAGAGTTTTCTTAAATTAGTAGAAGAATCAAATGAAATTGCTTTCTTTGATATTGAAGCGAGTGGTCTTCGAGGAGATTATAACAGCGTTATTTGTGTATCTATTAAATCTTTTCAAAAAGAACCATACACATTTTCAATTAAACAATTAGGAAATGATAAAAAAATAGTAAGAGAAGCGGCTGAAGCTTTATCCACTTATACTTGTTTGGTAGGATATTACTCTAAAGGGTTTGATTGGCCAATGCTTAACACTCGCTTATTAAAGTGGGGTTATAATCCTCTTGAAAAAAGACACCACATTGACATGTATTACCAATTAAAATCGCATCTTCTTACTGCTCGAAGATCACAAGGACATTTACTTAGTTGGTTAGATACTCCTGAGCAAAAGATGAGTGTTGGGGCTTCTACTTGGAGCGAGATGGGCTTCAAACTTGATGAACACTTGCCAACAATGATTGAGCGGTGCGAGTCTGACGTTATTGGGTTGCAATCTCTTTATGAAAAAACTAAACATTTAATAGGAGATATAAAATTACAAAGGTAGATTTTAATGCTTATTGCTCTTGATTATGATGAAACATATACCGTTGATCCTTATTTTTGGAATAAAGTAATTGAATTAGGTAAAGAGAGAGGGCATTTATTTATTTGTGCTACTATGAGATATGAATCTGAGGGAGAGGAAATAATTTTAAATTTAAAAGATAAAGTAGAAGCCATTATATTTACTGGAAGAAAAGCTAAAATGTTAGAAGTAAATAAGCAGGGATATTATCCCTCTGTTTGGATTGATGATAGCCCCTTATTTCTTTTTGAAGGAGTCATGTACGGATAATGAGTTGCGAACCGAAAAAAGAAGATATATATGAGAATACTGGTGATGGCTGGAAACCGAAGAAACAAATCTATGCTCATTTTCCTCCTGCTTATGGGCAGGGAATTCAAACTAACACCACCACCCCTAGAATAGATGTTATTGGACAGAATGGCAATTTGGGACTTCATTATGAAGATATTAAAACACAAATGATTGATGAACAAGCAAAGCAACATGAAGTATTTAAAAATGTAAAAGATGAACTCTTAAATGTTACTAATAGGTATGGTCCTTTTCATTCAGCACATGAAGGTTATGCAGTTCTTAGAGAGGAATTAGATGAAATGTGGGATGAAATTAAATTAAATAACACTAAAAAAGCATTAGATGAATGTGTCCAAGTAGCTGCTATGGCTATTAAATTTTTGATAGATATTAAAAAATATGACTGAATATATATCCCTTTTAGGGTCTGAACAAGTTGAGAGAGCTGGAATTAAAATGAAATTTGCTGCTGAAGAAATGAAGGCAGCAGCTTCAAATATTGATGATGTATTTTTTAGACAACAAAGGTTTTTAGAGGATTGGTTACAGAAATTTCAAAATATATTAGAAAATAATATAAATATTAAAAGGAGTTGAATGTTATGGCTTGTCAAGTATCAATAGTTACATCTCATAATGGAACTGGTTATGAAGTTACTAATATTGAAGTATTTCCTGAAACATCCTCACCCAATGTGTATAGATCAGTAAATTTCTTTAGCACTTATGATGAAGCATTCAGTTTTTTAATTTTAATGCTTGATAGTTATATTAAACCTTCTGATGAATAATACATTAGGATTACTTGGAATTGTTTTTGTAACATTAAAACTTCTAGAGGTAATTACTTGGTCTTGGTGGTGGGTAACAGCACCATTTTGGGGAATGGGTTTATTAATGTTACTAACTTTAATAATTTTAGCTGCTAATAAAGTTTTATAATATGAATCCACTTTTATTTCCTTTAATTGGTCAAATTATTGATAAGGTAGGTAATTTATTTCCTAGTGAGGCCGAGAAAAATGCAGCAAAGATTGCACTTTTACAAGCAGAAAATAATGGAGAATTGGAAACACTTAAAGTACAATTATCTGCAATATTGGCAGAAGCTCAAAGCCCTGATCCGTGGACTAGCAGAGCGCGCCCTAGTTTTATGTATGTTATCTATACTATGTTGTTATTTGGTATTCCTATGGGTTTTGTTGCTGCCCATGATGCTAGTCTTGCTAATGCAGTTACTTTGGGATTTAAATCATGGTTAGCAGCTATCCCTGATTCTCTTTATACCTTATTTGGTGTAGGATATGTAGGATATTCAACTGCTAGAACAGTTGATAAATGGAAATCTAATGTTAACTGATAAACTTATGGATATTATTAGAAGCAGGCTAGCAGCAAAAGAATTGGTAAGAAAAGCTGCACTAAAAGGAAATAAAATCTGTGGAGGTTTGCTTTCACTAGAAAGTTTTGCTTCATCAACTTTTGCTGGCCCTTATTTACTTGAAACACAGTTAGATTATTCTGATTTAGAAGAAGGAGAAGATATGTAATTATGGCTATAACGTATGTTGAATTATTACAAAAACTAAAGCAGTATGATGAATTTACTTTGTTAGACTTATTAAATATTTCCTCAGAAGAAATAGTAGAAAGGTGGAAAGAAGAAATTGACGAACGATACGAAGAACTCGTTACAGAACTTGGAGAATCAGAGGAAGAAAGCTTTGGAAGTGAAGAAGAGGACTAAACTTCACAGTATATATAAACAAAATATCAAAGAATATGATAAAGACATAAGAGATTATAAAAAGAAAGGTGAACTTACCAAATGAAACTTCCTACTTTATATTCTGAAATAATTCATCTTAGTCGTTATGCTAGATATATACCTGAGAGACAAGTCAGAGAATCTTGGGAAGATACTATAAATAGATATTTCTCTTTTATAGAAAATCATTTTGGAGAAGTTCTTTCTGGATATGATTTTCACATGTGTAAAAAGGCTGTTCAAGATTTAGAAGTAATGCCGTCAATGAGGTTATTAATGACGGCGGGAGAAGCTTGTGAACGAGATAATATAGCAGCTTATAATTGTGCTTATATTGCAATAAATAATAAACGAGCATTTAGTGAAGCACTATATATTCTTATGAATGGAACGGGAGTAGGATTCTCTTGTGAACGACAAGAGATTGTTAAACTTCCACTTATACCGGAGGAACTTCGTGAATCAGGAGATACCATTGTTGTTGGGGATTCAAAACTCGGATGGGCTAAAGCTTATAAAAAGCTTTTGTCCTCATTGTGGGAAGGAGATATTCCCAATTGTGATTTCTCGCGTATACGGCCAGCGGGGGCCAGACTTAGAACTTTTGGTGGACGAGCCTCTGGGCCTGAGCCACTGCAAAGATTGTTCCACTTTGTTATTGATACATTTAAACAAGCTAGAGGAAGAAAACTCACAAGTATTGAAGTCCACGATATAATTTGTATGACTGGCGAAGTGGTCGTCGTAGGGGGCGTGAGACGGAGCGCCCTTATTTCTCTTTCTAATCTTAGTGATAAAAGAATGAGAGAAGCAAAGACGGGGAGTTGGTGGGAAATTACTCCTTGGCGATCACTATCTAATAATAGTGCTGTTTACATGGAGAAACCTGATGTTGAAACCTTCATGGAAGAATGGCTATCTCTTATTAAATCAAAATCTGGGGAGCGTGGAATCTTTAATCGAGAAGCTTCGCAGTATCAAGCATCTAAGTGGGGCCGACGAGATAAAGACGTAACGTATGGTTGTAATCCATGTCTACATCCTGATTCTATGATTGAAACTATTGGCGGACGTAAACGAATAGCAGATATTACAGAACCAACTATGGTTTATAGTATGGATAATAATGGCAAACTTTGTATTAAATCTTGTTCTGCTTCTTGGGTTAGTAAAAAACAAACAGAAACATTAAAAATTACAATAGCTTCTGGAAAAGTTGTGAGATGTACTCCAGACCATAAAATTTATATTATTGATCGTGGGTGGATAGAAGCACGAGATATAAAAATTAATGATAAAGTAGTTCATTTATCTAGGGCTAGAAGAGGAGCTGCTTATTCAGGAGTGAAACTTACTACAGAAGACTCAGTTCCTATTATGGAACATAGATTAGTATTTGAAGCTTATTTTGGAAAAATTCCTGATGGATACGATATTCATCATATAGATGGGGATACTTATAATAATAAGATAGAAAATCTAGAATGTTTATCTCATTCTGACCATGCTAGAATAACAGCTTTAGAACAACCAAATAATCATATGATAACTGGAATAAGAGATTATAGTCCTGGCAGACATGGCAATATGTTTGGTTTTGTCTCTCCACCAAATAATAAATTTGGTGAAAAAACTATAGTACCCATGCCAGAAGAATTAAAATCTAATCTTCATCAGTGGGCAAGTGTAGTAAAGATAGAAATGGGAGAAATTACAGATGTTTATGATTTGGCTGTAGAAGATACACATAATTTTCTTTCTGATTTTGTTGTAGTTCATAATTGTTCCGAAATTATCCTCCGAGATAAAGAATTTTGCAATCTCACTGAAGTTATTGTGCGGTCCGAAGATACCTTTGAATCCCTAAAGAAAAAGGTTGAAATTGCTACTATTCTTGGAACAATACAATCTTCTCTTACTGATTTTCAATTCTTAAGTGAAGAGTGGAAAAAGAATTGTGAAGAGGAAAGATTACTTGGTGTATCTCTTTCAGGAATTATGGATCATTCTGGATTAAATGGAGGAGAATTTTATGATTTCATTTTTCAAAAAGATTTAGATAAATCTGTTTTAGAGAGCGTTCTTAATAAATTACGAGATCATGCGAGGAGTGTAAATGAAGAGTGGGCTAATAAACTTGGGATTCGTCCTTCTGTGGCTATTACTTGCGTCAAACCAAGTGGTACTGTCTCTCAATTGGTGGATTGCGCTAGTGGGATTCATCCTCGCTATAGTAATTATTATATACGACGTATACGAATGGATAAAAAAGACCCCATTTATTCCTTTCTTAAAAGTAAAGGAATTCCAAGTGAGGATGATGTATTACGACCCGGATCAACGGGGATACTGTCTTTCCCCATCGTGGCACCAATGGGAGCAACACAAAGGAAAGAAATATCTGCAATACAACACCTAGAATTGTGGTTACTTTATCAACGACATTGGTGTGAGCATAAACCCTCAGTTACTATTAGCGTAAAAGAGAACGAGTGGTTTGGTGTGGGTGCTTGGGTATATGAACACTTTGATGAAATGAGTGGTGTAAGCTTCCTTCCTTACAGTGAGCATATTTATCAACAAGCACCTTATACTGATTGTACAAAAGAAGAATATGATTCTTTAAAAGAATATATTGATAGTCTTGAAATTAATTGGAATGAATTTGTTGAAACTGATGACAACACCATGGGTAGTCAAGAGTTAGCTTGTGTAAGCGGAAGTTGTGAAATATGAATTATGGTATTTTAGCCCAAAAAAGATTGGATGCTTTAAAATTTGCACTGAAACAAACAATTGAACCAATTATTATTAAAATTACGGAGGAATATTTTGCAAAAATATCTCCAAATTACACGAGAGAATATATAAATATTCCTCAATTTGAAGATGCAAGAAAATGTAAGAAAATTTGTCACAAAACTATTGATGAAGAAGGTATTGAGTATTGTTTAGGTTGTGGTAGAACAATGGAAGAAATTATTAATGTATACAATAACCATCTAAAAATGATGGGAAAGGAGAATAAAGATGCTGGAAATTAAAATTATGGTTGATAAAGTTAAATCTTTTCTTACTACAACTGTAGGTAAGGAAACTTTATTGGAGATTGTTCTTGTATTTGGTGCTGGATTTGTTGTAGGAAAGTTTATCTTTTAATGAATTTTGATAACTTTTTTGCTTTAAACTATAATACAAGCTATGAGGGATTTAATCAATCAAATAATGTAACTTTTGATTCCGATTGTACTTGGCATGACGCACTTGATAAATATATTGATTTTTTAAAATCTTGTGGATATATTATTACTGAAGAGGAATTAAAGGAATGGGTATGTGATAATTAAAAATGATAACAATACCTAAATCAGAATATGAACATTTACTAAGATGTTCATGGTGGTTAGAATGTTTAGAATCTGCTGGAGTAGATAATTGGATAGGTATGGAAGAAGCTATAGTTATTTGTAATGAGTTGCCAGTGGAAGATATGTTGAAAAGTATTATGAAGTAAAAAAAGAAGGCGGCTTTCGGGTCGCCTTTTTTCAATTATAATTATTGTTTTACATCATCATTTTTTTCTTCTTCATTTTCTTTTTCATTTTTGCTTTTGACATGGCAAGGGCAATTGATTGTTTTTGAGGTTTACCTGCGTGCATTTCAGTACGAATATTTTCGCTTATTATTTTTTTACTTTTTCCAGATTTAAGTGGCAAAACACTACTCCTTATTAAACATTATCTGCTCTTCT
>Ga0209641_10004855_pt1 | contig 11050 bp, 10 predicted proteins | sample RifCSP16_1_FD_184022 | JGI IMG/M metagenome (GOLD analysis project Ga0209641, IMG submission 184022) | Soil microbial communities from Rifle, Colorado - Rifle CSP2_sed 16_1 (SPAdes) (version 2) | ecosystem: Environmental > Terrestrial > Deep subsurface > Rock core/Sediment | place: Rifle...
GTAGCCAATGGCTAGAATTATAGAAATCGAAGATTTACTATACCAAAAAGCTAACTTTTGGCTAATTTTGGCTAGGCCTCAGCTTTTTGGTATAGTAAATCTTCGATTTCTATAATTCTAGCCATTGGCTACGGATTCAAGCTTTTTTGCAAAAAGCTTAAAAAAGCTTTTAAAGCAATTCGATCTCATTGTAGCAATTCGTCCTCAACACGGCCAGTGCCACACGTGCCACCGACTTGAGCCATACCAATACCGAAACCGCTACCTAGACGAGAACCATGAGCCACTGTCGGCGAATACATATCAAGGAGGGCGAATGTAGCCGCAGCCGTTAGTCCGAGAAGCAGAACCTCTTGAAGGTTAAGATTCTTTTGGGGAATGACGTAAGCCGCCACAACCACGGCCAGACCTTCAAGCAGATACTTAACTAGAGCAGCTAAATCAAACACCATTGTAGAGAGTTATAGTTTTATGTAGAAAAAAAGCTTGTGGCTTTACTAAAAGCGAATTCTTGACTGGCTACGAATTTCAAGCTTCGCTGAAAGCGTGAATAATCTTTCGATCAAGCTTTTGTTAAAAGCTTTTGTCTTGAAGCGCGCGTCCTAAAAATGAAGCAAATTATCTCGCTCTAAATTAGGATTCAGACTTGCATGCGTAAAGCGATCAAGACTGGGGCAATTATTTTCGACAGCACTTTTCGTTATTTATTGGTGGTACGTGGGCGTCGAAGTCTGAAATGGGGTCCTCCCAAGGGTCATCTGAATCCAGGTGAAACGTTAATCTCTGGGGCTTTTAGAGAAGTGGCTGAAGAAACTGGCCTGTTCTTTAAGTTTCCACCCGGTTTTGAAATTTTGCCGCGAGTCGTAATTGAAAATGTGCGATTGTTCTTGGTAGCTATACCATATCATAGTCGCATTAATATCGTCGATCGCCAGGAAATATTGGATATTGATTGGTTGGACTTGAATAATCCGAACTTATTTCACACTTTACCGATGACTAAAGTTTTGAGTCGTTTACTTCAACGAATCAACTATATTCGTCAGGTGGTCCGATCCAATAGTGCTAATTATGACGATCAAGTCTCAAACCACTTTCGACTCAACGAAGCCTTAAAAAACCAAATTGACCTTACTGGCTATTTATCCGAAACGCAATTGTCACTATATCATCCTCACGATTTAAATAAATTTACATGGGCCAGTTGAACTTTTTTGCAAAAAAGCTTGAATCCGTAGCCAATGGCTAGAATTATAGAAATCGAAGATTTACTATACCAAAAAAGCTGAATTTTAGCCAATTTGAATGTCCTTGGCTAAAAATCTTCTTTCATCTAAGCATCTGCCACATGTAGTAAATCACCACCAATAGGACTATCATTACAAGTACGTCGGTCAAATTAACCGGCTTTAAAATTGGTAAATTCACTTTGGATTCCGGTAACAACTGATGTGTTAATGCAATAGCATTGGCCATAGCCGCTTCCATCGACGTGAAATGATAAGGAGATTGCCCGTTTTGAGTGCCCAAATTGTAAAGATTATCAAACAAGTTGGACTTAGCCTGCAAAAAGCCACTAGGGCTTAATACAAAAGCTTGATCTAAGGTCTTCCACTCACCACCATCTGTGTGGACCCCAGGCGATATCAAAATTTTATCCGGCTTTGGTAAGCCTGGAAAAGATTCGGTCATTTGCCGATAAACCTCAACCATAATTTCCTCAGCCGTTGATTGATTAGCTGATTTGCCGGTCATTTTGGAAATCACGTGTGGTCTAGAAACAGCTACACTAATAAGCGTTCGGGCTCGATATTCTTTCAAGTAGTCACTTAAAACAATCCAAGCCACACCCCAATCTGATTTCGGAAACCCCCATTTATGTGGCAATTTAATTGGCCTCTCGTAATGAAGTGTCAGTGGAATATAAGTAAAATAGCTGCTTTGTTGAGCCCATTGTCCGAATGAAATTTCCGGCTTAACAGGAACAAATGCATCGGTCATCCCTGATCGAGTCAGTAATTGATACATGGGTTCGGGTGGAATGGCTAGAATGACTAAATCTGCCGACATACGGCTATAATTCGCCTTTTCGACGGCGTCTGATCGGGGACTCGCATCAGTGCGAGAAATCGCATCGGACCGCGGGCGACTAATGTTAGTAATGACTTTAAGTTCTTTAATTTGCCGACCAGTGGCATCTGGTAATAATTGTTTGACTTCGGTATTTAAAATGAAATTGACTCCTCTTTCGGCTAAATAATCTTTCCAAATTCGGAACAGCTGAAGATCGGTGGCTTGACTAGGTTGATAAATGTTATAGAAAAACCGTTGATTGAAGACCTGCAAAAACTCAAACATGGTGTATCGTTCACTTCCGGCGCCATCGGTTAAACGACAAACTCGATCTAAATAATCAATTGAATTGGGGCTAAAATGATGCCGGCGGGCGAATTCTAAGACAGTTTCATTTTGACTGGCAGTCGAAAATGGTAATTTAAGAAATTCAGTTATCAAATTAAAGATTTCGCGTTTAGTTAATTGCCCGAGTCCTTGACCACCAATTTCGGTAATGGTAAAATTATAAGGTACAAAGGCATCAAAAAAGTTAGTTTTTAGATCTTCGGATAATAAGCGGCGAAAGTTCAAATAAGCACTAGTGTAAATTCGCGGACCATGCTCGGTAAAATATCCATGCGGATGTTTATTATCTGGTTCACCTACTCGACGAACTCGATGACAACCACCGACAGTAGCTTCGCGATCTATGACAGTTATATTGGCCTCCTGACTATATTTATTTAGATAATGAGCTAATGTTAAGCCACCGGGCCCAGCCCCCACAATTATAATTTGGGGTTTATTTAGGGTCCCTCTAAATTTGTCTTTAAGTGACAACATATTTAATTTAGGTTATAAAAGAACTTTTGCAAAAAGAACTTTTTGCAAAAAGTTCAAAAATGAATGCGTAAATTAAAGCCAAAAGCTTTCTATGTTGAAAACAAAAACATAATGTCTGGTAATCGGAAACCGACCAATATTGGTAAATTTAATCAAGTCGTAGGGCAACTCTTCGATATTTGTCTGGAATATTATCCCGAACCCAAAACCATTCAATATTATCAATATCAATTAGAATTAGGTCAAACCGCTAATCCTCGGCTGATTGTCGAAAAGATCATGGAATCTTTAACCCCATTCATTGGTCATTTTATGACTCGAGACGAAAACTTTTTCCTTCATTGTGATTTGAATCAAGTTGTTCATGATAGCCAAGGTGTCAATGTTCTCGACAGTATTCGTAGTGTTTGGGAACATTTACCGGATCAGACAGTTAAGGATAAAGTTTGGAAATTAGTTCAATTGTCCTTAATGTATGGAGTTATGGTAACCAAAGATCCACAACAATTAGCTATTATTAATAGCTATCGCGCCACACCGCTGGAGGTTTAATATAAAATTTTTAGCGAAGCTAAAAATTTTATTGTAGTTTTACGAAAAGTTCGTTAAATGATCAAAAAAATAAATCTCCGATAGATAAACTAGTGATGAGCCAATATAAATACAAAAACTTACTTTTTTATAGTAATCGTGATCCCGCCAGTTTAGCTTTACTTCAGGAATTAATCAAGAATCCTCTTTTAGATCAACAATTTATCAAGATCTGTATTAATGATAATCGAGTTAAGGTGCCAGAACGCATTATTCAATACAATAAAATTCCGGTTATTGTTTGTCCAGGTTTTGATAAACCGATTCTAGGTGAGGATGCTTTTACCTGGATTCAAAATAACAATTTTAGCGAAAAGAGTAATGGAAATCTCGACTTTGGTAAAATGGAAAACGGCGGCACCGATATTCATAGCCAATTGATTGAAGAATTTAAAAGCTCCGATTACAACCAATTTCACAATAATGAATATAATTTAGGTTTCGGCCAAGCTAATAATACGGCTGCTAATCCACAATTTACTAATCTGGGTGGTCTCGGAGGGCAAGCTGATCCCACCCGAATTACAACATTTGAAGATACCGAAACTAAAAAAGGAGCTAAAAATTTATTAGCTCAACGCATGGAACACTTACAATTTCAACGTGAAAACGAATTTGGAACACCAAAGCGTGCCGGAGGATTGGAACATAATCAAGCTTATCAAAATAATCAATACCGCCAACAAGCCGGTATGTCGGGTGGAAACCAAGCCGGCATGTCTGGAAATGGCAACCAAAGTGGAAACCAAGGCGGCAATCAAGGCAGCGGTCAGAGCGTTCAGGGCGAACCAATGGGAGCTCAATTATCAGCTTTTGGTAACTTTGGGTCTGGTCTTGACCAGGCCTATGAACCATTTACAGATAAAGGTAAATCCAGTGGTGGCGAAAGTAAATCTAGTTTGCGTTATGATCCCAATCCGAATGTTAGTCCTCAAATGATGGCCCAACAAAGTCAAATGACTCCACAGATGACGCGCGGAATGCCGCAAATGACACGAGGCAATCCAGGAATGAATGTGAATTCAGGCATGAATATGCCCCAAATGCCCCAAATGAATCGCGGAATGCCTCAAATGCCTCAAATGCCTCAAATGAATCGAGGCAATCCAGGTATGAATATGCCCCAAATGCATCAAATGAATCGGGGAAGCATGAATATGCCACAAATGAATCCACAAATGAATATGCCTCAAATGCCCCAAATGAATCGGGGGATGCCCCAAAACCAACAAATGACCCCAGGCATGAACATGCCTCAGATGAATCCGCAAATGCGCGGAGGCATGAATATGCCTCAAATGCTTCCAGGCACGAATGTGTCTAATCAGTTTTTGAATCAAGTAGGCGGGGCTTCAACAGACGGAATGCCACCTTTTCCTGGTAATCGGCCACATCCCAATATGTTGTTAGAACAAGCACAACAAACACCAGCAGCTAGAAACCCTTATCTCCAAAGTAATAGAGATAACGCTAATCCCAATCTAGATAATCCGCGACCTCCACCCAATGCTCTAGCTCCTAGGGGTTTAGATCGACCGGCGGCCGGTGCACCAAATATGTCTGCAATGACACCCAGTTATCAGGGTTTACCGCAACCCAGTGGTGGCTCTAATGATAGTAACTATTACCAATTGTAAGCTTTTTGAAGCTTTTTTGCAAAAAAGCTTAACTTTTCTTCAAAAAGAAATCGGAAATTTGTTGTTGATAAACAAACAATTGATATGTTAAATAACCACTGAAAAAGGCATACGCTAATGGCACCAAATAACGATTAATTAACTGATAAACCAGCCACCAAATCACAATTAACATCATAATTTGATTTCGCGTGAGTGTTTCTAATTGCGCAATTACCGGTAATGGATCCCATACTGGTTTATCCTTTGGATAAATCAGTTCCTCTCGAGGAACTGAATCGGGGGAATAAAGAGTCCAATAACGGCTTAGCATTTTTTGATTGGTGATAAATTGAAAATAAATAATAGCTTCATTTTTTTTAATTAGAGAATTATAGGTATGTTTGTAAAACAATTAATAAATTTTTTAAAAAGTCCATTGGGCGTCATTATTATGTCGTTCTTTTGGGGTCTAGCCTTAGCTACCTTTTTCAAAAGAGCTTGTAAGAGTGCAAATTGTCAGAGTATACAATATCGAGTACCGACCGACGTAGATGGTAAAATTTTTTACTTAGGACCGGAAAAACAGGAGGTCTGTTATCGTTATAAAGCCTATGCGGTCCAGTGTCCAACAATTAATAGCTAAGTATATAAGATGTCAACTATGGACACAATGTCAAAGCTAAATGTCATAATGATCATATTGGGTATCCTAATGATCATCACGAATGTTTTAATGATCAAAACTAGTGTGAAGATGATTACTAAAAATCATTAATTAGAAATTTCTTTGTTCACGAGAACAAAGAAGTAAATAAAATTAATAATAAATGAATGATTTAACAGATTATTTTATTATTAGCTGCGCCAATTTAATTAGTTTAGTCTTAGGTGTGTTATTAGCGATATTGGTTTTAAAACAAACTCTGGTCATTTATCATGGTCCCAATTCCAATCAAGTTAAAAAGGAAATAGATTGTCGACCGGAGGGGTGTTTTCGATATTTTGTGGAACCGGTTATTTGCCCCATTTAAAGCTTTTTTGCAAAAAAGCTTGACCACGTAGCTCTGCTAGTGTTAGTAGACCACGTAGCTTTGCTAGTGTTATAGAAATCGAAGATTTACTATAAATCGAAGATTTACTATACCAAAAAAGCTGAATCCAAGCCAAAACTAAAAGTATTAGAAAAATTGGCAAGGATTCAGATTTTTGATCGAACTTTTTGGCAAAAAGTTCACCCCATATCTATCAAATCCATTAACAAGAATCGTAATCGATTCGGATATTCGGGGTCGTGAGAAAGATCATCCATGCGACTTATCGCGGCTTCTGAAATCTCGGGTGGGATTTGCCGTCTAATCGAATCCCAATTTTGATTTAAAATTTCAATTCCAATAGGATTTTCGGGGCTAATATTTTCAAAAATAGTATCCAAAAAATCACTTAACCATTGATTATCATAAATGCCTTTCTTATATAAGGCACACATGATCTGAGAATTGCTAATGATCCAGCGCTTGTGTTTATCTTCGGCCGTTTCTAAACTCAGTTCAGTAGCTACGAATACTTGCGGATTTTTGAATTGCATTTCCAGTAAGTTTTGATAACGAGCTAAGAAATCCGGTTGAATTTCTTGTAATTCCAAAAGTATTTCCAGTAGCGAATCAATTAGAAAAACGCAATCAATCGTAACTTGATGAATCATGGGTAAAATCAAACCCCAACAAGATTGGGTAAAAGGGATTTTTCGCAATTTAGTTTTAATTTGATTGACATTTTGATCCGTGACTTTACTTAATAAAGTTTGTAAGTCTTCGACAATCTTTTCATCGCTGAAGGCTTCAGCCTTTGGAAATAAAACTTTTCGTTGCGTGGGTGGGCAGAGATAACGATTATACGGATTTAAATAGCTTGTGAGAAATTTATTTGATTGAATCTTAGCCAAAAAGTTCGCTAATTGTCCAGGGATATTTCTATATTTATCGGAATTTAAGGCATGAAGGGCCGTCAAGCTATAATGAACTATAACGCTAGATTCTACCAATTCCAAATGCGGACGATCTTCTGAACTGTGATTTTCAATAATTTTTTCAGGTTCTTGATGATGGCGGATAATAAAATCATTGCTAATACGATTAAGTTCTGGGTGAAGACTATCGATGATCGGTTGCACTTGATTAATATCTCGATACCAGAGTCGAATGGTGGTGTTTCTTAATTTTGGACTGACTGATAATCCAATTAATTCTGCTGGGTGATTACAAATGGTTTCGCCCACTAATAACATACTAGCAATCAACCAAAAATTATCCACATCTTTATTGTTAATTCTGTAACTCAGGGCGCCACCATGAATGTTTTTAGGATCTTCCCAGAGGGGTGGATGACCTTCTCGCATCAGGAAAAACATATCGTAAGCTACCGATCGCAAATTATTATAGAGTGCCCAAAATTTAGGTACGGACTGGATACGATATTTTTCCTGATAGGAGTTTATCGACCACTCAGTAGAATCCCGGGGATGCCAATAGAGTATCCAATTAGAATTGAAATTTAGAGCCTCGCGACTGGTCTCTAAATTAGAGATATCATTGGACATTTTGACAGGAACTACACTATGGTCGGTCATTAAAGTAGCCAATATAAAAATTGGTTCAATTATCCGCTAATTTAAGCGGATAAAAAGCGAATCAATTTTAAGCTTTTTTGCAAAAAGCTTAAGTTTGAATCGGTTGTTTAGTCATTTGACTTTGATCTTCGGGACATTCTACTTTTTCTAAACCATATTTGTAACAGACGCCGGCTTTATCTTGATAAATAATTTGACCAACATTATCCGGGGTTGGATACTTGTAAACGATCGTGGGACTGGGGTCCTGGATATAAGTATAAAATAAACCAATTAATAGACCAAAGGCAAAATAATATGCATTAAAAAATCGCAACATTGTTTCTATATTATTACTACGTTTTTCTTTATATACCCAAGAACTTTTGCAAGGATTCAGCTTTTTGGTCGAACTTTTTGCAAAAAGTTCAAAATCGCATCATTGTTTCTATATTATTACTACGTATTTCTTTACATATCAAAGAACTTTTGCAAGGATTCAGCTTTTTGGTAAAGCTTTTTGCAAAAAGCTTGATTTGCCGGGCATTAAAAGAATTAAGGAATAATTTAACAAATCACGGGCGGAATTTGGTTAAAAAGTTTATCTCCATAAAAATAAGAAGGGATGTCCCAATTTTGTAAACTCCCAATATATAATAAAATATATCAGACCACTATCCTGGTTGGGCCCGATCATCTCGTTCATTTTTATTGGATCGGACAAAATTCCCCAAATTTTATCGATTTGTTTGAAGATAAAGAATTAATTGAAATTAAAGACTCAGCGAAACGCATTGAACAGTGGTCTCAGTCCTTAGATAAAGAAGCCACAGATTTATATCTTGAGCATCTCGGTCCTAAATGGAAGACCGAGCTAGCCATTTTAATCGATTCACCCGATCCGGTTGATTTAAAAATCACCAAAGTCGATCGTTTATACCCGACACAATATCTCTATGTAGATGATTCTTTAAGCTTGGTTCGGGCTAAATTATTAGATTATTTAGATTTTTTCGCGGATAGCGGTGACTTACCATTTAAACTTCCAAATTATCGCGACAATGGTAAAATCATATCTGACCCGATTTATTTCTGGCAACAAATCGATGCCGGATCCCCTACGGGTTTGTCTTCCGACAAACCGGTTGGTCTGCGACCAACTAAACTTTCATCCGAAAGTCCCTCAAGAGGGACTGGTAAAATCAAATATCAAACCCTTAATCATTATTTTAAATTAGCCGGCAATCAAATCATGACTTCACCACCTAATTGTAATGACACGTGTTTTAATATTCATCCATTAGGTTTAGATAATTCGACTGAATTTGAGAAACAGTTGCGGCGTGACGCACCCAAAGCAAATGATGCTATGGGTTTAGATGCGTGGACATTAGAATTTTTTTTCCCGGTTGAATACGAACAACAACATCATCGTCGATTGTATGTTTTACTTGATTGGACTAAAATTAAAACATCGGCATGGCCCGCGTGGTTTAGCGAAAAATACGATATGACTACCTTTGATAATTATCAGAACTATTACTGGCCTAAAGGCCTGAATTTGGAAGGATTAAACTATTTATTTCAAGAAGTTAATCCGGCCGATAAACCAAAAATCGATGAAACTAGTGTTACAAAAGGCGGTGGATTAGTTGTGAAAAAGTCCAAAATCAAAGTTAAAGAAGCAGCCGACGAAGAAGAGGCCGATGAAACTCGTAAAGTTGAAACCAGCGATTCCGACTTACTTTCAGAAGAAGAAATTTCGGAAGAAATTTCGGCAGAAATTTCGGAAGAAATTTCAACAGACATCTCTGGGTCTGAAGGAGACTTCTCGGGACCTGAAGAAGAAATTTCGGAAGAAATTTCGACCGAAACACCACAAGAAACGGATAATCGTCTCTATAGAATCAATGAATTGACTAGGACCGTTAGTACTAGACGTCCGATTACCAAAGTTGATTGCTATTTAGCTTCAATAAACTTGGACATTAATTCACGCGATGATCCGAATTTTATTAATTTGCGATCTATTTTTAACTGGTTTCCACTCGACAAGCAATGGGTTTTTATGAGTTATCGAGGAGCAACTGAAGCTGATCCAATAACTTATAAAATTGCTCCAGGACAATTGCGACGGGATTATATGAAAGAAAAAGAATGGTGGCTTAAACCATCTGGTAAGGAAAAAGTTTCGCCTCGCATTCAATTCAAAAAACTTAATCGTCCGACTAATTCATTAACGACAAAAACAAATTATTTAACCGTAAATCTTTTCAATAATGGTTTCATGGAATTAAAGGCCGGTTGGAGTGCTGATGAACGGGCTAATTTTGATGATATAATTAAAGAAATTTCAGCTTTAGCTGAAAAGATTAAAAATATCAATGAAAATTTACGTTATCAATCCGGGCGTGGTAATAGAAATCGAAAGATCGCTGCCCCCCAAGAATCGTTTGATGTAAACTCTAATACACGAATTATTAATTATGATGTTTATTTTATGAATCAAGGAATTAAAAGTCTATCGGAACTACAAGAACTTCACACACTCGAGAACATAAATCAAGAACAAGCTTTCAATCAACCACTATTGAATCAAATTACCGGAGAGTGTTTGTGGCCATATTTTAGAAGTTTTCAAAAATGTGATTATATTGAAATAACACGGGGGAAAAAGGAACTAAAAATTCAACCGAATTTATTAAATTTGTTTCGTTATCGGCGCGTCGATCAATATCCGGTGTCTGATTTAACTTTACTTCAAAAACGTTACATTGAATGCGATAAAGCTGGCGGTATTAAAGACAGAAATCTTGAATTAAAACGTATTGTAGAAGAAGAGACAAAGCAACCGCTTAGAGCTGGTGTTAAGGAAGAAATTGAAACTGAGAGTATGAAATTAAATTTAATTCAATCATTCGATGATCAAACTTACAATATTATACCGGAGTTCAAAAAATATAAGAAGTTCGAAAAACCGGGATTGGAAGTAACTCAAACTTCTGAATATCAGTATCAATTTCAAGTTAAGGGGCTACAATCGATTGATATCAGTCGCCGATTGGCTCATGTTTTTTCGATTATTCTTGAAATTTATATTAAAATAATAGCTGCTGGTGACACCGGCCAGGTTGACAGTGAGCCTTCCGAGCCTATTAAGTCTAAGTCGAAAGCAAAATCTAAAGCTAGCACTGAAACTAAGACGACCGAAGTTAAAAAGCCACTCATAAAATGCAGTACTCTTAAAGAATTTGATCGGTTTTTAGAGTTAATTCAAACCAGTGAAATCGTTTCAAAAACTACACCCGAGACAGAAGTTGAAACGGAAACTAAAGTC
>Ga0209641_10004856_pt1 | contig 11050 bp, 7 predicted proteins | sample RifCSP16_1_FD_184022 | JGI IMG/M metagenome (GOLD analysis project Ga0209641, IMG submission 184022) | Soil microbial communities from Rifle, Colorado - Rifle CSP2_sed 16_1 (SPAdes) (version 2) | ecosystem: Environmental > Terrestrial > Deep subsurface > Rock core/Sediment | place: Rifle...
TCCTGGCCCAGCGGTAAGAGGTTCTCGCCCGCCGAGCTCCAGCCCAGCCGCTCCCGTTGCGCTTCGCGCCACTCGGCCAGCTGCTGCGCCGCCGGGCGGGTGGATGCCGCGAGAGCCGTTTCCAGCTCCCGCAGCTCCGACACGACGGGCGTGCCCGGGCGGGCATAAACGCGGTACATCTCGCCGAAGGGCGCGCCCAGGCACACCGTCTCGCTGCCGTCCATCGCCGCGATCCGTTCCTTGACGGCATCGCTCAGCGGCGACTCACGTGCCAGCAGCACCTGGTTGTCGAGCACTATGCCCGCGGCGCCGGCGGCGAAGCAGGCGGCAGCGGTGTGCAGGCCGATGCCTCCCTGGAGCAGGACGGGCGCCTTCACCTGCCGGAGCAGCCGCTGCAGGAGCACGAACGAGCACTCCTCGCCGACGCGGCCGCCCGCCTCATGCCCGCGCGCGATCAGCGCGTCGCAGCCGGCCTCCACGGCGGTATGGGCCTCCTCGACGGAGGTCACCTCGATCACGACCTCCAGGCCTTGCCTGCGGGCCTTGTGTGCCTGTACGCGGAGGTGATCTTTTTCGGTGGCGGTGAGCACGACAGTGGCCATGAGGTCTGGGCCCGCCGCCAGCAGTTTGTCGAGCAGCGCGTCGTCGCCCGCGCCCAGCCGGACGCCGAACGGGTTCCGCGCGAATTGGTTAGCCTTCTCCACGGCGGCCACCGCCGCCTCAGGAGTGCGGCTGTGCTCCAGGTTTACGACGCCGAGCGCGCCGGCCCGGCTCGCCGCAATGGCGAGCGAGGCGTCGGCTAGACCAGGCGGCGTGAGTACGATGAACCGAAAGGCGTTACTCATCCCCTCCATCGGCTAGACCCCAGGCGCGGAGCTTATCGAGGAGCTATCGCCGGCGCCCGGCGCGCGTCAGCCCGAAGCCGGCCGCGCCGCCTAGCGGCTAGATTGCTCTCGAGCGACCTGGTAGCCATCTGTCTGCCCTCCCCGCAGAACGCGGCTGATGCTGGCTCGATCCGCCTCACCGGGAAGCTGCCCCGGCAAGGGAAGCCCCCGCCGTCTGGCGGGCGATTGCGTCGATATACGGGAAAGCGGTGCTTCCCTTACGGATGTTGTCGTGGTTGAAGGGCTGCACGAACAGCTGGTGGGAATTGCTGCCGGCCAGCTCCGCGCTGGCTACGGTGACCAATCCGTCGTTGGGCCCGAAGTTGCGGGAGAGGTACCTGCCGCTCATCCGCAGCGGTGAGCCCTGCGGGCCAATGTCCGTGCCGCCGGCCCAGTAGTAGTTGACGGCGTCGTCCTCCGTGCGCGGATCCGTCAGCTCCCTGAACCTCGCCATGTAACTGGTGGTCATGAGGTAGATGTCGTTGCCGGCGCCGTCCCAGCCCAGCAGCCCCAGGATGAGACGGCCCAGCGCCGTGTCGAAGCCCAGGTCAGCGATCTCGCTGCCGTGGTTCGGAGAGCTCAGCATGAAGATGTTGCGTACGCGAGAGGCGGCGCCGTAGTGGGCGACCGCCGCCTGAGAATCGACGCCGCCCTTGGAATGGGTTACCAGGTCCACCGTCGCGACCCCGTAGTAATCGGCGATGGCGCCGATCTGCCTCGCCAGAGTGCGTCCGTTCTGCCACATCGACTTCAGCGGCCAGCGCTCGCCGGTGTCGTTGAGGTTCACGAAGGCGGTGCGGTATCCGGCGTTGTAAGCGGCAGTGTACATGTCATTCGTGCCCGAGAACTGGGTCGGTCCCCACCAGTCCTGCGCGATCCCTCCCATGCCGTGCACGAACACCAGCACCGGGAGCGAGCCGCCGCCCGACGGGGCTGCGCCGTAGTAGATCTGGTCTCGCCAGGGAACCCCGGTCGGTGGCAGCGGCTGAGGGTCGCTTGGGACAGCGGCCGCCGGCGCAGCATTGCTCCCGGCCATGAGAAGAAACGCGACGAGCCCCGCCAGGGCCGTGACTGCTGTCAGCGTCCTGATTTTACCAGTCATAACTCACCTTCCCCCCGCACAGAATCGACTGGCGTGTCGTTGTTCTTCAGGGTCGCGACTGAAAGCGACAGACGCCGGCGGCTGCCAGCGGTCTGTGAGCACGGCCCGGACCCCCCTCTTGAGCTTGCGAACAGAATTAACATATCTCACATTATGTGTCAAGTAGATCGATGGCCGTCGTAGATAGCGCCCGGAAAGGCGCAACCGCGCTACGTAATAGCGCTCCCGATCATTTCCGCGGGGACGTCGCTGCCCAGCGCGCGCAGAACCGTGGGTCCGCAGTCCACCAACTGCAGACCCACGCGCTTGCCGGGCTTCTGGACCAGCGGCCCGGTCATCATGAAGATCCCCTGCTGGGCGTGGTTGGCCCCGTCCGGGCCGGTGTCATTCTCGAACGTATGAATTCGGCCCGTTCCTACGGTGCCGACCGCCCGCCAGTCCAGGTCCCCGAAGTAGACCATCAAGTCCGGCGCCACGTTCCGGCAGGCAGCGTAGATGTCTTCCGGCTTGAATACCCGGGTCCCCATCGCCTTGCCCTCATGATCGGGGACGGCGGCCAGCTTCCCGGCCAGCTCGTCCCGCAGGCCCTCGTACTCTGCCGGGTCGACGATACCTTCCGGTTCGCGGCCGCGGACGTTCATGAAGATTCGGCTGTAGTAGCCGCCTTCGCCCCAGGCGACGGTGCGCGACCAGTCCACGGCATCGACGGCGAAGGGGGTGGGACCGGAGGGCGGCGCCTTCAGCGTGAGATAGCCCTCCTGGATCAGCCACTCGTTGACGCAGACGCCGCCCACCATGGGCTTGGCTCCGTGGTCAGACATGACGATGACGGTCGTGTCTCCGTTGACCTCGGCGAGGACGCGACCCAGCTCCGCGTCGACCAGCCGGTAGTAGTCGAGCACGGCCGTCTCGTATGGGTTGCCCGGTTCGTAGGCGCGGTGGCTCTCGTCGAAGTGCTGCCAGAAGCCGTGGTGCACGCGGTCGACGCCGATCTCCACCATCATCGCGAAGTCCCAGGGCTTGGTCTTGAGCAGGTGGCGGAGGAGCTGGAAGCGCCGCACCGTCATTTCCCGGGCGCTGGCGAGGATGCGGTCCTTTTCGTCGCTGCGGAAGTTTTCGACGTCCACCTTGTAGTCGCCGACCACGTCCGCTATCTCAGTCTTCAGCTCGGCCGGGTAGGTGTAGGGGCTGTCCGTGCTGGGCGTGAGGAAGCAGCCGACGCGGCAACCGTTGACCGGCGACGGTGGGTAGGACGGCGGCACCGCCAGCACGATGACGGGCCTGTCCTGGCCCGAAAGGATGTCCCAGACCGCCGGCTCCTTCACGAGGGTGGCGTTGGCCAGAGCGAGCCCATCATAGGAGTGGTCTTTGCGGTTCCGGAAGCCGTAGATGCCCAGTTGACCGGGGTCGCGGCTGGTCATGGCGCAGGCCCAGGCGGGGACAGTGATCGCCGGGATCACGCTGGTGAGCTCGCCCCATACCGCTTGCTCGCGCAGGCGGCCGAGGTGTTCGAGCTCGCCGGCGAATCGATCGAAGACCAGCTGCGGCGTGGCGCAGTCCAGCCCGATGACAAGAACTTTGGGATTGCTGGGAGACATCGTCCGCACCCCTCTCACTCCGACCTTTCCGATTCTACGGGTGCCCGTCGCGAGGCGCAATTGCCCGCCGCTTGTGAAAGTTGGCACGTGATATTCGACATAACCATACCCGCGATTGCAAATCATGTGGAACTCAAATGGTAGCCGGTCGCGTATCATCTCCCTCAGTTGCCATAAGATATCGGGTCAAAGGGGGGGCATGATGGAGCGAGGGTTTGTACTCTGGTTCACCGGGCTTTCGGGCGCCGGGAAGTCCACGCTGGCCGGCAAGCTAGAGACCGTGCTGAAAGAGCGTGGCCTGCGCGTGGAGATCCTGGACGGGGACGTGGTCCGCACGCACCTGAGCAAGGGTCTGGGCTTCAGCAAAGAAGACCGCGACATCAACATCCGCCGCATCGGTTTCGTCAGTAACCTGCTGGCGCGAAACGGCGTGGCGTCCATCTCCGCCGCCATTTCGCCCTACCGTGACATCCGCGACGAGGTGCGCGCCAACTGCGACGACTTCGTCGAGGTGTATGTGAAGTGCGACCTGGATGTGCTCGTGGCGCGGGACGTCAAGGGGCTCTACGCCAAGGCCCTGAGCGGCGAGATCAAGAACTTCACCGGCGTCTCTGATCCCTATGAAGAGCCTCTGAACCCGGAAGTGGTGGTGGAGACGGACCGTGAGAGCGAAGAGGAGAGCCTGGCGAAGATCCTGAGCAAGCTGGAAGAGATGGGCTACCTTAGGCCTACGGCTCTGGCTCACACCGCTCTCTACATGTCGCAGCCCGTCAACCGCTGGGCGGCGTCGCCCGAGGCCGGGCGCTACTGGATCTAGCTCCGCTCTGGCTTCGATCAGGCCGGCGGGACCCGCGGGCCGGCGGCTCTGCCATGGTAGTCCGCGGCCTGCCATAACGGCTGCGTCTGGCCCTGCGGGCGTTGCTGCGCCACGATCGCGTCCATGAGAGAGCGGGCGGCCGGGCTCAGGTAGGCGCCGCTGCGGGTGATGATCCCGTAAGACAGGCGCGGGAACGCGGGCGCCACCGGCAGGCAGGCGAAGCGGGCGTCGTCGCCCGTAGAGAAGCGCGGCACGAGCGCGAGGCCCTGGCCCAGCGCCACGAACTCCTTGATCACCTGCCAGCGCTCCAGTTCCATTGCGATCTGCAGCTCAAGCCCCGCCTGTGCGAACGCCTCCTCGATGATCCGCCGCGTCGATGAGTGGCGGTCCGGCATGAGTACGGGGTGCCGCGCGATCTCCGGGAGCGACACCTCATCGCGGGCGGCTAGCGGGTGGTCCCAGGGCAATATCAGGACGAGGCTGTCCGCCAGGACCTCCCGGAAGTCGAGCCCGGGCGTCAGCCCCGCTCGCGCGGCCACGCCGAAGTCGATCTGCCCGCGGGCGACCATGGCCAGCGTGTCGGCGCGGACGCTGGCGTAGACTACCAGCCGCACGTCCGGGTTGGCGCGGCGGAAGGACTGGATAACGGGCGCCAGCAGGTGCAGCAGCAGCTCCTGGCCGGCGGCGATTCGCACCTCGGTCACCGTCAGGGCGCCGGTCCGTTCGGCAAGCTCGCTGGGAATGCGGTCCAGGGCCTGGACGAGAGGGCCGGCGAGCTCGAGCAGGGTGCGGCCCGCCGGTGTTAGCTCCACGCCGCGACGCTGGCGCTGAAACAGGCGGGCGCCGAGGAGCTGCTCGAGCTGCTTGATGCGGTTGCTGACCGTTGGCTGGCCGGTCGCCAGCTCTTCGGCGGCGCGGCTGAAGTTCCGGTACGTGGCGGCGTAGTAGAAGCAGCGCAGCTGCTGCAGGTCGCCGTCGAAGAACCGCGGCGATGGACCGCCGCCCGAGCCATTCCCCCGCATGATGGCACAGATTGTAAGTTATGCCACACGACAATGCAAGCCGGGGGGCAGCGGACTCGCTACTGCGGTGAGCCGAAGTCCAGCACGACTATGGGGACGAGCTCTGCGCGGAGGTTCAGGAACTCCAGCAGGCCCCGCCGGGCGATGGTGAACACGACAAGCCGCCGCCCGTCCCCGCTCCAGGCGCTGTCGCCGGTTACTACGTGCTTGGAGAGCCGCTCCGGAAACCCCGATTCGCTGAAGTGGGTGAGGCGGGTCTTGCCGGATCCATTCGCGTTCATCATCCAGAGGTCCGTCCGCAGCTCCTGCAGCTTGCCCGGATCGCAGCCGCAGTCCCGGCTTGACATCCAGACAATCTTCTCGCCGCTCGGCGAGATCTGGGCGTGCTCGTCCCACTGGTCGGGGCTGTTCGTCAGGTTCACGACCGACCCGCTGCGCAGGTCCATCCGGTAGATGTCGAACCCCCAGATAGGCTCGACCGGCTCCGGTACGCTCGTGTAGAGGATCGCCGAGTCGTCCGGGGTGAAGCCATGGCTCTCGTAGAAGACGTCCCCGTTCGGTTGAAGGGTCCGCAGGTTCGTCAGCTGCGGCCCGGATGCGTCTATGCGGAAGTCGGCGAGCTTGAGGGCCCACCTCCCGCCCAGCGCTTGGCCCTTCGGCGGCGCCTCGATCATCTCGGCCCAAATCAGCATCGTTCCGTCATGCGAGAAGTGTGGGTGGAGGACGCCCGTCCCGTCGGGGAGGTCCGTGATCGGGAAGGCCCTGGCGCCGTCGCTGGTGATCAGCCAGACGTTGTTCTCTACGCCGATGCCCGGCGTGGCGGCGCGGGAGCGGCCCGGGTGCTCCGGCTTCTCCGCCTGAAGCACGATGTATTCCCCGGACGGATGCCACGCTGGCTGCCCAACGTTCCTCTGCGGTAGTCCGGGCGTGTCGCAGGTCAGGCAGGCCTGCTGGGAGCCGTCCGGTTTCATTGTCCAGACGTCGAAGAAGCCGCCCTCGCCCTTACGGTCGAAGGCCAGGAGGTCGAGCTTCTCCGACCAGTCGACGCGCCCGCCGCGATCGGTCAGGACGGCCATCGCGAGCGGCTGAGAGGCCCCGGGCGCCGCCGTCTCCAGGGTTATCTGCTCGCCGACGTCGACTTCCAGGCCGTCGCGCTGCGTCCGCCGGATGATGACGGCTCCGACGAAGGCCACGACGGCCAGCACGGCGACGGCAACCAGGACGCGACGCCACTTCATTCCCCCCCACTATAGGGGCGCGAAAAAGCGGTCCGCAAGGAGTCCGGCCCGCTGCCGGAGAGGGGCGCTACCAGCCCTCGAAGGGGTTGTACAGGCGCGGCGAGAGACGGGTTTCTTTGATCTTGCCGTCCTGGATGCGGAAGCTTGCCTTTCCCGCCAGCTTGCCGATCTTCCAGGCCCGCAGCTTCTTGCTGGTTACGGAGGCGTCCACCGTCACCTTGTCGCGTTCGGTCTTGATCTTGGAGATCTTGACGATCTCCATCTCGGCGTCGAAGCGGTCCTTGTGCCAGCCGCTGATGGCCTCCCTGCCCTTGAACACGCCTTTCATGAAGTGGACCGAGGCGTCCTCGGCATAGAAGTCCAGGCAACGCTCCAGGTCCTTCTCGCGCACAGCATCGAGGTAGGACTCGATCAGCGTCTGCGGCGAGGCCTCTTCGGTGACCTGCTTCTGTTCCATCTGCTCCCTCCCTCTCTGCTTTCGATGCCCACGGCCTTCGGCGCGGGCCGTCCGGGCTTAGAAGCGGAGGCCCACCCCCTGCTCGCGCAGCGGGTCTTCCTCCTTGCCCAGTTCGCTCAGGCGCTCCGTGATCCACCCTTCAAGTTGGGCCTCCAGGCGCGACGTCAGCTCCGGCTCTTCGTCCGCCAGGTTGTGCGTCTCCCCGGGATCGGCGACGAGGTCGTAGAGCTCGCGCGGGGGGTTGCCGTAGAGGTCTGGCTCCCGGGAGAGGATGAACTTGTGAGTGCCGGTGCGCAGGCTCCACTTGGCCTGCCAGGTGCACTCCACGCTGATGCACTGCTCCCGTCCACCGTCGGTCGCCTCACCGGTGGCGTGGCTCCAGTAGCTGATGCCGTCCATCTCGTCGGGGACCCAGAGGTCTGCCGCCTCCAGTAGCGTCGGAGCGAGGTCGTGGTTCTGGAACATCGCCTGGGTGCGCAGGCCGGCCGGGATGCGGCCGGGAAGGCGCAGGATCATCGGAATGTGGATGACCGGGTCGTACAGGCCGTGGTGCTCGAAATAGATGCCGTGCTCCGTCATGCTCTCGCCGTGGTCGCCGACCAGCATGACGAGCGTGTTGTCGGCCAGGCCAAGCTCATCGACGGCGGCCAGGAGCTCGCCCACGCCTTCGTCCAGGTGGCGGATTTCCTGGTCGTACAGCGCCTCGATGTAGCGGGCGTCCGTGAGGGGCCCTTCCGCTCGCCGCGCCCACGTATCGCGGGCCAGCGCTCCGAGAGGGTGCTGCCACCACTCGTCGAGCGAGTGGTTGGCGGGGTCTGTGGGGTTGCCTTCGTAGAAGAGATCGCGCAGGTGCGCCGGCGGGTCCAGCGGCCAGTGCGGGTCCCAGTAGTGAATCATCAAGAAGAAAGGCTCTTCGCGGTGCTGGCGAAGCCAGGGCAGGATGCGCGCGTTCAGCTCTTCGCAGGTGACGCCCAGGAGGAGCGGGCGCTTAACTCCCGGGTTGATGTAGAACTCGTAACCGCGTATGAACCAGGAGCGCTCCTGCACCATGTTGTCGACTGCACACGTCGTGTACTCGCCGTCCAGGAACAGTTGGGGGAGAAAGGGCGCCTCCTTGTCCAGCTCCGCCTTGCCGCCGTGGGCAACAACGCCGTGGGTCATCGGGTGCTGGCCCGTATACATCGTGGTGTACGAGGGCTGCGTAGGGATCGCGGCGCAGTAGAACCGCTCGAAGGTGACTCCCTGAGCGGCCAGCTTATCGATGTTGGGGCTCGTGTCCCGGTGGTACCCGTAGCAGCCCAGGTGGTCGGCTCTCAGGGTATCGACCGTGATCAGGAGAACATTGGTCTTCTGATCCATGGCGCTCCTTCTGGTGACGTTTTACCTGATTCTAGCAAAGTGGGCGAGGCATGGCACAGGCCAGCGGAAAAGCGTGTTGCCCGGCCTGCCGCCGCCTTCTCGCGGACTTGTCTCACCTGCGGGCAGGGCTGCCGCTCAGGTAGAGCCAGCCCGCGCCCGCCGTGAGGATGACGCCGGCCACACTGACAAGGACCGACCAGAGCGGGACGCCCGCCAGGTCCGGCGTGCCGCCGGTGGCGGGCAGCGCCCTTGGCCCTACTGTCTCGCCCAGAACCGTCGGTGTGATCACCGCGCCCGGCGGCACGGGCGTTGGCGTCAGTGTTGGGGTCGGACTAGGGGTAGCGGTTGGGGTTGGTGTTGGCGTTGGTGTGGCTGAGGGCGTCGCCGTAGGCGTGGGTGTGGGTGTCGCTGTTGGCGTTGGCGTTGGCGTGGGCGTTGGTGTCGCTGTAGGCGTTGGCGTTGGCGTGGGCGTTGGTGTCGCTGTGGGCGTTGGCGTTGGCGTTGGCGTTTCAGTCGGCGTCTCAGTGGGCGTAGCGGTGGGTGTCTCAGTGGGCGCCGGCGTCTGGATGACAATCGGGATTGAGACGGGGGTTGGCGTTGGTGTCGGCGTTTCCGTCGGAGTGGGTGTCGGGGCCTCGGGCGTTGGCGTCGGTGTCGGCGTCTCCGTCGGGGTGGGTGTCGGAACCTCGGGCGTAGGCGTTGGTGTCGGCGTCTCCGTAGGCGTGGGCGTCGGTGTCTCCGTAGGCGTAGGCGTGGGCGTCTCCGTAGGCGTGGGAGTCGGCGTCTCCGTAGGCGTGGGAGTCGGCGTCTCCGTAGGCGTGGGAGTCGGCGTTGGCGTTGGCGTTGGCGGGAGCAACAGCGGGAAGGTGATGAGGTTGGACTTGCCGGAGCGGTTGCCGAGGCCGTCTTCAGCGACCACGTAGTAGCTGTACTTCTGGTTTGGCTCGATCGTGTTGTCGAGGAAGAACAGCCGGCCGCTGCCGACGTCCGGCACCGTGCCTATTTCTACGGCGGGCAGTGGCACCTTCTCGCCGGGCGTCTGCTGGATTACGGCGGACAGGTCCGGGACTAGGCTGCTGGTCGCGAGTAGCTGAAGGACGTTAGGGTCTTGCAGCAGCGCCTGCAGTTCGGGTGAGGCGTCGGCAAGACTGGTGGGGCCGCAGCCATCATTGCCGAGCCAGGGCGGCAGAACCCCGCCCGGGATGTTCAGTTGGATCGCCGTGAAACCGGAACGGTAGACCTTGTACTGCGTCGCGGGGGCAGCGCCGCGCCAGGTGAGGAGGGTGCCGCTGGGGCGGGAGAGGGCGGCCAGGATCCCCGGCGGCTCCAGGTGGCCGGGAGGCGTGGGCAACGTCGTGGCCCGGTAGACCTTGCCGCCGAAGTAATTGTTGGCGGTGCCCATGAACAGACCGTAGGGAGTCGAAGCGAACGTGCGGATTCCGAAGTCGAGCCTGTCCCCCAGCCCTTCGATGCTCACCGCCGAGAAGTGGATGCCGTCCGTCGACCGGTAAAGGTCGAACCCCATGTAGGGCGAAAGCAGGGCGTCCTTCTCCGGGCAGAGGCGCTGGGTGGTCGACTGATCATAGGTGCCGACGTACAGCACACCATCATGGCTGCCCAGGCGCCAGATATGGCGGTTCAGGCCCCAGTTGAAGCCCCAGTCCAGGCCGCTTAACGGGAACTTCGCGCCGGCCGGCGTTACTCGCGGTGTACCGACGACCACGTCCCAGGTATCGTCCGCGTGGATGCGGATGATCTCTGTCGGCTTGTCCATGCCCACGTACAGGTCGCCGTTGAACACGTGCATACTGACGACGGCCTTGCTGGGCTCCGGCAGGTAGCCCCCGTTCTGCACGACCGGTGTGAACGTGTATGGCGGCGAAGGATCGGCGGCCGCAGTCTTGACGACCGAATAGCCGCCGCCGACCTCCACGGTGCCGGCGTAAAGGTAGCCGTTGAACGGTTCCAGTTCGAAGAAGCGGTCGTCAGCCGCGCTGATCTGCTGCCAGGCGTCGTTGCCGGCAGATGGGTCCGCGGATTCCAGGATAACGCCGTTGCCCTGCACCGAGCCGTGTATGACGTATAGCTTGCCGTTGAACGCCGTGAGCGAGCGGAAGCTGGCCTTCGGCAGCTCGCCCATGAAGGTGCCGGGGTCTTGAGGGATCGCCTCGAAGTTCACGCCATCGGTGGTGCGGAGGATGCGAGGTGGCGGCACACCATCGTACATCGACCCTGAGCTTGTGCCGGCGATGTAGAGCGCCTGGGTGCTGTCCGGTTCCGTGAACACGGCCATCGCCCGGAAGCCGATGTCGCGCGCCACAAACTTGCCGGGAGCGTTCGGTATCGGGATGTCGGCCGGCGACTGGTACACGCGGTCCCAGCTATCGGTCGCCGGGTCCCAGGCCCAGATCTCGGCCTGGAGGGCGAGGTCGCTCGGGTCTTGCGCGCAGTCGACATCGGGATCACGAGGCGGGTAGAGGTAGCTGAGGATCGGGAAGTTGGCGACGAAGGAAGCGTAGGACCAGCAGAGCCAGGCGCGGTTGGTGCCGACGTAGAGCTTGTCGTTAAACCAG
>Ga0209641_10004858_pt1 | contig 11050 bp, 11 predicted proteins | sample RifCSP16_1_FD_184022 | JGI IMG/M metagenome (GOLD analysis project Ga0209641, IMG submission 184022) | Soil microbial communities from Rifle, Colorado - Rifle CSP2_sed 16_1 (SPAdes) (version 2) | ecosystem: Environmental > Terrestrial > Deep subsurface > Rock core/Sediment | place: Rifle...
TACAAATATTGTACATTAAAAACAATGATTAGATCAATATTTTTATTAAAACAGCTCCTGAGTTGGTCGATTGTATGTTTTTAGTGCAAATATTGACAATATGAATAGTTTTGTTATGTTAAAAGTAGGTTAGAATAGTGTATTGTTTACGGGAGGCAATTATGAAAAGGTCATTATTTTTATCAGTTATTATGATGGTTGTTTCGATGGGTACTGTGAATGCAATGGATCTCGCTGGTGTCGTAATGGTAGGGGGTTCAGCTTTGCTAACTCCGGTATCTACTGGGCTGTATGGTTTTGGTAAATATTGTTATCTCAAATCGGGTGCTCCTGCTTATGTTGTTAACCAGAATCCTTGGACTGCATTGTATGATGGTGGACATGACAATTATCCAAGATCATTTCACGAATCATCATTCACTAAAGCAACAGCAAAACAAAAACAATTATCTCATATTGCATATCGCTGTCTTGCAACCGGATCAAGATTAAGCTGGCCTGTTAGAGCAGTTTCTTCCGTTATTCTTCCGATAGTGCTTATAAGCGGCATCATGGAACATGAAGATTTTGGATATAAAAAAGATTTTTCTCAGCCTATAGAAGATGCGCTATCCAAATTAGAGTAAAGCAAAATATTTGAAAAATATCATGACAAAAAAAGATCCTTGGGTAATTCCGGGGATCTTTTTTTATTGCATATATATTTTTAAAAAAGATTATACTCCAATAGAAGTTTTGTTTTCTACAACAGGAGTCTTTGTATGTTAAAAAAAATATGTATGCTTCTCAGTATCATTGGAACATTGCAAGTACATGCTATGGATCAACCTGACGTTTGTTATTTGGCTCAAATGCCGCTCGATATACACAATTTGATAACATATTTTTTGACATGTGATTGACAAGATGAAACAGAAAAACAATTTATTACGCGAACTACGCCAGAAAAAAATATAGGGGATCCGTTTAATGCATTTTTGGTCAATAATGTTTCAGTATTGATTGGTGTTATGCACTATAATCCTGCCTTTTGTTGTGACTATAGCAAGTTTGTCTTAATACGAAAATTTTACAAAGAACCAAGAGCAAAGCTTACTCTTTTTGATTTAACAACAGATAAAGATGAACGTAAAATATTGTATGAGGTTGAACTTGAGTCAGCTAGTTATAGTGCGGTAGCAGTTTCTCGAGTTGCAAAAATGTTTGCAACTGTTGAAACAAGACCCATTAAAGATACACTCGGTAAACATAAGAAAAATAAAATTATACATACTTTAAAAATAAATAAGATTGGCAGCCAATTACAAAAAATAGATCATGTTCCTGGTCATATTGATACGGTTCTTGCGGCTGATTTTAACAAACAAGGAACGCATATTATTGTGCATGGCATGCTAAAAAAACAAGAAAATACGAATCTTAAACCATATTGGATTTATGCTCTTAAACCCAAAGTGGAAAAAAACAGTACAGTTAGACAGAGCGAGGTTGTTTCACAAACACCATTGCAAAAATATTTTCTAGAAAAAGGTGTGTGTAAGAACCTTCAAAAAAAGTCTTAACTTTATAATAAGTTGACTAGAAATAGTCATAATTTATATTAAGAAGAATAGGTTTTTAATAAAGAATTGGTATATGCGTACTATCAAGAAAATCATCAGTATTTTTTGTATTATATCAACAGTTTTTGTAGCTCAAGCGCAATCAGTTTTTATCCTTATCCATGGAACATGGGGAGCAGATTGTAGTTGGTATGTGCCCAAAGGCGATTTTTTTGATGCGCTTGAAGAAACCGTTTGCAAAAAAAATAGTGCGGTTGTTTCGTTCCGCTGGAGTGGTGGAGCTGGCCATGATGCGCGCGTAAAAGCAGCACAGAGCCTTGTAAAACTTATTAGAACGTATCACCCTTCTGTTGCCATTTATTTAGTAGCGCATAGCCATGGTGGTAATGTTGCAACGCTCGCGTCTCATATGTTGACGCAAGAAGAAGACAACAAGCATCATATTCGTGCATTATTCACTCTGGGAACTCCAATTATGAGCAACTATTTTCCGAACATGAACACTATACATTATTTGTATAATTTGTTTTCATTTGAAGATATTATACAAACTGTTTTTGGTGTATCGTTGCGTGAATATCCTGAGCACAAACGCATAGCAAATTTACGAGTTTATATTAATGGAAAAGAGCCTGATCATGCCGGGTTGCATCATACGCTTATTGGCAAATGGCTGCCTTATCTGCATCAGCACTTTAAACAGCATTTACAAGATCAGGGTATTGTAGGATATATATCGGAGCCAAGCATAGTATATTTTGCTAGCGACAAGGCTCCAGAATATGTTTTTGATGTCAATAGAACTGCATTATTGGAAAGAGATCGTCAACTTTCAGTACTGATACTTGATTCTTTACGGAATTCTTTAGAAACTGGATCCAATATCCCGTTAACAAATCTGTAAGCGTCTTCCTCGGCGAAGCATTTTGCGAGTTCAATCGCTTCATTAATAATAATGCGAGCATCAGTTTCGGTATTTTTAAGTTCCCAAATTGCGAACAATAAAATAAGTTTGGTGCAAACACTTACTCGTTCAGAACGCCAGTTTGCTAAATACGGTTCGTAGGTTTTTTCAAGCTCATCGCGTGCAGTAACAATTGCATTCACAATGTTAGCGAGTTCTCCATCTAAGGGAATATTGAGATCAAATCCACGATTAAAGCTGTCTATGATAGATTCTACAGATTCTTCATAATTAAAAGCTTCTGCTGCATATAAAAAATGGAAAACAAGAGAACGAACATCACGCCGTGACAAATCATCGTATGATTTGGGAGCTTGTTGTTCGCTGTCTTGTTTAGTAATTTCTTCTGAAGATGAAAAGAGTGAGCACATAATCAAAGTCCCTTGACCCCATACTCCATTTCATTTCACACGGGGACACCGCGCAAGAGTAATGGAGAAAAACAGGATAGTTATAATTATTTTTTAACTCGTTCCATATACGATTTATCGCGTGTATCTATTTTGATCATATCGCCTTCATTCACAAACAAAGGAACCTGAATCACAAGGCCAGATTCTAAAGTTGCCGGTTTTGTTGCGCCACCTTGAGCGGTATCGCCTCTGACTCCTGGCATTGTTTCTTTAACTGCTATTTCCATGAACATAGGAGCAGTCACCGTTATTGGTTTGCCTTCAAAATTAAGCACGGTATATACTTCTTGTTCTTTAAGAAAATCGAGCACTTCTTCAATTTGTTCTTTATTGAATGAAACTTGATCAAAGGTTTTTTGATCCATAAAGTGATAGAGGCCACCATCAGCATAAAGAAACTGCATATCGTTGTATTCAAGGTCTGGTTGATCGAATTTTTCACCGGAACGGAAGGTATCTTCCCAGATAAGCCCGGTTATCATATTTCTCATTTTTGTTTTAACAAAAGCGCCGCCTTTTCCTGGTTTTACATGGTGATAGTCCAAAATCATGTATGGGGCGTTGTTATAAAGAATTTTCATGCCTTTTTTAAAATCTGTCGTAGCAATCACAGCATTTCCTTCATGGTTGACGGATTAGTTTAATTCCATGTTTTTAACCCAATCTTCACTTCATTCCAATTGGGTGCCCGTATGGAGAGAATCGGAATATGGGCTATAAGGACCCCATATAAGAGGTCCTATCTATCAGTATAAAAAAAGGCTGTAAAAAAGGCAAATGGCACCGCTGTAGGGCTATAATAGGTTAAAAATAAACTATTTGATGCAATATCGGCTCGGTGGTAGTCTAAAAGCCTAACCCTTTTATGCTTGGAATATAACATGGATGTGCCTACTATCAATTCACGTACTAGACCTATGGGATATGCTATGAATGTAAATAGTCCTGATCGAGAAATTTTTAACATTATTGAACGGGAAAAACAGCGTCAAGAAGAGACAATTAATCTTATTGCTTCAGAAAATTATGTTTCATCGGCAGTGATGGCTGCGACAGGGTCAGTACTGACCAATAAATATGCTGAAGGTTATCCTGGCAAACGGTACTATCCTGGTTGTGTGCAGGTTGATGAGGCGGAAGTTTTGGCAATAGAGCGTTGTAAAAAACTTTTTAATGCGCAGCATGCCAATGTGCAACCACATTCTGGTTCACAAGCAAATATGGCGGTTTATTTTTCATTGTTGCAACCAGGTGATACCATTTTGGGTATGAGTTTAAGTTCTGGTGGCCATTTGACGCATGGGCATGGAGTAAACTTTTCTGGTACATTATTCAACAGTGTACAATACACAGTAAACCGCGAAACTGAATGTCTTGATTATGATGAAATTGAACGATTGGCGCAGCAACACAAACCAAAATTAATTATTTGTGGTGCATCAGCGTATTCGCGCATCATAGATTTTGAAAAACTGTCGCAGATTGCAAAAAGTGTTAACGCCCTGCTGCTTGCAGACATTGCGCATATTGCCGGTCTGGTGGCAACAGGATTACATCCAAGTCCTATTGATTGTGCCGATTTTGTAACAAGTACAACGCACAAAACATTGCGTGGTCCACGCGGTGGATTGATTATGAGTTCTGCTGAACATGCGTTGAAAATTGATCGTGCAATTATGCCGGGTATGCAAGGTGGCCCATTAATGAATACTATTGCAGCAAAAGCAGTTGCGTTCCACGAAGCGCTCCAACCATCGTTTGTGGAGTATCAGCAACAAATTATTAACAATGCTCGCGCAATAGCGAATGAATTTATTTCGCTCGGATATCGTATTGTTGCAGGTGGTACAGATAATCATTTATTTATTGTTGATTTAACTGCAAAAAATATCAGTGGATTAAAAGCTGATAACGCGCTTGAAAAAGCAGGAATAAATATAACGCGTAGCTGTATTCCGTTTGATACAAGAAAACCATGGGAAACAAGTGGTATTCGTGTTGGTAGCCCTGCTGTAACAACACGTGGTATGCAAGAACAACATATGAAAGAAATAGTACATTTGATTGACGATGTAATTAAGCATCATGATAACGATGTAGTTTTGAGTGCGATAAAAGTTAAAGCACGAAACTTATGTGCGCAGTTTCCGATAAATTTGTAATGAATTTAGTTCAGAGGCAGCCATCTTTAAAGGCCTTACGTCTAAAAACGATGTTGACGCCACACTTTAAATAGTGCACTGAACATGCGCATTCCACCTCGTAGTGTTAATTTACTATCAGCTTGATCGTGCCACACGGTTGGTATTTCTTTAATGGTAAAGCCAGCTTTTTTGCATAAATAAAGCAGTTCTGCATCAAATGCCCATTGCGTAACGGTCAGTTGTGGCGTTATGCGTTCTATAACCGCCCTTTTGAATAATTTTGCACCACATTGCAGATCATAATATGTTAATCCAAACAGTAACCATACGTATGGTTCATAAATAATACGACTGCCCCAGCGTTTGTATGCGGGGCGTTCTGGAGTTATGTGTGCACCAGGCATATAGCGACTTGCAATGACACCGTCAACATCTGCAATGTTTGCTACAAGGTCGTAAAATGCTTGCGGAGCAGTTGCCATATCTGCATCAACAAATCCGATTAAATCATTGTCTCTGATTAAAGTGTCGACAAAGCCTGCTTTGATAGCTAAACCTTTTCCGGCTTGTTGCATATTGATGATAACAATGGTGTTTTCTGGCAGATCATTGCGTACTGCTTGTACAACGCCGATGGTGTTATCTTTGCAACCATTGAGTACGATGACAAGCTCAAAAAACAGATTGATTTGTTGTTGTTTTTCTGTAAAAAAGTGATGGTATGCGCGCATTGTTCTTTCAATGCGCTCTTCTTCGTTATATGCGGGAATAATAATACTTATTTTCATGGTATACTACTTATAATATAAATAATTTTAAGTTCGTTTCCTTCGACAGGCTCAGGACGAACGGGACTTGAATTTTATTAATATAAAGAAGTACCGAGTTGTTTTGATGGAGTTTAGTTTTATCTCCGTTCGTCCTGAGCCTGTCGAAGGAAACGAACTATTTATGAAATTCATTGTACCATCAAAACGAAGTTAGCAATAGATGATTATATTTAATTCGCATAAAACCATAGACATAGTAAAGCAATTTTTGCCTGATAATCCGGTTATTGTTGAAGCTGGTGCATTTGATGGTAATGATACTAAAAAAATGGCAAAACAATGGCCAAACGCGACAATTCATGCATTTGAACCATTGCCAGAAATTTATGATCGATTAGTTACAAATACAACCGAATTAAATAATGTTCATTATTATCGGTTGGCATTGAGCAGTAACAATGGAACTGAACTTTTTTATGTTTCAGAACGCTCTACTCGTCCGGGAGTTGCATCACAAGCTGGATCGCTACGTAAACCAAAACAACGATTGTCAAAATCCCCACTAATATTTCCTCGAACAACAATGGTGCAAACCGTTACCCTGGATACATGGGCGAACGAGAATGCAATACAAACAATTGATCTTATGTGGCTTGATACACAAGGTCATGAGCTTGCGATACTTCAAGCTGCACCAATAATGATCAAAAACATTACTATTATTTTAGCAGAGGTATCATTTATTGAAAGTTATGAAGGTCAACCACTGTATGAGGATATTGTTGCATGGATGACCAATCATGGGTTTGATCATATTGGGCGTGATTTTGAAGATACAAACACATCATTTTTTGGTAATGCGTTGTTTGTGAGAAAATAAATTTAAGCAATTGTTATATTTTGTGTTTTCCATCTTTCATCACTATCGGTTCGTGTTTTAACTTTTATGGTATCAATAACTTTTTTTCCTGGAGCAATTTCTTTGACGCTTTCTGGGTAAATAACAACTTTATTATTACCGAGTCGTTGAACAAAACGCGTAAAATTTGATCCCGGACGAATAAGACAATCAAAATCCATCATAGAAAAAAAATCTTCCAGAACATTTGCCTTGTGACTGTTGTCTTCTTTTCTATAATCGAACGTAATGCGAGGGTCGTTGAGTGCTCGTGTGAATTTTTTTGCTAATTTCGCTGGTTCTGGATGATCTGTAAATATATATACATACAGGTTGTCTGCAGGAAACATTGCAGCAAGGCGTTCTATTTGATCAATAAAAAATTCTTCGGGAACAAACCGTAATGGACAACGTTCTTTTTCTTCGGGAGTATCAGCGGCAAAAGTTCCACCATTTCGCACGTGTGCCGCAATTGATACGACTTCAGCAGGAATTTCAATTTTTTGTATTTCATAGCGAGGAGTAATGTTTTTTTTCAGCTCTATTAAAAAGCTTTGATCAAACCAATCAATCGTAACTTCAGTTTTCCAGCGGCAAATGTAGAGAGTGTTGTTATTTTTTGATAATACGTACGGAGGTTTTTTTATGAGTTGTACAATTTTGGAAAATTGTTGTCGACATTCTGCTGTGCACAATTCTTCATTTTCATGCAACATCAACTGGTCAGAATAAGGAAATGGCAAGCAAAGGAGTGGAATATCAAGCTCGCGTGAGAGCCATTTTGTTCTGCAATAAGATGCTAAATCGTCACCAAACCGTCCACCGTTTGGTTGCCATGTGATGGCGCAGGGTTTATTTTTAATAGACTGCTCTTGGCGATCATTCTGAACTTGTTCGTCGTCGCTAAAGCTGGGAATTGCATCCAATGAAGTTTCAGCGAAGTCCGATTGAGAGTGCTCTGATTCTTCTAACCCAATACTCACTTCATTCTGTAGTGGGTGCCCATCGGAAGAAGCTGAAGCAGAAAACGTAGGCAGTAATAGAGTTATCTGGATGATTGTTGTTGCCATGCACAATAAAAAAATATTTTTCATAAACGTCCTTTTTTTTGGGAACTATTTTTTTGTCTTCTTAGTGTTAAAGTAGTAATCAAGATAAAAAAACGCAATCACAAAAAAAGGAGTTATGGTGAAAAAATTATATGTTTTTTCTTGTATTGCTTTACTTTGTTACATAACGGAATCTTTTTCTCATGAAAAAATAAAGTTATATGCCTTATACACACCGTCGCATGAAGTACTGAAAGATGAATATTTTTTACCGTCTATACAAGATGACTTTGACATTGTTCTTGAGTTTTGTGAGCAAACATGTGCTACAGCAAAATTTATGAATGAAGGGTGGACAAAAACAACAATGCGTAAGGTTGACCTTATTATTCGTGCAATCGAAGAAAATTGGGGTAAAATTTTTATTTTTTCAGATGTTGATATTCAATTTTTTGCGCCTATTCAAGACACTATTCTTGCATTGATGGAAGGCAAGGATATTATCATGCAAAGGAATAATCCGAGTGGCGTTTTATGTACCGGTTTTTTTGCATGTCGTGGTAATGAAAAAACGTTACGATTGTGGAAAGATGTCAAAAAAACAATGCAAAAAAAATCATCTAACAGTGATCAAAATTCATTTAACCAATGCATCAAAAAAAAGAGCAAAAGAAATCCTTATGGATTAGTGTGGGACTATTTACCAGATAGTTTTTTTGGGGGAGGAACGCTCACTGGTTATGAATGGCGTCCTGGAATGTACCTACCAATACCAGAGGATATTAAGATGCATCACGCTAATTGGACTCCTGGAATCAGCAACAAAATAAAACAACTTAAATATGTTGCGAGAACAGTGCGCACAACAAAAGGGCTATCTAAAAGACAGCCTTAACGATTTCATCTTTTGGAAACAATCCTACACGTGCTGGCAGTGTTGGGATGAGGTGAATTGCTTTTAAAAAGGTATAAATGTTGTTAAAATCTAACCTTTTAGCCTCTTGGTAGAGAGTTGCTTTACGGCAGATGAAGGAGTCTTCTCCAATTGATATTCCTCTCCACCTGTCTAAACCCTGAGAAATTTTCCACGCACATATTGTGTCGGTAAGAGGGATAAATCTTGGTGTCCCTTGATGTGATGCATGTCTGTTGAGATAAAATCGATAGGCATATGTTTTTTCAAGCCAGAATATGTAATCAGAAAATGTTATATTTTCTACTATGGAACAAGCATCCGTTGTTACAAAAATATGATCATTTTTAGCAACGCTTAAATAATCCAGAAGACGATTTTTTAGACTCTTACTGCCGTTAGGTTCGTAAGGAACAAAGGTAACATTAAGAAATTGTTTTTTTATAAAGCGGCAGATTTTTTTGTTTTCTGTTGTACCATTAAAGAAGACATATACAGTACCTATTCCGGTAGCTTTGCTTTGAATTTCTTTTAAAATGGTTTCTATTTCAGTGAGATTGGATCGACACAAAAGAAATACATCAGCAGCTGCGTTTTCTAAGTTGGCGAATCTATTTTTTTTTGGTTGAAATAAGACAGAATAACAATTTTTTTTTCTAATTTCTCGTGCTGAAGCTGTCTGGATACGTCGATCAACCTTAAAACCAACAATTTCTGAATATAAATTTCTTATGTACAAAACTTCAGGAATAAATTTGATATGAGTGTGCGCCATTTCAACCATGGGAAAATACATAGCAACATCATTGCTTGCAGGATAAAAATCTCCTTCAAAGCCGTCTATGGTATCTGCTATTAAATCTTCCAACTTGACAAGTTTAAAGAGCCATGCCTTAAATGATCGTGGATGCATATAAACAAAACTGTAGTAACGATATGCTTGTTTTCGTTGAATGTGTTTGGGGATAGCGCGACAATAGCCCATTTCTTTGTGTCCCCATTGAATTGCTTGAGAAGCAGGAACGTTGCGATATTGACCATAGGTAAACCATACATTCTCATCTTCATAGACACTGTTGATATATGCAAGAACTTCTGAATGAGCTATTGAATCATCTCCATCAACCATAAAGACGATCTCATCATCGTTGCAATCATAAAGTGTTCGATACAGATTAAATAATTTACGATGACGTACTTCGTTTTTAATAAAGGTAATGCGGTTGGTAAGATTGTGGTCATCTATATACTTTTGAATCACTTCAGCATTGTTATCTGTTGAACAGTCATCAACTATAATAACTCTAAAGTTGTTATATTCCTGAGAAAAAATTGAATTAAGAGTGTTTTCGGACCATTTGTCATTGTTATATGAGCAAACAACAACTACAATTGGTCGTTCGATGGAGTTTTCTTTTAAAGGAGCTCCACTGATCAATTGTCCAATGCATAAAAAAAATGCAGCTATTACTCTTAAGTTCATTACGTTTTCCTTTTTTTATAACGATATTGTTGATAAATTACAAAAAAACAGCAACAAATTCTACAAAAAAATTTATTAATTGCAGTCCAATAGTAGCAATATATAGATAAATGGTTGCTGATATTATAAAACAACTTATACAATACAATAATGAAGATGCACTGGTGTTGTAATGAGGATTTGTAAAAAAGGAGTCTTTCATGTTTTCATCAATTATTCGTAGGAATTTTTTTCTTGGATTATTATTGTTACCGCCATTATTTCTTTCTGCACAAAGCGACAAGGTGATAACTATAGTTGGTACAGGATATGTGGGCCTTGTTTCAGGTGCTTGCCTTGCTGAAATTGGTAATTCAGTAATTTGTACGGATGTTGATACAAAAAAAATAGAATTATTACGCGACTATATTATGCCAATTTATGAACTGGGACTTGAAGACCTTGTAGAACGAAATGTTGAGGCAGGAAGATTAATGTTCACTGATGATGTTTCCCAGGCAATTGAAATGGGAGATATTATATTTATTGCGGTTGGAACACCTATGGGAGAAGATGGAAATGCCGATCTTTCTTACATTAATGCAGTTATTAAAACAATTGCTGATAGTCTTAATTCATACAAAATTATTGTCACTAAAAGTACGGTACCAGTAGGAACAGGAAAAAAAATACGAGCACAATTGGAAGAAAATTATGGCATAGATCCAAGTTTGTTTAGCATTGTTTCAAATCCTGAATTTTTGCGCGAAGGCACTTCGGTTCATGATTTCCTGCATCCTGACAGGATTGTCATTGGCACTGAGACTGAAAAAGCAGACAAGATAATGTCCGAACTTTATTCTTCAATCAGGGCT
>Ga0209641_10004862_pt1 | contig 11046 bp, 7 predicted proteins | sample RifCSP16_1_FD_184022 | JGI IMG/M metagenome (GOLD analysis project Ga0209641, IMG submission 184022) | Soil microbial communities from Rifle, Colorado - Rifle CSP2_sed 16_1 (SPAdes) (version 2) | ecosystem: Environmental > Terrestrial > Deep subsurface > Rock core/Sediment | place: Rifle...
TCCCGTTAAAGTAACGCTGTGGGCCGTTTCGGCCTTGGGGTCAAGGGTGGTAGAGAATCCATAGGAGGTGGTAGTGCCGTACTCGACCAGTGATGTAGAGGCCTCGTTGGTGGTCCAGTTAACCACGGCGCTCGTCTGCGTAACATTGGATGCGTAAACGCCGGATATGACGGGAGGGGTAGCGTCGACCGTATCTATGGTCTTGCTTGCCTCGTTGGAATCCGAGCTTTCGTTGCCTGACGTATCGAGGGCGGTAACCACGAAGTAGTAGGTGTACCCTTCGGCAAGTCCCGTGACCTGGTAGGTGGTGACGTTGCCAACGTCTATCGAGTTTGAGTAATTGGCGGACCCAGTACCGTAATATATCCTGAAGCCGGAGAGGTCGGTAAGCGCGCTCCCGTCGGTATTGGTGGCAGGCGACTGCCAGGAGAGCGTGGCGGTACCGGCAAAGGCAACGACCGTCCTTAAAAGCAGGAACAGGATTACCGCAAGAAAGATATAATAAAACCTCTTGGCCGACATCTCAAAACCCCCTGTAAATTAAAAAAAGCCGCCAAAGAGTTCGCCTCTGGCAGCCCGGCTGACACGTAAAGCCGTTTTCTAATACGGCCCCGACAGTCCCGTTGCTTTGCGTCACCGGGTTTCCCCGGGTTTGCTCTGAGCAAAGGTCTCAAGCTTCTATCCTGGCTTCAGTATAAATACAACTGCTGCATCAAATATGTAACGGGGGTCACAATTGATTTGGCGAGAGAATAAGGGGGCCTGGGGCGGCCTGATTTATGAACAAGGCCGGCAGGTGGCGGTAAGCTCACTGTAGAGAGCGTTTATGCCTCTAAAACCGGGCACATCTTATGTCAAAGAGAATCAACCTCCTTGTTGACGCGTCTTCACGCGGAATAAACCTCTCACATACTTTTTTTAGACCCTTGCACGAAAAAAATGAATAGCCTCTTTGCCATACTGCCACTGGCAGGCTCGGCCCTGTGCATCGCACTTGGCCTTCTGACCCTTACGCGAAACCCTATGAGCCCCGCCAACATCGGTTTCTTCATGGGGATGATTGGCCTTGTGGTGGTGCAGGCCGGCGGGGCGCTCATTTTGATCCACGGTCCTGAGGGCGACCTTTCGTCCACCGGGGTCTACCTGGGGTTTGCCGGCCAGGCCCTTCTCCCTCCACTCTGGTTTTTCTTCTCGACGGTATTCGCCAGGGAAAACTATTGGGAGGTGATCAGACGATGGGCCCCCGTGCTTGCGGTAATGGGCCTCGTTTCCATATTTTTTATCTTCAGGGGCCTTATGCCCGGGTTCGTCTACCTATGGTCTTCTGAGGCGGAACCGGCGTACTTCATAATAGGTCCCTGGGGGCGCTATTTTTACATATACCTGATAATAGGGCTTGTGCTGAGCCTCGTCCAGCTCGAAAGCACTTACCGTTCGTCGGAGGGCAAGGACAGGGGGCGTGTAAAATACGTCCTCTTCGGCGTGGGAGGCGCGCTCGGGTTTTTCATCTACCTGGCGAGCCATGCGCTTCTTTTCTCGTCCCTTTACATCGAGGTCATCCCCCTTATATCGGCCGTCGTCATCATATCCACCCTTCTTATGGCCCTCTCCATTGTGAAACACAGGCTCATGGACGTGCATATCTATGTCTCGAGGTCCGTCTTCTTCAGCTCGGTTACGGTCCTTATAGTGGGCCTTTATCTCCTTGCCGTGGGGACGATAGCCCACGGCATAAAATTCTTCGACATGCCCTTCGAGGGTTTTTTCTCCGTTCTCTTCGTATTCGTCTCGGTTCTCTTAATCGCCGCCCTTGTCTTGAACACCGCCCTTACGAGAAAGGTGAAGCTTTTCATCAGCAGGCATTTCTACAGGCAAAAACATTCCTTCCGCGACAAATGGATGGAGAGCATAGAGAAGATAAACCCAATAAGGTCGGCAGAGGAGCTTAAGAATGCCTTCGCGGGACTGATCTCCGGGACAATGGGGGCGAGCTCCGTTCATCTGTGGCTCCACGACGCGTCCTCGGGTGATTACGTCACCAACGACGAAGAAGTTCCCGAGGGCTTCGGGAGGCTCTCACGCAACCACCCGGTTGTCCGGCATATGGAGGAGAACCCCGGGCACTTTTTCTTCAAGGACATTGATAAAGGCTCCCCCGAGGGGGCCTTGGAGGAAATCAACAGTCTCCGGGAGGCGACAGGGGCCGTTCTCCTCGCCCCTCTGTCCACGGGCCACGGGACAATCGGCTTCGTGCTCCTCGGCAGCGACGTCTCCGGGGAAAAGTACACTCAGGACGACTTCGAAATCTTGAAGGCCTATACTACCCAGGCCGCCGTACAGATAAAGAACATAGAGCTTACGAGCGAGCTTGTGCATCTTAAAGAGATGGAGGCCTTCGGCCGGATGTCATCTTTTATCATTCATGACCTCAAGAACCTGACAAACTCGCTGTCCATGGTAAGCCAGAACGCAAGGGCCAACATCTCCAACCCGGAGTTCCAGAAGGACGCGGTAAAGACCATAGACACAACGGTAAAGCGGATGAAGGGGCTCATAGAAAAACTCTCCAAGACACGCGAGAAGCTGGAGATAAAGAAAAGCCCACTGGGGCTGAAGGAGGTCATAGACTGCGTGATAGAAAAACTCCCTCTCAACGGGGCGACTGATATCGCCGTAAAAAGCGAGGTGGACCCGGCCCTGGTGGTCAACGCGGATCCCGAGGCCATGGACACCGTCTTTTTTAACATACTCACCAACGCCCTGGAGGCCATGGGGGGCCGGGGGGGCCGGGGCAAGGGCGGACTGGTAACCGTCCGGGCGGCCTCGTTTAATGGGATGGTTGATGTGGCGATAACGGACAACGGTCCTGGGATATCCGAGAAATATATAAGGACATCACTCTTCAGGCCCTTCAGGACGACGAAGAGCGGAGGGTTCGGGATCGGCCTTTTTCAGTGCAAGGCCATCGTTGAGGCCCATGGAGGCAATATCAGCGTGGAGAGCAAGGAGGGCAGTGGCACGACCTTCATGGTCAGTTTGCCAAAGACCTCCCCTTCCATAAGCAGAAATGGGCCGTTCAGGAACGCAGGCTCCTGGTGGTCGAGGAAGCAAAAGGGGGTGTCGTGAAAAAACAGCATGGTCGTAAGGTCATGAGCGGATTCCTTGTCACCGGTGGCGCGGGTTTCATCGGTTCCAACCTCTGTGAAAAGCTCGTTCAGGCGGGCCACAGAGTAAGGGTATTCGACAACCTGTCAACGGGCAGGTCCGAGAATCTCTCCGGTCTCATGGACTCTATCGAGTTTGTCGAGGGGGACGTAAGGGACAAGGACTCCGTGGAGAAGGCGGTCAAGGGGGTGGAATATGTCATCCACCTCGCCGCGCTCGGCTCAGTGCCAGGGTCGGTAAAAGACCCCGAGACCACCCACGAGGTAAACGCCACGGGCACTCTCAGGGTGCTCACAGCTTCAAAAAACGCCGGGGTGAAGAGGGTCGTCTATGCCTCGTCCTGTTCCGTGTACGGAGACCCGGAGGTCTTCCCCGTGAACGAGGAGATGCCCGTGATGCCCCAATCTCCCTACGCGGTGTCAAAACTCTCCGGCGAATTTTACTGCAGGACCTTTTACAGGGTCTATGGCCTCGAGACCGTATCCCTCAGGTATTTTAACGTCTACGGAAAAAGGCAGGACCCCTCCTCACAGTACGCGGCCGTGCTGCCGAAATTCATAACGGCCTTCTTGAAAGATGATGTCCCTGTCATATACGGAGACGGAGAACAGACAAGGGATTTCATCCATGTAGACGACTGCAACCAGGCCAACATGAAGGCCTGCTCAGCAGAAAACCTCGCCGGGATGTTTTTTAACGTCGGCTCCGGAAAGAGCGTGACGATAAACGAGCTTTTCCTGAAGATAGGAAACCTCATGGGTAAGGAGACCCCGCCTGTGCACGCAGAGGCAAGGAGCGGGGATATAAGGGATTCGCTGGCGGACATATCGAAGATAAAGAGGTTGGTTTCCTACAACCCTGCGGTTACCCTGGACAAAGGGATAGAAAAGACCGTCGAATGGTACGTTGATTCTTATGCAAGAGAAAAGGCATGAGGCCGGGGGCGAGCCGGGCGCTATCCTTCCCCTCCCCTGGTCTCGATTCAATCCCGCCGCCATGGCGTAAAGTCCGTGTGGGTAGTTCCAGCGGGCCACTCCCCGCTTTCGCTCATACGGCGCCTGTCCCGCTTTAAGGCAAGGCTACCTTAGTGCCTGGCCAGTGTGTTTGCAAGGAAAACCCAAGACCCTGCAGGAGAAGAGGACAATGGAAAAACCGAAGATACTCATCGTAGACGACGACGAGTCCGTAAGGACCCATATGAAGTGGGCCCTCATACAGGACTACGAGGTATGCCTTGCACCGGATGTCCCCAGGGCCATGGAGTTCTTCAATACAAAAAGCCCTCAACTTGTAACCCTGGACCTGGGGCTGCCCCCGGAGCCACATAACACAACCGGGGGTCTCGGGCTTCTCGAGAAGATTCTCTACACGGACCCTCTTGCCAAGGTCATAGTAATTACCGGCAACGCCGACAGGTCGGCGGCCCTTGAGGCCGTAAGCCTCGGCGCGCACGATTTCTTCATCAAACCCATAAACATCGATGAGCTGAAAATGATACTGAAGCGAGCCTTTTATGTGCGCACACTCGAAGAGGAGTACACCTCGCTTCAGAAAAAACTCGGACAAAGCGAATTCTCCGAGATTGTCGGGACAAGCGCGGGTATGGAGCATGTATTTGACACCGTTAGAAAGGTCTCCACAACGGACGTTCCGGTGCTTGTAACCGGGGAGAGCGGCACGGGAAAAGAGCTCCTCGCACGGGCGATACATTCAAACAGCGTAAGGTGCGAGGGCCCGTTCATCCCGATAAACTGCGGGGCTATTCCCGAAAACCTCCTGGAGAGCGAGCTCTTCGGCCATGAGAAGGGCTCCTTCACCGGCGCCCACATATCCAGAAGGGGCAGATTCGAGCTGGCCCATGGCGGGACACTATTCCTCGACGAGATCGGGGAACTTCCGGCGCCCTTGCAGGTGAAGCTGCTCCGTTTCCTCCAGGACTATATGATTGAGAGGGTCGGGGGGCGGGAGCGTATAGAGACGGATGTGAGGGTAATTGCCGCCACAAACAGGGATATAGGAAAGCTCATAACCGAGGACCTTTTCAGGGAAGACCTTTACTACAGGCTTGCGGTGGTAACGATAAATCTCCCTCCCTTGAGGGAGAGGGGTCAGGACGTAGAACTCCTGGCCAGAGAATTCCTCAGGAAATACTCCTATGAAAACGGCCAAAGCAAAAGACTCGGGGAGGACGCTGTCATGGCCCTGAACTCCTACAGGTGGCCGGGCAACATCCGCGAGCTCGAAAACAGGATCCGCCGGGGCATAGCGCTCACGGACGGTCCGGTTATAACCTCGGATGACCTCGGGTTCAGGAAAGATGAGGGGGAGGGGGGGGAAAGCCTCGACCTCAGAAAGGCAAGGGAAGAGGTCGAGAAAAAACTTATCAAGAAGGCGGTGCTCAAAAACAGGGGGAACATCACAAGGGCCGCGGTGGCCCTGGGCCTTACAAGGCCCACCCTCCACCATCTCATAAAAAAATACGGGATCCAGAAAAACAATTGAGAGGTATCTTTCATGGCTACAGCTTACCAGAGGCTCCAGAGGCTTATTAAAGAAAGGAAGGCCCTTATAGGCGTCATAGGCCTGGGCTACGTAGGGCTTCCGTTAGTCTTGAGGTTCTGCGAGGAGGGTTTCGGCGTCCTGGGTTTTGACGTCGACCCAAAGAAGGTGGACTCCCTCAACAGGGGGATTTCATACATCAAGCATATCCCGTCGGAAAAGCTCTCCAAGTACGTGGGGGGCAAAAGCCCCATTTTTACGGCCACCACCGACAAGTCCCGGCTCAAGGAAGCCGATGCGATCATCATATGCGTACCCACCCCGCTTACCGACAAGAGGGAGCCTGACCTTAAATACGTCACTAACACGGCAAAGAAGGTGGCCAAGTATCTAAGACCCGGCCAGTTGATCTCTCTTGAGTCCACCACCTATCCCGGCACGACTGAAGAGGTCCTGCTGCCGCTCTTTAACAACAACGGGCTGAGGGCTGGAAGAGACTTCTTCCTGGTCTTCTCCCCCGAGAGGGAAGACCCCGGCAGAAAGGACTTTAACACGCAAACGACACCGAAGATACTGGGCGGGGTTACAGACAGGTGCAAAAGGCTCGGGACCCTGCTCTATTCGAACGTCACCAAAAGCATCGTGCCGCTGTCTTCCACCAGGGCCGCGGAGATGACAAAGCTCCTTGAGAACATCTACAGGAGCGTCAACATAGCGCTGGTAAACGAACTCAAGATGCTGTGCGACAGGATGAACATAGACCTCTGGGAGGTGATAGAGGCCGCGAAGACAAAGCCCTTCGGTTTCCAGGCCTTCTATCCCGGACCCGGTCTCGGGGGCCACTGCATACCGATAGACCCGTTCTATCTCACCTGGAAGGCCAGGGAATACGATTTTTCCACAAGGTTTATCGAGCTTGCCGGGGAGATAAACACCAACATGCCTTATTATGTAGTGAGCAAGGTAATGGAGGCGTTAAACGAAAGGGGAAAGACGCTCAAGGGCGCGGAGATCATGGTTCTCGGCATAGCCTACAAGAAGGACGTGGATGACATGAGGGAGTCCCCCTCGGTAGAACTCATAAAGATACTCGAGAGCAAAGGGGCGAATGTCAAATATAACGACCCTCTTATACAGGTCGCTGTCAGCAACAGAAAAAACTTCAAGATGCGCTCAACGGCGCTCAACGGAAAAAACATCAAGAGATTCGACTGCGTGATCATAGCCACCGACCACTCCGCCTATGACTATCGCTGGATTGCGGAGAAGAGCCAGCTGGTCGTCGACACGAGAAACGCCACAAAGGGGTTAAAAAGACCCAACATCGTAAGGGCTTGAAAACGGGGGCATCACGGGGGGCATCCAGGGGCTATGGCCGGGCCGGGCCGGGGGGCCGGAAGGTTTTTATGGAGAGAAGACAAGGCCCGCCGTGGACCCCTTTTCACTACCGACGTCCGACCACACGACCCGGGCGGTGGTATCGATGTCGAGCTCCTCTATTACCAGCCTTATTTCCTCATCGGGTTCAAAGGACTGCCGCTCTTTAAGCACCACTCCGGCGCCTGCCGGGGAGATGTCCACGGCCGTGGCATCCAACCCGAGACCCCCCTTAAAGAGAACGCACCCCTTTCTTATCTCCACTCTCTCTGTGTTTCGCCTCGAAGATTCGGGCAGAAATACCGGAGCTCCGCAAAGGGGGCATTTCTTCAAGGGATGGCCGGAAGATGCGTCAAAGCTTTTCCGGCATCTCCTGCAGGTTACAAAGAGCATACTTTTAAGAGGCCTTGATGGAAGGTGAAAGTGAACTGAGAAAAGAGCCTTAACCAGTGGACGGACATTACCACTAATCAACTGCGGTAGCTGAAAAGTACTGATATCAAATTAATCAAAATAAGTCAAACAATCAAATCAGTCAAACAAAAGGCCGGGATGGACGCCCTCTGGCAGATCCACCCGGCCTATAATTAGCGATTAGCTGTTTTTAACGGCCTTTCCCTGCCAGACCTTTTTCTTAAGTCCGAGGAGACCCATAAAGACCATGGCCGCGCCCAGGAGCAGGAGTGTCGAAGGCTCGGGCACACGGACCTCGCCGTCGTGCGAGAAGGGGGCGAACTGGGTGACGTCGACGTCAACGATGTGGTTACTGTTTACGTTGTTGCCATTGCCACGAAGAACGGAGTTTACTATCACCTCGGAATTGTAAAGGTCGAAGTGAAGCCCGTAGGTATCGGAGAGATCTGACATATCTATGACGAGGGCGAAGTAGTACATGCCGCCCTCGGCATCGTAGCTTAAGTCTATCTCCTCTCCGGAAATGGCCCTGTCCTGGGTGTTGTAGGCTGTTATCTGGTTTGAGCCGTCGAAGGTAAACCCGTACTCATAGTAATAGGTCGGGTAAATCCCGTGCCCCGCAAGGTCCCCCGGGTCCTTGGCGAGCATCTCCTCCAGGGGAGGATAACCAAAGGACATGTCCCCGGTGACGTTAACGGTGGTGCCGTCGGCGGTAAATGACCCGAGGTCGTCGGCCGTATCAGTGCTCGGCACGAGGGCTATGGAGAAATAGTAGGTGTCGCTTAAAGAATTCGAGCTATCAGGGATGAGATAGGCGTAGACGGTGAAGGTGTCATCGCCCGACGAGACGATCGTCTCTGTTTCGGTGTCATAGGTGCCGCCCTCTACATCTACCTGAAGCGTGGGGATGGCTAAGGCGGTGCCTGAAAAGGCGAAAAGCATTACCAGCGCAAGGGCAAGAGAAGGGATTATTTTTCCGAGTATCTTCATTTTATTTCCTCTGATTCATTTAAGTTTAGAAGCGCTTGACTGTAGTCTTGATTAAATATAAAAGCAAAAGCCGTGCCAAAGGGATGCCAGGCCTCTCCTTAATTCCATAATCCCTTGATTTACAATGTCTTTTATCATTTTGTCCGCACCTTTGCGCCGGATAAAAAGGCCAGTTGGACTGCTGTATTTGTCAAAAAACACGACACATTTATTGGACTTGCGGGGTCTTCCCCCCTTAGGTTGTAATTTTTTATAGATATTTCAAGGTCTTGAGAGGTAAAGGCATCATAGCTAAAAATGTAAAATAAATTGACAGTCGCGCAACCAATAACGTCAAAAACAAGGTGCTAAGAAAGTGTCTTTAAAAGAGAAAAGCCTCCTTATAGTGGAAGACGACGAGGGATTGAGGGGACAGATAAAGTGGGCCTTCTGCAGGGACTACAATGTCTATGAGGCGGGAGATAGAGCCGGGGCCCTGGATATCGTCAGGACCAGCCGTCCCCAGGTCGTGCTCCTCGACCTGGGGCTTCCCCCAGCCCCGGCCGAAAGCTCCGAGGGTATTGCCGCCGTCAGGGAAATACTCGAGGCCGACCCGCTCGTAAGGGTCGTCGTTGTATCGGGGAATGCCGACAGGAAAAACATCTTCAGGGCCCTCGAGCTCGGCGCCATCGACTACTTCACAAAACCGGCGGACTTGGACGAGGTCCGGGCAACTGTCAAAAGGGCCTTCTACCACTACGGCCTCGACAGAGAAAGGTCTTCTTTACCGGAGGGACCAGAAGAAGGCCTTGAGGAGCTTGTCGGCAAAAGCGCCCCCATGCAGGAGGTCTTTACTCTTATAAAGAAGATAGCCGGAGTTGACGTCCCCGTGGTCATACTCGGCGAGTCGGGCACGGGCAAGGAGCTCGCCTCCAGGGCGATCCACAGGCTGAGCCCCAGAAAAGACGGCCCCTTTGTCGCCATAAACTGCTCCGCCATACCGGAAAACCTCCTTGAGGCCGAGCTCTTCGGACACGAGAAAGGCGCTTTTACAGGGGCCGTAAGGAAGAAAATAGGCAGGTTCGAACTCGCCCAGGGTGGGACCATTCTCCTTGATGAAATCGCCGAGCTCAGTGCGACCATGCAGGTCAAGCTCTTGAGGTTCCTGCAGGAGCACAAGATAGAACCCATCGGCGGGAGGGAAACTATATCCGTTGATGCAAGGGTTATGGCGGCCTCGAATAAAAACCTCGGCGAACTGGTCGACAGGGGGATGTTCCGCGAGGACCTTTATTTCCGCCTCTGCGTCATAACGCTGGAGATGCCGCCCCTGAGGGAAAGGAACGGGGATCTGGAGCTTCTTGCCCTCAAGTTCCTGAAGGACTACTCCAAAAAGTTCGGCAGGAACATAAAGGGGTTCGGCGACTCAGCCATATCGGCGATGAGAAACCACCCCTGGCCGGGAAACGTCAGGGAACTCGAAAACAGGGTTAAGAGGGCCGTGGTCCTCGGCCGAAAGGGATGGATAACGGCCGAAGACCTGGGGTTCTCCGTCAAGGCCGCAGAGGGGGCCGAATCCCATGAAGGGCCGGCAGGGCTTCTGGAGGCCAAGGAGGGCTTCGAAAAAGGGATTATAAAGGACGCCCTCCTTAGAAACAAGGGTGTGGTGAGCCGGGCGGCGCGGGAGCTCGGCATAAGCAGGCAGCACCTGAGCGGACTCCTTTTACGATACGGGATTAAAAAGAAAAAGTCTCCGCAATAACCCTTGGGGTGTAAATAATGTTAACAACTTGCCGTGGGTTTTAAACCACCCGCTTTGTAAGTACTTTTTGGACTGACGGGACCCAAAGAGGAGGAAAACATGAATTCCATAACCCCTGTCATGCCTCAAAACCGTAAACAATGGTTGACACCTCTGTTGCACATCTCCGGGTTACTTGATTCCGCTTCCTCCCTTTAAAGAAATAATCATATAAAATCAGAAGGGTTAGAGGTGTCTCCAGGACGCTGGATAAAGACGGCACGGAGTTTGCATTTATATCTAAGGTAAGACGCGCGCTAAACTATTATAGTCCTGACAACTTCTCTCGACGGCATAAGGATAATCTCAAGGAGGGTCGCAATGCGTAAATATCTATTGAGTTTCGCGGTCTTTGTCTCCGTTCTAATCGTCTCTCAGGGCGCCTGGGCTGATCCGATCAGTTCAACTGACCTTGCCGGGGACCCCGACGTTGTAACACTGACCTTCGACGAACTTGCCACGGGCACCTACGTCGACACCGAGTACTCGGGCGATGGCGCCACGTTCACCACGGGTGGGGTTGTGACCTTCCTGTCACCCGGCCAGGTCCTGAGCGTCTCGGAGGAACTGGTCATAGATTTCAGCGTGAACGTGGACATGGTGGGAGTCGATTTCTCATCAGATAGCTATCTTACCCTCTCGGTCTACGATTCCGGGGACAATCTCATAGAGAGTGTGACTGCAACGACGCTCGCCGGCTTCTTCGGCATATCCACAGAGGCGGACGGCAAGATCATATCAAAGGTCGTGATACACGACCACGGCTACGGCTTCACCATAGACAACTTCTCCTTCAGAGACCCGGTGCCCGTACCCGAGCC
>Ga0209641_10004864_pt1 | contig 11045 bp, 13 predicted proteins | sample RifCSP16_1_FD_184022 | JGI IMG/M metagenome (GOLD analysis project Ga0209641, IMG submission 184022) | Soil microbial communities from Rifle, Colorado - Rifle CSP2_sed 16_1 (SPAdes) (version 2) | ecosystem: Environmental > Terrestrial > Deep subsurface > Rock core/Sediment | place: Rifle...
TCCGGCAAATACCGGTCCGTCACGAAGTCGAGCCCGTACTTCGCGAGCGCCTGCTGCTCCGCCTTCTTCCCGAGTCTCAGCATGAGTTCGATCTCGTTCTTCCAGAACTCGTCCTTGAACCGCGGGTCCGTCAGTTCCGCGTGAAGGGCCCCGATGTCCGTCTGCGTGAGCGAATCCGCCCGCAGCACATCGCTGCACCGTCAGCGGATCCGGGCTAGAGCCTCATCTCTCGCGACACCACATTCCTTAGCTCCCCCAGCCACATCCTCAGGGGTGGCAGGGGCTCCTTGGTCAGCCTCAAGAGCCCCCGTTCGAGATAAGGTCCAAGCGTCCTCTCGAGCCCCTTCGGCGCCAAGTCCTCGATCGTCGTCACCTCCATCCCTTTGAACGCGCACTTCTTGGGGAACAGCACGCGGACCGCGCTCCAGTCGATCTTGCGGGTCCGCGTCAGCTTCCACACGTCGTAGTAGTCCCTCACCCGCTTCCGCTCGGCCATCGCCCTCAGCTTCTCCGCGACGATGTTCTCGACGGCATAGACGCTCACCCTCAGGGCCGGATAGTCCCTGTAGGCGCGGGCCAACGAGCGGATCGAGACCGGGCCGATGGGATCCTCCCTCGACGCCTCCAGCTTGACCGTGCCGGAGCCGATCGCCCCCTCGAAGCGGACCTTGACCTGGAGGTACTCGTTGCCCGCGACGTGCGGGCTGTCCCGAACCGCGATGGAGAGACCGCCGGACGCCTCTCGCACCAACGACGGCAGTTCCGAGACGAGGATCGAGCCGAGCTCGTCGAGGTCCGGCGCTCGACGCAGGGTGAAGTCCAAGTCCTCCGAAAGCCGCCACGCGCCTGGGAAGTATATCTTCGAGAGAGCCGATCCCCCCTTGAAGACGAGCCGCGAGCCCGCGCTCGAGCCCACCACCCCCGCGAGGATCCACCCCAACGCGTAGTCCTTCTCGATGACGTCGACCGGAAATCCGACCTCGCGGGCGATCGCCCTCAGTTCGGCTGCCCGGAGCAAAGCCTCACCTCTCCCGCCCCACGCGTACGTTGACCCGGAGTTTCCAACGATCGTTCGTCGGCCCTGCAGCGGAGAACTTCGGGTCCAGCTTCGAGTACCCCTCCCCGAGCCGGTGACGCCCAACCCGCCGAGCTTCGTCGCCCCGTCCCTGAGCGTCCAGCAGATATCCCAGGCGCTTCAAGATGGTCGTGTTTCGCATCCTCTCGGCGTAGCGCAGGAGCCGGTCGAAGTCGAGGCGACCGAACTCAGCTCTGAGGACGCTCGCCACGTGAAGGATTCCGTCGGCATGTTCCGGATGGTCCAGGCAATCGACGACCGTCTTCTCGGGGTCGGATATGGCCACACCCTCGCGCTCGATCATGACCCTCTCCGTCCCGAACATCTTCCAAGGCCTCAAGGTGACGAAGACGAAGGGGATGTCGAAGATCGTCCTGCTGGCCACGGGGGCCCTCGTCGCGACGTAGACCGCGGGCGATGTCGCCTCCGACATCCCGTGATGGTTGAGCGCGCTCCAAAACCCGACGTAGCTCGGGCTGACCAGATGCGACGCGAGCATGAACCCGTGGACGGTGTGCTTCCTCGCGCCTTCTGCGCCCGCCTCCAACGGCGCGATCACGTACAGGCCCCGCTTGATCCACGCGATCCAGCCCTTGCGCCGGAGCCTCTGGACGAACCTCTTGACGTCGATTCCATACGGCTCCAGGTCCGCCGGGGCGAAGATGGCCTTCCCCCGGAATGACAGGTCGGAGAGGATTCTGCTCTCCCTCTCCGAGAGGCTCTTCCTATGTTCACTTTTGGAAAGGGTCATCTTTCTGGTACCTTCTGATAAATTAGTATAGGTCCGTGAGCTTAAAGCCATCGCCGTCCCAGCTGCTCTCTGAGAGCGCCGATGAAGCCGTCACTGAGTCCCTCCGATACATCGGCATTGAGAGGCTTGGTGAGTGATGGAGACCGGATCGCGCGCATCGGCTCGACAGCTTCGGCGGCGGTTCCTCCTGCGCCTTGTCTCCGCCCTCTCCTTTCCTCGGATCGGGAAGAACAACAGCGGCTTCACCGCAAGAGCCCAAGCTCCCCAAGTTTCTCCGGCAGGTAGCGATCCGTCACGAAGTCGAGCCCGTACTTCGCGAGCGCCTGCTGCTCCGCCTTCTTCCCGAGCTTCAACATGAGCTCGATCTCGTTCTTCCAGAACTCGTCCTTGAATCGCGGGTCCGTCAGTTCCGCGTGAAGAGCCCCGATGTCCCGGGGCGTGAGCGCGTCCGTTGGGAGGTCGTAGTTCACGATGTCGCTGGCGGTGATACCGACGAACTCCGCCGAAGGTGCGGCGAGGTATTCCGAAATGTGCGCGGTCTTGATTGCGCCAAAGGCGACCGATGCATGGATTCGGAACGACCAAGGGTCCCCGTCGACGAAGGTCGCGCAGGGCAACTTCAGCTCCTCGTTCAGCCGCTTCAGCAGGCGCCGCGTGCTCCTAGACGGCTGCCCCTTGAGGTGCACGAGGATGCACTTGCCGTCCTCGTCGAACCCGTTCTCCACAAGCCGATCGAACATGCCGCCCGTCTCGATCGCGAGCACGAACTTCGCGTCCGCGCCCACGAGCTTGACCTTCTCCTTCTCCACGTTGTAGGGGATCGTGTACCCCGCGTCGCCGACGTCGTCCTTGCAGTTGATCCGCCGCCGCTCCCCGCCCCGCGTCACCTCCTCGATCGTGATGTTCCCGATCACGGACGCGCCGGACTCCTCGGGCCGGAGCTTGAAGTCCTCCCGCAGGCACTCCGTGATGATCTCCAGGTCCTCCGCGAGCAGGTTCGACTCGTCCTGCGAGTGGAACTTCGCGAGGTCCCACCCCTCGGAGATGTAGTACATCTCACGAAGCGTGGACGACTTGCTCTGGGCGATCATGTCCCGGATAAAGTCGAGCATGTACATCGTCCGCAGCAGCATCAGGGCGCCCTTCAACTTCTTCGCGGACCGAACGCCCTTCAGCGAGCCGTACTTCCACACCGCCGACCGCGGGTCGAACCGGATGTTCGCCTTCGTCCGGAGCGGGAGCGTCATCTTCGGCACCTGGCCGTCCGCGAGCTGCCCGTAGATCTGCCCCGCGATCTTGTGCAGTTCCTGGACCGCCTTCTCCGCGCCCAGCGTCCCGGCGGAAGGCTTCTTGGCGGATTTCCTATTCGTCGCCAAGCTCCTCCTCCGCCTCGTCGTAGTCGACCTCGGCCTCCTCCTCCCTAGCGGCCGCGGGTTCCTCCTCCTGTTCGAACTCCTTGTAGTTCAGCTCCCAGTCCCCGGGCAGCGGCTCCGCCCCGATCACGAGGTCCGGCGGGATCCCGCTCGCATACAGGTCCGACTCATCGTACTCGCCCTTCTCGAGGCCGAGGAGCTCGAACGTGATCGTCGCCTTCTCCACGCTCCCGATCCGGGGCAGCTCCCACGTGATCTTGCCGTCCTCGCGCACGTCCGCGGGCTTCGGGCTCACCTTCCCGAGCTTCCACCCGTTCCTCGGGAGCAGCGCGTGGAGGTTCAGCTTCTTCCCCGCGGCGGTGAAGTTGTGCACGTCGATCGTGACGACGTGCTTCTTCTTGTCGAACACAACGGACTCCTCGATCCACACGACGCCCATGATCTTCGTGATCGTCCCGTCGAGGCTCGGGACCTTCTTGTCGACGATCGTCGCGCTCTTCTGCGCGATCAGCGGGAGGACCTTCTGCACGATGTCGAACTTCTCGCGCGTCTTGAGCTTCCGTTCTTTCTTCGTGAGGTGCGTCTTCAGTCGGCGGCCGACCTCCTTGAGCGCAAGGTCGAGCTCCGTCAGGATCTCGGGGACCGGGGAGACGGCTTCCTTCGCCTCGTTCGTGTACGGAACCTTCGTCGAGCAGACGTGGACGAGGACGATCGCGGGGCCGTACGGGAGCCCGGAGCCGCCGCGCTGCTCGAGCCCGTACCGCCGCCAGTCGACGGCCGCGACCGCCTGCGTCGTCGCGCACGCGCCTGCCTGATACAGCAGGGGCGCGCGGTTCGCATACCGGAGGACCTCCACGGGCTGGTCCGGCGGGAGATCGCCGCCGAAGACGACGCCGACCTCGACCTGGAACGGGTTCCCGGCCCACACGGCGGCGTCCCGCGTGACCGGCGGCGAGTAGAACTCCGGCCGCAGGTTCCCGAGCACGTTCTTCAGTCCCCGCTTGATCAGCCGCTCCCCGATCGGCGCGAGGCAGTCCGTCGGCGGCGCCATGACCTTCACCTTCGGGATCGCCTCGACGATCGCCTTCGCCTGCTCGAGCGTCAGCGACTTGGGCCGCGTTTCGACAGGGACCCCCGCCGACTCGCAGATCTCCCTCGCCACGCGGGGCGAGAGCCGCGAGAACTCCTCCTCGAGGAAGGCGCTCAGCTTATACGACTTCGTCTCCTTCGCCATCGCGAGGAGCGTCCCGATCTCGAGCCCGTATGGGTGCGGCTTGATCTCCACGGTCTTCGGCGGCAGTTCCTGCGTCGCGCGCTCCCACACGATCGCGTCGCCCTCCGGCGGCTTGAACGTGATGCGCGCGTGCGGGTTCACGATCGCCGCGCCCTTCAGATACTCGACCACGGACTGCTTGCCGCCGATGTACCGGCCCTTCAGGGGGATTTCGATCCGTGTCCCGTGCTGCTTGTCCCAGACCTTGAACTCCTCGCGCTGGACCGACGGCTTGTTCTTTCGGGTGTCGACGATCAGGTCGATCTCGTACGCGACGTCCACCTCCGCCGTCTTCGTGCGGATCGTGGCGGGCTTCCCCGTGGTGATCTGACCGTACATGATCGCTCCGGAGATTCCGAGTCCCTGGGCGCCTCTGGCCTGCCGGCGACTGTGGAAGCGCGAGCCGTAGAGGAGGCGGCCGAACACGTTCGCCACCTCCTTCTTCAGGATCCCGGGGCCGTTGTCCTCGACGGCGACAATGAATTCGTCCTTGCTCTCTCCCTTGCGGACCTCGACAACGAGGTCGGGCAGGGTGTCCGTCTCTTCGCAGATGTCGAGACTATTGTCCGCGCCCTCCTTCACCGCCGTGAGCAGCGCCTTCGTCGGCGAGTCGTACCCGAGGATCTGCTTGTTCCGCTCGAAGAACTCCGCGATGGAAATCTCGCGCTGCTTCTTGGCCAGCTCTTCCGCTATCGTCATGGAAGGCACGACGCGCCCCATCCCTTGTGACGCGCGCGGATGCTGGCGGCATCATATAAAAGTTCCCGCTGCAGTGACGGCTACGATACCGAGGGGCGCCGCGCGAGCTTCGCCGCCAGGTCGAGTTCGACCGCCGCCAGGAGGCCGACGACGTCCATCGCAAAGTCCGCCGCATCGCCGAACCGTCCGGGGATCGCGGTCTGGAGGAACTCGTCGAACGCGGCGAAGGCGAACCCCACCGCCAACGCCGCGAGGCGGCCCCGCCATCCCAGGCCGCGGACCGGTAGGAGGAGGAGCGCTCCGAGGACGAAGTACTCGAGGACGTGGAGCCCTTTGTCGCCCCCCGCGATGCCCGTGGAGGGGATGTCCCCGCCCGGTCGGGTCGACACGAACACGATCAGGGCGGCGTAGGCGACCGCGGGCAGCACGAGGAGGCTACGCCTTCGCCTCGGCGGATCCACCATGCGCCTCCGGCCCGAACTCCGCGCCGCAGTTCGGGCACTTGACGTCCTGCTCCGACACGTCCGCCCCGCAGTTCGTGCAGGTGAACTCCCCGCCGCCCTCCGCGCGCTTCCTCCTGGGAGGCGCCCGCCCCCCGCGGAGTTCCCGCGCCCGGCGGGTCCACCAGTACAGCATGAGGATCAGGCCGAATCCCATGAGGACGATGAGCATGGGGATGTTGAACCGTACCCACACCGTGCCGAGGTAGGTCTCGTACGGCGCGTTGAACGGACCGACGACCCCGACCGTTTCCACGATGATCGCGCCCGTCGCATTGTTCGTGACCCGGAAGTTGAACGCGTGCAGCATCGGCCGGAGCGTGACGTTCGCGAGGAAGTCCTCGCTGTTGTTGAGCTCCCGGTCGCCCTGCGCCTCCATGGTGACGAACCGGGGCGGGCTCGTGTCGATCCCGGGGAAGTCGACGATCTGGATGACGACCTGGAAGTTGGACCGGTTCGCGTGGCTCGAGTTCACGTTCACGCGGAACTGGAAGAGGGTGTCGGCGGGCGCCGTGAACGGGTCCACGTTGCCTCCGACGATCGTCGTGCCCGACGCGGCCGCGCCCTGATCCACCTGGGGAGCGGAGACCAGCCCCGGCGTCGCGATCATCGCGTAGACGACGGGGACCATCAGGAAGACGAAGACTCCGTTCACCGCGTGGCTCTTGAGCCGACGCTCCCCGAAGGAGTGGGGGATGAGGACCATGAGGATGGGCGAGAGGAGGTACGCGATGCAGGCCAGGCCCGTCGGGAAGAGGAGGACGATCAGGGCGACGATGATGAACAGGTACACGATCCGGAAGTACACCGTGCTCCGGAACCTCGACCACACCGCCTTCCAGTCCATCGGGGCGCGGCTAGCGGGGGCCCGGATAAATAACCTCGCCCGGGACTCGGCCCGTGAACTCGGCCCGCAGGACTTAAGTAGCGCCCGCCCGTTCGAAACCGCCTTCGGTGGATGCGATGCGCTCCCTCGTCGTCGCGCTCGGCGGCAATGCGTTGCTCCCTCCCAGCGAGGGCGCGGACCTGACCCGGATGCAGCGGCGGGTGCAGGAGACGGCGAAGGCGCTCGCGGAGCTCGCGGACGGAGATGTCCGCCTGGTCGTGACCCACGGGAACGGCCCCCAGGTCGGTCACCTCCTCGCGCAGACCGAGGAGGCCCGCGGGCGCGCGCCCGCCCCCTCGCTCGACGTCCTCGTCGCGGAGACGCAGGCGCAGATCGGGTACCTCCTCCAGCAATCGCTGGGAAACGAGTTCGCACGCCGCGGACTCGCGACGCACGTGACCACCATCGTGACCCAGGTGGTCGTGGATCGGGCCGACCCCGCCTTCCGCAAACCGACGAAACCGATCGGGCCGATGATCTCCACGGAGACGGAAGCGATGCTCAAGCGCGCGCGGGGCTGGCAGCTCGCTCCGGACCCCCGCGGCGGCTGGCGGCGGGTCGTGCCGTCGCCCCGGCCCCGCCAGATCGTGGAGGTCCCCGCGATCACGGCGCTCCTCGAGGCGGGCCATGTCGTGATCGCCGCCGGCGGTGGCGGCATCCCCGTCGTGCGGGACGGCGTCACGCTCTCGGGCGTCGAGGCGGTCATCGACAAGGATCTCGCCTCCGCGGTCCTCGCGCAGGAACTCCGAGCTGAGCGCCTCGTCCTCGCGACGGACGTGGACCGTGTCGCCCTTGACTTCCAGAAGCCCACGCAGCGGTTCCTCGACCGCATGACCGTCGCGGAGGCACGGCGGTACCTGGACGAAGGACAGTTCCCCGCGGGGTCGATGGGCCCCAAGGTCGAGGCCGCGGCGGAGTTCATCGAGTCCGGCGGCCGGGAGGCGCTGATCGCCAATCTTGAGAAGATCCGGGAAGCACTGGCGGGAACCGAGGGGACGCGGATCACGGCCTGAGCGGCGGCACCGGATGGCCGCAATACGGACACAGGTTCGCAGCCCACGGAATCCGCCGCCCGCACGCGGGGCACATGCGGGAGCGGGCGACCACGCGCCAGGCACCATAGATGGCTCCTGCAATGAGGAACCCAACGAGCAGGACGAACGGATGGAAGGTGGGAGGCGACGTCGAGAAGTCCAGGCTCAGCAGGAAGGTGAGCACGAGGGAGAGGGCCAGGAGGCCGATGGCGAGTCCCTCCCACGGCCGTCGCGAATCCCCCCTAGGCTGCACGGCCGAGGATGGGCTCCACCGTACTTGAGGTTCGCGCCGCTACCATTATGTGGCCGTCGCTCGTGGCGTCTGACCGATGGCCCCCATCGAGGACCAGATCCGCGCGGTCGAGGAAGAGATCCACAAGACCCCGTACAACAAGGCGACTCAGCACCACATCGGCAAGCTGAAGGCGAAGCTCGCGCGGCTGAAGGAGGAGGCCCTGAAGCGCGCCGCCAAGGGGAAAGGGGGCGGCCCTGGGTACGCGGTCCGGAAGTCTGGAAACGCGACCGTCGGCCTCGTCGGCTTCCCCTCCACGGGCAAGTCCACGCTGCTGAACGCGATCACGAGCGCGCAGAGCGAGGTCGCCGCCTACGACTTCACGACCCTTGACGTGATCCCGGGGCTCCTCGAGTACCGGGGAGCGAAGATCCAGGTGCTCGACATGCCCGGCCTGATCCGCGGGGCGTCGAAGGGGCGCGGGCGGGGCCGCGAGGTCATCTCCGTCGCGCGGATCTGCGACCTCCTCCTCGTCATGGTCGACGTGTTCGAGACGAACGTGCACGTCCTCAAGGACGAGCTGGAGCAGTCCGGGATCCGCCTGAACGTGCGACCGCCCGACGTCGTGATCAAGAAGCGGACCCGGGGCGGCGTGAGCGTGAACTCCACGATCCCGCTCACCAAGGTCCTCGAGGAGACGGTCGCGGACATGGTGCGGGAGTTCGGCCACTTGAGCGCGGACGTCGTCGTCCGGCAGGACGTCTCCGCGGACGAGCTCGTCGACGTCCTCGCGGGGAACCGTGTGTACATGCCCGCTTTCGTCGTCCTGAACAAGATCGACCTCGTCGGCGCCGACTACCTGCGGGAGGTAGAGAAGCGGCTCACCGGTTGGCGGGTGGTCGCGATTTCCGCGGAGAAGCGGGAGGGCCTCGACCGCTTGAAGGAGGAGATCTACCGGAGCCTGAAGTTCATCCGCGTCTATCTGAAGCCGCAGGGCAAGGAGGCGGATCTGAAGGAGCCGTTGATCGTGAAGGAGGCGAGCACGATTGGCATGGTGTGTGACGCCCTCCACCGGGACTTCCGCGCGAAGTTCCGGTACGCGAACGTGTGGGGGAGGAGTGCGACCCATCCCGGTCAGCGGGTGGGCCTGGAACATGTTCTGGTCGATGAGGACGTGCTGACCATCGTTGTGCGCCGCTCCACCTAGTCCTACGTGTATCGGAAATAGGATTCTGGAAGCGAATAGGAAACTATATGACCGGGGACGATCCTCCATTCCTCGATGGAACGAGTCGTAAAGGTGACCCGGCGTGGACAGACCACGATTCCGTTGCAAATCCGGGAGCGGCACCGAATCCGCGAAGGGACCCGCCTGCTCGTCGAGGACCGGGGAGAGGAAATCGTGATGCGCCCGGTGCCCGACTTGATTGACCTCGCCGGATCGCTTTCCAAGTTTGCAACTCTCAAGCAGGCGAACGCCATCTTGGACGAAATGGAGCGGGACGAGGATTGAGGGAAGTTCTCGATTCGCGGTTCTTCTCAACCCATTTCTTCAGCGACGACAAGCATGCCCTGGAAGCCACGCGCGCGAAGCTTTCGAAATTACGTCGTGAACGTCGAGGGCTCATCCCGTCCATCGTGATTGCGGAGGTTGTCAACATGGTCTGTCAGAGGGCGGGACGGGACATCGCGCGATCCCATTTGCGCGGAATCGAGGCGTTCGGCCTTCGCGTGGTCTCCCTCGACGCCACCATCGCCGCCGAGGCGGGCCTGCTCCGGTGCACGTACAGGAACTTGCCCTCTGCCGATGCCATTGTGGCGGCAACAGCCATCAAGGAAGACGGTACGGTCGTGTCGGACGATCCGCACTTCCGACAAGTCCGGGGTCTCCGGATGGCCTGGCTCGACTGAGCTACGGCACGCGCCCGGCATGTTCTTGATCGAGCACTCGGCACGCGGCCTCTCACGCCATGCAGTCGAATCAGTCCGACTCACGGAGCATGGCGCGCTATGTCCGCGCGGAACGTCTGCCACTACTCGGCGGCGTCGGCGAAGAGGCCTGGTCCTTCCCCGCCCCATCGCCCCAGGCGCGGGGTGCCACTCGAACACGTGGGGTTCACGGTCCTCCGGACGCGCAACTGGCTCGCCCTCTCCGCAACTCCCTCTGGATTCACTTGCGGCCGATGTTGTGGAGCCGATTTGGGGAACAGTCGCGGACTCGCGATCGAAGGACGCCATCGCCGGAACCCGAAGGACAAGGGGCAGGGGGAGTCCCGTCGTTGTGCGTCGTGGATAGACCGGTGAAAACGTTTATGTATACGTTTACGTATAAGCATACCTCATGTCCATCAAGACCACCATCCTCCTGCGGGAGGACGTGAGGGATCACCTCGTGCAACGGGTGGGCCCGCGCGGGCTCTCCGAAGAGATCAACAAGATCCTTGCGAAAGTCCTCTTCTCCCGGCGACCTTCGCTCTTCGGCGCGGATCCGTGGCTCAGCCCGAAAGGTCTCCGGGACGAGCGGGACCCCCATGAAGACCTTTGACTCCTGGGCGTGGGTCGAGTACTTCCGAGGCTCCCGGTCGGGGGAGACGGTTCGGGCGATACTCGAGAGCGACGAGGTCCTTTCGACGCCCTCGGTGTCCCTCGCGGAGCTCAAACTGAAGTACTTGGCGGAACGCCGGGATCCCTCGGAACGGCTGCAATTCATAAAGTCCCGCACCTCCATCGTCCCCGTCGACGCCTCCGTCGCGGAGGACGCGGCGGACCTCAAGTTGGAACATCACCTTCACATGGTCGACGCGCTCGTCCTCGCGAGCGCCCTGCACGTTGGCGGCGAACTCGTGACCGGCGACAGACACTTCCGGGGCGTTCCGGGCGTCGTGATGCTCGTGTGAAGACGGCTACGACGCCGACGGCGTGATCTTGATCGCCAGCGTGGGGCACGCGGTCTCGCACGCCATGCAGTCGATGCAGTCCGACTCGCGGAGCGGGTCGCACTTGTCCGTGCGGAAGACCTGCCACTCCTGGCCTCCTTGCTCGAGGACCTTGTCCTTCCCCTCGCCCTTCGCGCCCGGCTTGAGGTACCACTCGAAGACGTCGACGGGGCACACGTCCATGCACGCGCCGTCCGCGACGCACGCTTCCCAGTCGACCGCGACGTGCGTGCCGTGAATCCCGAGCGCCGTCGGCATCGTTCGGCCCTCCGCGTCCGGCCTCGGC
>Ga0209641_10004865_pt1 | contig 11044 bp, 13 predicted proteins | sample RifCSP16_1_FD_184022 | JGI IMG/M metagenome (GOLD analysis project Ga0209641, IMG submission 184022) | Soil microbial communities from Rifle, Colorado - Rifle CSP2_sed 16_1 (SPAdes) (version 2) | ecosystem: Environmental > Terrestrial > Deep subsurface > Rock core/Sediment | place: Rifle...
GGACTTGCCTTGGTACGATGGCCGTGGGAAACGGGTGAATCCGAATGAAAAGGTTTTTGTCAGCTTTGCTCGCACTGCTCCTGTTCGTTAGTTCTATCAGTGCCGCAGAATGGAAGACTCCACCAAAGGGTGTCGTTGAAGCCGTTGAAGACACGCTTGAAGTGCTATGGGAGGGCGAAACTGACTTTGACATGCTCAAGCAGGTACGGATTGACTTGAACCGTGCCATCAGTGATAAGAAGAAAGTACTCTCTGTTACGTTGATGTCCCCAGGCGGTCCAGTTATCACGTCTCTTGAAATTGCGCGTCAGATTAAGCTGGCACGCGAGAAGGGCCTGATTGTTGAGATTCGCGGGGTAGGTATTATCGCTTCTGGCGGGACATTCGTACTAGCAGCAGGCAGCAGACGATATATCAGCCGATACACGTTTTTCCTTGTGCATCCTCCGCAGTCAATGGCGTGGGGAAGTGCTCCAGAGTGCCTAAACATTGTGCAGGAGCCGAAGACTGTGCAGGAAAAGGCTGTAAACATTATTCTCAAAATCATGCGAGATATGTATATGGAATTCACAAAGAAGCCACAGGAGGAAGTTGAAAAGTGGCTAACGTGTGGCAATGAGATTGTTGGCTCCGGTGAAACGGCTGTGTCGCTTGGCATGGCCGATGAAGTGAGGGAATAATATGCCTGCATTACTTGGACTGTTGCTCCCCGCCCTCATTCCTGCGGGCGTGGACATTGCGAAGGGACTGTTCGGCGCTGTCACTCGGCTCATTACTGGTGATACTGGTGCGAAGCCACAGAATATAGACGAAGCAATCAAGTTGATGGCAGCGGAAACTGAACGCATTCGTGCACTGAAGGAACTTGACGAGCCTGCGCCGAATATTAGTAAGTGGGTCGCTGACCTGCGTGCGAGTTTTCGCTACATCGGCGCTGGGATGATCATTTTAGCCGGTGGATTCGTCATTGTGTTTGACGCGGTGTCTCCGGCAATTGGCTTGCCAGCAATCCCGCAAGAGACTTATGACATTGTGACACAGTTGATGGGGAGCGTTTTTGCTTTCATGTTTGGCGACAGGGTGAACATGGCAATTCGGAGGGCCAAGTAATATGCGTGTCAAGGACGGTTCTGTAAACCTGGATGGCCTTGAGCAGGTCGTGAAGGATGCGCTACCAGTGATGGAAATTTGTAGGCGCACAGCATTGCATGTGCTCTCGTCTGGTGAGATGGTTGTCACGTCGGGGCGTGATGGCAAACATAAGGAGCACTCATTGCACTATGTTGGGCAAGCTGTTGACCTTCGTACTCGTGACTTCACAGATATGTGGGCGCATTACTTACGAAACGCGCTGGGGAAAGATTGGGACGTAGTGGTTGAAAGCGACCACATTCATGTTGAGTATGATCCAAAGTGATTTCGTTCCCATACCGTTACAAATGGAAGTTCTTTGAGCAGATTGGCTACAAGCCACGCTCAGGCCAAAAATGGCTCCATTGGGCGGCTGATTATTACAAACGTATTGGCTTCTTCGCGTACCCTCGCGGCGGTAAGTCCTTCGCTGCCGCAATGGAAGTCGCGGCCACGGTCAACGAGAACGATTATCACTGTTGGATCGTCGCGCCGACGTATGACCTTGGCTCGAAGGAGTTCCACTACATCTACCAAGCGCACTTGAATGCAGGGTACTTAGACAAAGCAAAACATGTCGCTTTCAACATTAAGGGCGGTGACATGCGTATCGAGTACCCGTGGGGCTGGTGGGTCGAAGTCAAATCGGCGCAGCATCCACACTTGATTCTCGCGGAAGAACTCGACGAGATGATCCTGAGCGAGGCACCACGACTGCCAGCCACGCTCTTTGATCGCACGTTGTTCAACCGTGCCGAGAAACGTCACGGGCGCGTGTATTGCCCAGCAACTCCAATGGGAAACAATTGGGCGCATAAGGAGTTTTGGGTCCGCGCACAGAAGGACTGGGAAGGAAAGCCGAATCCTCTCTATGACCGAGATCACTACGCCATACGAATCACGCACTTAGCAGAGGAAAGTAACCTTGCTGGAGTACATTACCAACCGGGAGTGTACAGTAAAGAAACCGTCCAAAAAGCCCGTGAGCGTTGGAAAGACCAGCCGCAGTTATTGCGAGAGCAGTTTGGTGGAGACTTCATCTCTTACGCCGGTCTTGTATATCCAGTGGAAAAAGCCAAACGATGCAAGCCATTCGTCATCCCTGAAGATTGGCACGTTGTTCTTGGATACGATCATGGAGCTAGTGGTCGTGCTGGAGGAATGACCGCAATCCCCTTCGTTGCGTGGGATAATGAGTCGCCACGTAACTGCTACGTGTTCAAGCTCGTGTTCGAGAGCGGACACGGTGCGCGTCATTACGTCCAACAGATTCGCAATAAGCTACGCAAGGACGACGGCACACAGCGCGGCATTGACATCGTAGTTGTGGACAAGTCGGCCAAGCAGGTGCGTATTGAACTCGCGCTTCTTGGCCTGCCGAACACTACGCCACCTTTTAGTGACTTCAAGGCACGCTATACTCGCGTTATGTCCTTACTGGAGGAAGGAAGGCTCTATGTCTTCGACACAGAGGAAACAGCGCCAATCTTCTATGAAATGGCGCGGTACGAATGGAAAGAAGGTCCGAAAGGCGAGCCCCGCGGCGACGATGTCCAAGGGCCGGATGACGCAATGGACGCGCTGGGTTACGCGCTGTTACACCCTATTCCAGAACTTCGCGCTGATGAAATTGAATCTGCTGCGACCGTCAGAACTGAAGCCAAAACGACGCCGTTGCCGCCACGAGTGAAGGCGTTTTGGGAAAGGTTCCACACGGAGCAGCGTGAAGCAAAGGCGTTGGAAGACTTGGAGGACGCACCAACGATGTTTTCTGTTGAGGGCGACTTGTTTGATGAATAAGAGGGCATATGCTTTGTAAATATGAGAGTTGTCCCTTAAATGCAGCGTTTCAGCATGAAGGTTATGTCGGATATTGCACTGCTCCAAATATAGTGACCATAGACCAGAATGGACAGTGCGCTGTGTTAGAGAAATTGCTTAAGTGGTTTAATGCTGAATAGGAGGGCGCGATGAAGTGTTCTCGTTGTGGCTCAACACTAACACGCTTTGGTAAGTGTGCAACGTGTAGCGCGAAGCCGAGGCCGGTTCGCTAAGAAGGCTGCCCACAGCCTTAGGACCTCTGGAGGCAAGTGCACTGCCTGTGAAGGAGGACTTAAATGTGGGCCTTGGGCGGCTAGCTCCAACGGGAGAGCGGCTGGCTTGCACCCAGCAGGTTCAGGGTTCGAATCCCTGGCTGTCCACCAATCGCGGGAGGCTAGGGCAGGTGCTCTGATTGGCCCCATAAGCCAATAACCGTGGTTCAAGTCCACGTCCCGCAACCAGTGATAACTTTTCGCGCATCGTGATAACTTTTCACAAGGTTAACACAAGGCCATAGACGAATGGCCAAGTCACCTGGCTTTCACCCAGGAGATTGAGGGTTCGAATCCCTCTGGCCTTACCATGCCGGGTTAGCTCAGTAGGAAGAGCAGCTTCTTTGTAAGTAGCAGGCGCGGGGTTCGAATCCTCGACTCGGCTCCATTTGCTGCCGGGCTCAGGCGGCTTGGGTGCTACAGCGGAACGGCAGAGCCGTCAGACCGGCCCAACTGAGGCACCTTCATTTTGGAGGGATACATATGACTGACGTAGATTATGAATATCCTGTGTACTTTGTGGGCTGCACTTGTGAGCATGAAGTAGAACAACATGATTGGTGTTCTTGTACCGTAGCAGAGTGTCCGTGCGAAGGTCATTTGGAAGAATAAATGTGCTGTTCTTGGTGTGACGAACGCGGAGGGAATGGAATGTGGATTAAGCGTGTTGATTATGATGATTTGCGCGAACGTGCAATGAAAGCTGAAATGCGTATTGAGTGGCACGCAGCACTCGAATTGAAACTCCGTGGACGTGTCGCAGAACTCGAAGCCGGCATTCTCAAAGCGAACGACGAAGCGCACAGTGCGCGAAAGGAGACAGTGAATCGCCCCGCGACTCCTGTAAATCTTGAAGCCCTATTTGACGATGAAGACCCTGAACTTGTTGAGCAGGACCGCCGACGTGCAGCCGCAGAAGGAACGACTGACGGCTTGCTCGCATTGGATGAATAATGCCTAAAGAACTGAAACTGCCCGTTTTGGGCATGCCAGATGTTGACGAAGTAACACGCACGCTTGTCAAGGAAATCCGCGAGCGTAATACTCGCTATTCACAGGACTTACTGCACAAGTGCTACGAGAATATCCTGTACGATTACAACCGCCAGTGGATCACCTTCGACACGCGACTAGGCCAGTTCCGCCCAAAGCGCACAGCGAAGTGGGTTCCGAAGCCGAGCACGAATAAGTTCAGCGCAGTGATGCGTCCGCTCATTTCTCAGCTTGCGGGCACTGATCCCGTGCTCCAGTACGCGCCCATCAGCGAGGAACCGGCAGACCTCGCCACAGCGAACGTCGCAAGTCGTATTATTGAAATCGCTCGGCAGGAAGTCAACGTCGCTCGCTTGCGCCCTCGCCTTGCCCGATGGGTCGGCCTCACCGGGAACGGCTGGCTCGTGAATGGCTACGACAACGACATTCGATACGGCCAAGTGCCTGAGCAGTACGAACAATGTGTTGCGTGCGGCACTACCATGATGGCTGACGATATTGAAGGCGAAGGCGGGTGTCCAACGTGCAAAGCGGAAGGCCAGGAGAGCCCAGGCTTCCAGCCAGCCTTTGATGAGCAAGGTGCGCCCGTCATGGGCCAGCGTCCTCGTGGTGCCATGTTCAGTGAACTCGCAACGATCTTTGAAATGGAATATGACCACGAGGCCGATTCATTCGAGGACTCACTATACGCGCTTCGTATGCGCTCGCGTGACCGTGAATGGGCAAAGACGCGCTTCAGCATGTCCGAGCAGGAACTAGACGCTGCTGGTTCTCAGCCGCTCTCGCCAGTCGTACAGCAACGCTACTTGCAATCGCTCGCGTTCATTTCGCCGCTGTCATACCAAACGTACCTCTCCAAGCCCTTCCGCGAGAACCGTATCCTCGTTGCAGACTTGTGGATAGACCCTACTGTCGAAAATCCTAACGGCTTTTACGCCATTATGATTGGCGATAACATTGTGTATAAAGGACCGTACAAGTACAACGCGCCTGACGCTGCGCCAGATCAGCCGCGTGTCATGCGAACACTCACGCATTTTGGCTACCAGATCGCAGCCGGGCGCGTGGCATATCGCACACCGGCTGATGACCTCACTGGCATGCAAAAGACACGCAATGAGCTTGAGTCCATTTATAAGCTGCATTCTCGTCGAGGCGCAAATAGCATCGTCTGGATTCCTGACGGCTCGAACATTTCCAAACTCGCCGGTGAAGAGGGGATAGTTATACGCTATTCCGCAATGTCACAGATTCCCCCGCCCCGTCGTGAGCCTGGTCTTGAATCGCCACGCTTCATTCGGGAATGGATCGAGCTTATTGATGCTTCGATGGAGATTGTCGCGGGCTCAGTGGACGTGCTTCGTGGTGACGCGCCTGCGGGACTAGAAGCATACGCTGCGCTTCAGGCTCTCGAAGCCAAGGCCATTCAGGCCATGGCCGAGTCTCGTTCGCTCTGGTCCGTCGCGTGGGCTGAGTGGTCTCGTCAGGTCCTTGGTATCTTCAAGCAGTACGCACTTGACGAGCGCGAAATCGCTCTCAAAGGCGAGAGCGGCGCATGGTCAATCGAGAAGTTCAAATCCGCTGACATGCGTGGGGGCGTGCGCGTTATCCCTGACCTTGTGTCCCAGCCGCCTTCGTCGCCAGTTGCGAAGCGTGCGGGGCTAGAGCAAGCTCAGCGCATGGGCCTGTATAATCCTATGGACCCTCAAGAACGCTATCGTGGCTTGCAGATCATCGGCGTGCCTGAGCTTATGCAAGACCTTGACCTAGACACCCGTGCTGCCGCTATTGAGAACGACCAATTCTACGATATCTTCGTTCGTATGCTAGAAGGTGAGCCGCCTGCCGTCAATCCTGAAGTGGATAATGACATTGTGCATTATGGCACGCATCGGCGCTTTTGGCTCTCTGACAAGGGCAGGGCACTTGGTCCTATCGGCCAAGCTGCTCTCGCCGGCCACATGGCGCAACACAAATTCAATATCCAGCAGCAAATAATGGCGCAAGCGGCGGCACCAGCGCCAGGTCAGGCTGCCGGTAAGGCTACTGGCGGAGGTCCTTCGGCAGAGAAAACTGTCAAGTCTGAGGCTGGCGCTGCGTCTCAGCCTGCTCGTGCTAACGACATGGGCAAGCCGAAAGGTAAGCGTGCTTCTCAGTTGAGTGAAATTCGCGGAGAGCAGAATTCCCCACAGTAACACTAATATCACACTTGCCACAATTTTGTCAATGAATCATTCATTGACAAAAAATGGCAGGTTGTGATAAAATTCGTCATAGCGTTAAAAATAGGAGCACTACTATGCCAATGGGTGAAAAGGGCCACAAGGTCATGTCGTCTTTCATGGAGCAGTACGGTTCGAAGAAAGGCAAGAAAGTTGCTTACGCCACTGCAAACAAGAAAGGCAAGAAGTCTAAGATTTTCGCTGCCTTACATAAAGGCATGTAACTATGATGGACCCATACCAGAGTGCAATTAAGCAAGCGATTACCTTGCATCAGGTGCACATGGATAAACCAAAGACTGCAACGATGGCGTCGCAGGAGAAGCTAATGAAGCTTCTCAAAAAAGCACTTACGCCAATGAGCAAAATGTAAGGCGTTTCACTCTTTTCTGTATTTTTACCGTTCGGTGAAAATACTGGTTTCAGTAAAACTGAGCCGTGTGCTCAAGGAGCTTCACAATGGCCGACAAAATTGTCGAGGATCAGGAAGGACAGACTGACGAAGAGGCGTTGAAAGCCGAACTGGAAGAGGACGGGGAACTACACGACGACGAGGGGAAACCGTTGCCGTGGAACCACCCCAAGCGCGTTCGGAAGATTTACAAGGACGCTAAAGATGGTCGTAAGGCTGTCGCAACTCTCAAGGAGCTTGGGTTTAAGCCTTCAGACGCCGCGAAATTAAAGGGCGTCATTGAAGAGTGGCGTCAGTTCCGTACTGAGTACGATGAATGGGAAACACGCCAAGCCGCTGGTGACACTACCAAAGCCGAAGACAAGTCCATGTCTGAGGAAGAACAGCGGTGGGCACGCATCGAGCAGATGCTTCGTGCGAAGGGCGTGAAGTTCAACGATCCTGAAGACGATAAGAAGGAACAGCGGAAGGAATCCGAAGCCAACGCCTTGAACATGACGCGCCAGGCACATGCAGCAATTATGGATAGTCTGGAAGAAGGCGGCTTGTTTGAAGGCTTGGATGAAGAGGATCAAAAAGACCTGTTCGAAGAGTTCGACTTCAAGATTGGCCAGAAGCTCATGCGGAACCCTGAAGCGAGAGCCAAGTTTCTCTCTGGCTCGCTCAGGCCGATTCGAGAGTTCATTAACGAGTTGCTGGAGAAGCGCGGCGTCACGAAGGCGAAGCCTGACGAGCGCCCGCGTGGAACTGGCATCACGAAACTTCCCCCTCGTGGGAGTAGCTCTCCTGGGTCTGCTGTCACGGTGAAGAAACCGGCGCAGCAAAAGGAACCACAGACCGTCAAGGAGGCTACTGAACAAATGGTAGCTGAAATGCGCCAGCGTCGAAAGGATGCCGCGCAGAACTAGTTAGAGGAACATCATGTCTGCTGACCTTACACAGATCGCAACTTATTTGAAAGATAAGTTCGGTCCCTCCATCATCAACCAGCTTCCGAACGAGACACCAATTCGCTCGTCTTTCTATAGCGATAAGTCTCAGTCGTGGGCTGGCAACGAAGTCACGTATCCTGTCAAGACAAACCGCTCTCGTGCGGTGTACGCTGGCGCTGACGGCGGGCAACTGCCAACCGCTAGTAACCAGAAGCACGAGAAGGTTCACATTCCGCTGAAGTTCATTTGGGGCCGCGTGCAGTTCTCTGGCCCGGCGCTCAAGCTGTCTGAGTCAAACGAGGCCGCTTTCGGTCGCGTCATGTCCATTGAAATGGACGGCCTTGTTGAAGACCTTGGCGTTCAGTGCGAGTTCTACTACAGTCACTTCGGGACCGGCGTGCGTGCGCTGTGCCAGGGCAATCCTAGCACTAACACTACACTGGAACTGGATTCTCCAGGCGGTGTGGCTGGTGCTGACCACGGCAACCGCTTCCTGAACGAAGGCGACAACATTGTCGCTATCTCGCCACAGGGTACGTTGCGAGCCGGTGGAACGCGCCTCATCACTGGCATTAACGCTGATGGCACTGATGTTACTGTCAGCGCGAATATGGATTCCTCGTGGGCTGACAACGATCTCATCGTCAAAGCCTATGGCGCTGACGCTTCCATTGCTATTGACAACACTGAATACATGCACATTCCAATGGGGCTGCTTGGGCACGTTGACGACGCAACGTATGTGTCAAACTACCACGGCATCAGCCGCGACACGTACCAGATTTTCCGCTCGCCTGTCATTTCCAGTATCGGCGCTCTTTCCCTTGACGTGATGCAGCGGGCTTTCGACTTGTCTGCACAGCTTGGAAACGCGAAGATCAGTGAAATGTGGGCGTCGTACCCTGTCCGGCGTGCCCTCTTACAGTTGCTTGAGGCCGACCGGCGCTACACTGGCAGCGACCTGAAGGCTCCTGACGGCGGCACGAAGGCCGTCAAGGGCGGGGACATCACTTTCGGTGGTGTGCCCATGAAGACGGCTGCGTATTTCCCGTATGGCACAATCATCGGCACGGACAACCGGCACAAGGTCCGGTATGTGAATACTGAGTGGGAGTGGATTGACGAGGACGGTTCCACGCTCTCGCGCGTGTCCAACCAGGACGCTTTCGAGGCTTCTGGCCGCCTCTTCGAGAACTCACACTATGAGAGACCGAATGCTGGCTTCCGGCTCGACGGTGTGAATAGCACAATCGTTGTCGCGCACGTAATGTAATTGAGAAGTTGACGGGTTGCCTACGTCCGTCATCGCAAGGAGAATGGCAAATACGCCCTTGCACTTTCGCCCTCTCTTGAAAGGGTAGGACATGGATAAGTTAGCGAAGCAGCAAAGTGCAATTAGACTCGCTGAAACACTTGGCGAAGATAACGTAGAAGCTCCTGAGCCAGAAGAGGAACTTCCAATTCCAGCAACTATCGCAGCGCGTCCTGAAGACCTCAGTATTGACGATCTTCAGCGGCTCCTAGAGCAAAAGCGCCTTGACGTAGCGAAGGAAGCTGAGAGTGACGGGAAGAAAGTCACACCCCCAACGAAGGCACCTGCTGGTATGTTGTGGGTTTTCAATCGAACTTCAGACCAGTTCTTCTGGCAGTATGACAGTTTAATCTACGAAATTGAAGGCCATGACATGATGCTGTTTCCTGAGCGCATTGCTCGTCATGGTCGGAAGCGTTCGTTGCTCTCACTGGACCTTGTTGCAAACACGGCCATTTTTCGTCTCGTGCTTGAAGACGAACCGAAATTTGGTGTCCCACTTCGCATCGTGAATCGGTTGGAACTCATTGACCGCACGCACGGTGATAACCCCATCGGGGCTGCGACGTATGGCAAGACGCATATTCGCACGCTGAAGGTGGACGGTGCTGCGGAAATGCTCCGACGCCGCGCCGGTCAGTATGTTGAGTTGGAGTAACAATGAGTTTAATTCTTGGTAAGTTGACTTGTAAACAGTGTGGAACATCGCGTTTGAAACTTAGCTATTGGACAGTATGTCCAAAATGCAATCCAAATGCGGATTCCACTGGTCTCAAACCAGAGTTTAGAACTGTCTAATGTGAGCCGTTCACGTTCCGTGAACACACGAGAAACGTGAAAAGTGGCCACTGACTGACGACAGGGAGATAACATGAAGGCGAATGCTCTGAATCAGATTCTCGAAGGGCTTGTTGGCACGCTGGCAGGCGATCAGCTTGCGTCTGCGTATCCACAGTCCCTTACCTTCTGGCTGCGTGCCATGAAGGAAGCCATTAACTTCAATGGCCGTTTCATTGAGGACGATCACGTTCTTGGCGTTGCTGCGAGCCTTGACGGCACAACTGGAAGCTCATCCACGATCAAGTCCGACGCGACGTGGGTGTATGGTATGCTCGCGACTAGCACTGACGCGCAGGAAAACGTAGCGATCTTGGCGAACCATGCGACGTTCAATCCTGGCACAACGGCGCTCGATTACATGGGCGTGGTTGTGCTCCCAACAGCCGCCGCTACTACACCTGTCGCTGCTGGGCTGGTATGGTTCCCATACTTCTACGCTGACGCTGCTGTTGAGGCATTCGGAACGTACCGCTCTGACTACGACACTACGGCGGTTGCTGCGACGATGAATGCTTGGGTCCCGTATCGCAACCAGTAAGCAATTCGTGGGGCGCGCATACTCACCACGCGCAATCTAATGTCCTTCACCGTGTATCTTCCAGACCATTACAACCCGTGCCGCTTATGGCACTCGTATGTTGACGTGTGGGGATACCTTATCTGCACCTACTGTGGCTATGTAGTAGGTCTTTAATAGCTCTCGCTGAAAACGAGATAGGAGCCTGGCTATGGCTGTCGCTCGCTTTACTTCCTTCGTTGACACCACTGAACAAACTGTTCTCGCTACCGCTTGTATGGTGACTTCTGTCCTCATTAAGGCGAACAAGAACCAGTCCGCTGAGGCATGGTTGTCGCTGTATAACAATGCGACTCCCACACCCGGCACGACTGAGCCTGACGTTGTGCTGCCTATTGACACGCTGGCAAAGTCCGGGAAGGGGATGTTCAAGTTCATCTTCCCCGGCGGAATCGCCTTCGATACAGCTTGTACGGTCTTCGTCTCGCAGACGAGTCCCATTGACGCGACGGCTGCTGCGACTACAGTTGCTCCAGAGGAAATCCTTGTGTTCTACCAGCCTGGCCGCACGGCATAAAGGCGACATAATGAA
>Ga0209641_10004871_pt1 | contig 11036 bp, 8 predicted proteins | sample RifCSP16_1_FD_184022 | JGI IMG/M metagenome (GOLD analysis project Ga0209641, IMG submission 184022) | Soil microbial communities from Rifle, Colorado - Rifle CSP2_sed 16_1 (SPAdes) (version 2) | ecosystem: Environmental > Terrestrial > Deep subsurface > Rock core/Sediment | place: Rifle...
GCCGTAGAGGCCGCGCTCGCCCGTGCCCTGCTCCATCTTGGAGGAGTAGATGAAGTCCTTGTCGAGCTGGTCGGGGCGGAGCTCGAGGTAGACCTTGTCCTCATCCGCCTTGCGGTAAAAGGTGAAAAGCCCCTCGATCTTCTCCATGTCCTTGACGACTTCGTCGAAGGGTTTCTCCTCTTCCTTCTTTTTCTCCTCCGGCTTCTTCTCGTCGGCCGGCTTGGCCGTCTGCTGGAGCACGATGGAACGGGCCTGGGCGGGGTCCTGCTGGGCGGCGCCGGGCAGGGCCAGAGCGGCCGTGAGCCCCGCGGCCACCAGCGTTGCCACCAGAATCGTCACGAGGGAAGACCGACGCATGGGACTTCTCCTTTGCTGGGTCAAGATTGAGGAATCAAACTTTGACTGCGCATCCGCGCCGCCGGCGTCCCGAAGCTTCGGGACCGCCGGCGCTCCCCGCCGAACGAAAGCGGAGAGTCTATCCGCTTTCGGCGGGATTGCAAGCCTTCTCGGATTGGGATTGACACTGCCACCCGACTTCTGCCAGCTTGCCTGCGGCAGGCTGGCCCGCCGTCGCCCGGACAGGCTGCGGCTACTCCGGGTTAGACGCGCGGCATCCAAAAAGGATAGAGAGGAAGGGCGTGCCCATTCGACAAGCTCAGGGCACCCCGAGCGAAAGACGAGGGGTGCTTTCTCGGCGCGAATTCGGCAGACGCTTGGCGGCGGGGCTGGCCGGGGCGGCGGTGGCCGGCCCGGCCCTGCTCGCCCAAGAGCCGGGCTTGCCCGAATCGGGTGAGCCGCCCCTCCGCTGCGCCCCGCAGCTCGTCAACACCGAACGGCTCTGGGACACGCTCGATGAGCTGTCCGGCTTCGGGCGGCTGCCGGGCGGCGGCACGTCGCGGCTGGGTTTTTCGCCGGACGACCTGGCGGCGCGCCAATGGCTCGCCGGCCTGCTGCGCCGCGAAGGTCTCGAAGTGACGGTGGACGCCGCCGCCAATCTCCGCGCCCGGCGCGCCGGCGAGCGCGACGACCTGCCCACTCTCTGGTTTGGCTCCCACCTCGACACCGTGCCGAACGGCGGCAACTTCGACGGCTGCGTGGGCTCGCTGGGGGCGCTGGAAGTCATCCGCACGCTGAACGAAAAAGACGTCCGCACGCGCCGCCCGCTCGAGCTCATCCTCTTCACGAACGAAGAGGGCGTGCACTACGGCAAGGGCCTGTTCGGCAGCCGGGCGCTCGCCGGGCTGCTCGACCCGGGCGAGCTCGAGGCGGTGGACGACCAGGGTGTGGCGCTGGCCGAGTGGGTGCGCCGCTACGGCGGCGACCCCGAGCGCATCGCGGAGATGACCCCGCCCGCCGGCAGCCTCTTCGCCTACCTCGAGCTGCACATCGAGCAGGGCGGCGTGCTCTGGCAGCGGGGCATCCCGCTCGGCATCGTCGAAGGCATCGTCGGCATCAACCGCTACCGGGTGACGCTCGAAGGCTTCTCGAACCACGCCGGCACCACGCCGATGAACCAGCGGCGGGACGCCCTGGTCACGGCCAGCAAGGTCATCCTGGCCGTGCGCGAGATCGTCACCGCGCAAGCCGGCCGCCAGGTGGGCACGGTCGGCGCCCTCAGCGTCCAGCCGGGCGCCCCCAACGTCATCCCCGGCCGCGTCGAGTTCCCCGTCGAGCTGCGCGATCTCTCGATGGACAAGATCGAGGAGCTGGCCCGGCAGATTCACGACCGCGCCGGGCAACTGGCCGCGGCCGACGGGGTCGCGCTCACCTGGGAACTGGCCAGCTCGCACGAGCCGGCGCTCACGCATCCCCGGATTCGCTTCCAGATCCAGCAGGCGGCCGCCGAGATGCGCGCGGTCACACTCACCATGCCCTCGGGCGCCGGGCACGACGCCCAGGCGATGGCGCGCCTCTGTCCGGTGGGGATGATTTTCGTCCCCAGCAAGGACGGCATCAGCCACTCGCCCGCCGAGTACAGCCGCCCGGAAGAAATCGCCTGCGGCGCCGAGCTCCTCTACCGGACGATTCTGCGCCTCGACGCCCTCGACAAGCTAAGCTAGCCTCCGTGTTTTCGCGCCTCGCGTTTCGGCTTTCGCGGCCGCGCCGACAATCCCTGTTACTTGGAACCCACCCAGGCAACTCCATCGGGGGCCTTACCGGTAGGAAAAGAGGTGACCAACTCGAGGGTGCGAAGATCAATCACCGATACTTGATTGGCGCTCGGGTGGGAGAGAAAGGCATAGCGGCCCTCCGGCGAGACGGTAACCACTTTGCCGGGCCGGGGGAGCTTCAAGCCGCCAATTCTCCGGCGAGAGGCGGCATCAAAAACGCTGAAGTCTTCACCCTGGACAACGACCACTTGCTCTCCATCGGAGGTGAACCGAAGCCTGGTGAAGCCTTGGCCGCCGCTTGGGAAGTTTGCCACCACACGCTCTTCAGCAGCGTCAATCACTGTGATCGTGTTGTCCTCTGCCCCACCGACCCATACCTCTCGGCCATCCGGAGAAATATCCAGACCTGCCTGCCCGGTCGGCATCGGCAGCGTACGGACGGTCCCGTCGGCGCGGCGGATGATGCTCACCGCCTTGCCCTCCAGGTGCGGCACGAAAATCTTTTTCTCGTCGGGCGTGACGGCTACAAACCAGCCGCCGTCCCTCTCCAGTTTCCAGGCATGCAGGATTTTCCCGGTGCTTGCCTCGACTTCCAGAACGGTTTGCGCCAGGGCGCAGGCCACCCACACGATTGAGTTGTCGCGACTGATACGCACGTCATGGGAACCGGTGTAAGAGCCGAGGTCAATCGTGGCCTTCACGGTGCGCTTCTCCAGATCCACGATGGTAACCGCGTGGCCTGGCTCTCCGCCCGGGCCGGCGCCGGAAATGGCCACCGCGGCGAGGCGGCCGTCGGCTGAAGTCGCAATCTCATGTGGGCCTTGTCCGGTGGGGAGTGTGGCCAGGAGCTCATAGGTCGCCGGATCGAAGAACGCCACCTGATGGTCGGCGCTGTAGGCTACCAACAAGACGTCAGCCGAGGCCTGCAGTGGCCAGAAGACCAGACAGCAGAGGGAAACGAAGACTTTCAGTTCGCGGCCGGTAGTCCTCCGAACCATGCTGACCCCCTGCGTTCCTCTATTCCCCGGCTACCGGAAGCTGGCCAGGGCCTCGGGCTCGGTGTCGAAGACTTCGAAGGCGGGGAGCAGGCGGTGGGTGCGCAGGACGTTGTAGACCACGCGGTCGAGGTTGACCAGCTTCAAGGCCGCGTCGTCTTTCGCCGCCAGGATGACCCCTTCGACCAGTATCCCGATCCCGGAGCTGTCCACCCGGTTGACCTCTTTCAGGTTGAGCAGGATTTTCTTCTGACCGGCACCGAGCAACTGCTTGAGAGTGTCGCGCAGGGTGTTGCACTCTTCGCCGAGCGTGATGCGCCCGGCCAAGTCGAGCACGGTCACGCCTTGGGTTTCGCGCTGGGTGATGGTCAGTTGCATGGCGCTTCTGCGACGATACGCTAGTCACCGAGGAGGATGCCCGGGGGCAACAAGGGATCCCTCGCTGCGCTCGGGATTTCGGCTGGCGGCTCCGACGCCGCCAAAGCGCCTCAATCTTAGGCCGCGCGGGCGGCCAAGTCAACGCAGCTTAGTCAGGGAACTTCATCCGCCGCTGCAAATCTTGGAAGCGCGGGTCGTCGCGCAAGGGGTCGGAGGCCGGGTCGGCAAAAAACCATAGCAGCCCGCCATCTCGCCCCTGATAACCCTTTTCCAGCCATGTGAATGCTTGGTCCCTCTCCTGCAAGGCCGCATAGATTCGAGCTATGTTGCTTGGCTGGAAGTAGGCTCGCTTGGACAAGTCCTGCACCTCATCGAGAAGCTTGCGGGCTTCGCTTCTCTTGCCGGCGAGCGCGTGGAGAGTTGCCAGCAGAGCGACTGCCCCCGCGTCCCTGCGGGTAATGAAGACAACCTTTTCGGCCTCGCTGATGGCTTCATCAAACCTCGCTTCTTGCGCGTAGGCAATGGCGAGGCCCCAGTGCCCCGGCACAAAATCCGGGTTCATCTCCAACGCCTTACGGTATTGCTCGATGGCCTGGTCGTAGCGGCGGGCGTAGTACAACGCGTTCCCGAGAGTCACGTTGATGATGAGCGAGAGGGGGTCGAGTTCCGTGGCGCGTTTCGCTTCGGCGATGGCTTCCTCATGGCGTCCCAGCGACCACAAGAGTTCGCTGTACCACTGGTGGGCGGTAGCGTAGTTGGGGTTGAGCTCGATAGCGCGCTTGAATTCGTGCTCGGCACCTTCCCAGTTCCAGTCATAGTACAACAGGCAATCCGCCAAGGTAGTGTGAGCCTCGGCCAGCGTGTCGTCGAGCTCGAGGGCCTTCATCGCGGCGGCTTTGGCGCGCGGACGGGCGTCATGGGGCGACAGGCCAAGATAAGAACCATTTCCGACGGCGTAGGAGTCGGCCAGGCCAGCGTAGGCCAAAGGATAGCTGGGGTCTTTTTCGAGCGCCTGCTGGAAGTACTCGAGACCCTTTTTCACTGCTGCGGGTGTCCTTTGGTTCCAGTAGTAGCGGCCCTTGAGGTAGAGCTGGTAGGCTTCGGTGTTTTCCGTGTAGTGCTTCACCAGGCGCTCGGCCTGCTCGCCGGTCAAGCGCAGCTCGAGCTTGTCGGTGATGGCTTTGGCGATCTCGGTCTGCACGGCCAGGATGTCGGTCAGCTTGCGGTTGTATTGCTCGCCCCAGAGCTGGTTGCCCTGGGCGACGCTCACGAGCTCCGCCGCAATCACCAGGGTATCGCCGCGCTGGGTCACGCGCCCGGTCAAGACCGCGCCCACTTTCAGCTCCCGCCCGGCCTGGAGCGGGTCCACGTTCGCGCCCTTGTAGCGGAACACCGTGCTGCGGGCCATGACCTGCAAGTGCGGGAGCTGGGAGAGGTTGTTGATGAGACTCTCGGTGATGCCGTCGCTCAAGTACTCCGTCTCCGGGTCGGCGCTCGAGTTGACGAAAGGCAGCACTGCCACCGAGCTGATCGCCTCGCCGCCCGGAGCCAGGAGCCTGTACAAACTGTAGCCGACGCCGGCCACAACGAGGACGACCGCCGCCAGCCCCACCAGCAGCCCCGTCTTGTGCCGCCGGGCCAGGGAGGCGGCCACCACCGCGTCCGAGCTAAGCGCGGCGGCGGGCACCGCGGCCCCGCTTGCGGCGGCGAGGGCGCGGCCGGAGTCGGTGTCGCGCTTCAGGCGCTTCAAGTCGGCGCCCAGCTCGGCGGCCGACTGGTAGCGCAGCCCCCGGTCTTTCTCGAGCGCCTTGTTGATGATGCGCTCGAGCTCCGCCGGCACCTCCGGGTTCAGCCGCACCGGGGCGGTGGGAGCCTTGTGCAGGATGGCGTCGAAGATGGCGGCCGAGGTGGTGCCCTTGAAGGGAAGCGCGCCCGTGGTCATCTCGTAGAGCACCACGCCGAGCGAGAAGACGTCGGTGCGCGGGTCGAGTTCTTCGCCCAGAGCCTGCTCGGGCGACATGTAGGCCACCGTGCCCAGCGCCACCCCCGGGCTGGTCAGGTGCTCGTCGGCGGTGATGGTCGGCTGGGTGGCTTCGCTCGCCGCCTCCACCGATGCCCGCGGCGCCGCGGGCGCCAGCTTGGCCAGGCCGAAGTCGAGAATCTTGGCGTGGCCGCGCCGGGTGACGAAGATGTTCGCCGGCTTGATGTCCCGGTGGACGATGCCCTGGGCGTGGGCGGCGTCGAGCGCCTCGGCTGTCTGGACGGCGATTTCGAGCAGAGGCTCGGTGGCGAGCGGCTTGCCGGCGATGCGGTGCTTGAGCGTCTGTCCTTCGAGCAGTTCCATCACGATGTAGTGCCGGCCCTCGTGCTCGCCGATGTCGTGCAGCGTGCAGATGTGGGGGTGATTCAGGGCGGAGGCGGCGCGGGCTTCGCGCAGGAACCGCTCCACCGCCTGCCGGTCGCGGGAAATCTCTTCCGGCAGGAACTTGAGCGCCACCCGGCGACCCAACCGGGTGTCTTCGGCGGCATAGACCACGCCCATGCCGCCGCCCCCGAGCTTTTCCAGCACGCGGTAGTGGCTAACCATGCTCCCGATCATCGTGCCCTCAGCGCGCTCGGCCACCCTGAGCTTGTCGAAGGGTGCGAAATGGTCTGACCGATCATCTAGGAGGAGAACCCCGCCCGTGGCCGGCCATCTTAGGCCGCGGCGGCGGCCAAGTCAACGCAGGCGGAAAAGAGAAAGGCGGGGCACCCTTCGGCTGCGCTCGGAGCAAGCTCCACACTAAAGGTACTGGGTATACATTGACTTCTTGCCACGGTCTTGGCTAGCATACTAGAAGTTGCTTTCCTAGCAACGAGTCGAAGGCTCTATGGGTAAGCAGCCTCCCAACGCCAGCCCAAGGGGAAGACCCCATCTCCTGGGTCGGGCGTTGGCGGTCGGGTTGCCCGCGCTGCTTCTATCAATCCCTGCCAACGCTCAACGCGGAGGCCTGGCAATCCAACAGAACCTGGCGGAGCTTGTGGACCACGCCGACACCATCGTGCGCGGGCGCGTTGTGCATGCCCGAGTGGAGCCTCACCCTGAATTTCCTGCGCTGCAAACGGTGGTCGTAACCTTGCGGGTGCAGGAGACCTTGAAGGGCCAGGCAGGGGAGACGTTCACCTTCCGGCAGTACATCTGGGACCTCCGCGATCGGTACGATGCGGCGGGCTACCGAAAGGCCGGGCAAGTCTTGCTGTTCCTGACGCATCCGAGCCAGGCGGGTCTCTCGAGCCCGGTGGGACTCGAGCAGGGCCGGTTCCGGGTGGTGCGCAATGCAGACAAGCAGGAATGGGTGATAAACGGCGCGGGGAATTATGGTGTGTTCCGCAGGTTGCACCCAGCGCTCGAAAGCCGGGGAATTCGGGTGAGCGCGGAGCACCAAGCTTTGATTGCGGGAGAACAGGGCGGGCCGATTCGGCTCGCCGATTTCCGGGAGCTGGTGCGCTTAATTGCCGAGAGTGGGCCAATATCTCGTGAGAAGACGAATCGTATGCCCGAGCAGGCTGACGCGGAGTAAGCGGCGCCTGCTGCCGCTGGTGCTGGCGGTGGGCCTCGGAGGCGTATGGCCCGCGTCAGCGGGCGGTCCGCTGATTGTCGGAGGCACCCTCGGCCCCGCCGGTGTGCCCTTCACCTGGGACACCAGCCTGGGAGAGTTCCCCTACAGGACGGACGGAGGCAAGCTTGGAGTGATGGACAACGCCGCAGCCAATGCCCGGGTGGCCGCCATGTTTCAGGTTTGGGAGGATGTGCCCACAGCCAGTATCGGTTTCAACAATGCTGGACCAATTCTAAGCACCGGGACCTTCAGCGACGGGAACGTGAACAAGGTGGGTGAATTCAATGCAGTGTCTGATAGCTGTGAGGCCGCGACGCAATCTCCCATTGTCTACGACGGGAACGGCAAGCTCTTCGACTCCCTTTTTGGCGAGAATTCCGGGGTGATCGGGCTGGCGGGTCCCTGCGCCCTCAACGACGAGGGGCGGATTCTCTCGGCGTTAGTGGCCCTCAACGGGGATTTCCGGGACGGAGACGCCGTCGGGGAGTATGAGGTGACCGACAACGAGTTCGACGCCGTCTTCATTCATGAATTCGGCCACCTCTTTGGCCTCGGTCATTCCCAGGCAAACTTGAATTGCCTGACCGGATCGCCCGCAGGCTGCAGCAGCTTTTCCGACGATGCATTCGGTCTGCCGACGATGTTTCCCTTCCTGTTGAGCGCGCTGGAAGAGACGCCCGGAGTGAATCCGGCAAGGACGTTATCCCAGGACGACATCGCCTGGGTTTCCAAGCTCTATCCCGATGCCGGTTTCAGCAGCAGCTTTGGAGTCATCAGCGGCACGATCCTCTTCGGCGACGGCCTCACCCCCGCTCAAGGGGTCAACGTGATTGCGCGCCAGGTCGACGACCTCGGAACCCCCGAGAACGAGGGACGCCGGGTGGTGGTGTCGGCGGTGTCCGGCTATTTGTTCACCGGCACGCCCGGACAAAGCGTCACGGGGACAAATCCGCCCAGCCCCTTCGGCTCACGCAACCCTCTCTTGATCGGAATCTTCGAGATTCCCGTGCCGCCCGGAAGTTACCGGGTGGAGGTGGAATCGGTTCTTTGCAACAGCGCGAGCTGTTTTGGGAGCGGGTCGCGTGTCGGGCCTCTTGACCCGCCGATTCCTTCGCCGGGACCGGCGGAGTTCTGGAACCTGGGGGAGTCGGCCACCGATGTAGTTACCAGTTGGAGTCCGGTCAGCGTCTCTGCGGGAGGCACGCAGTCCGGCATCAATATCATTCTAAATGTCATTCTGGAGCGCCTCGACCGGCTGGAAAGCGCGGAGCTGCGGGAGTCCCACGCCTGGCCGGCGTGGCTTCGGAGGCGGCGAGCCAGGACCTAGCGGTGACCCGATGATCTGCACCCTACAGGCCGACCGCCAAGATTGGCGAAGGATGCCACGGCGCGGGATCGTCCCGGCGATGGTGCTCCTAGCGCTTGCTCTCGGAGCCGCCGGAGCGCGCGCCGAGGTGGGCATCTTCATCGCCCCGCAGGCACCCGCCTTGCCCAAGGGGGCGTATTGGGATTTCCGGGCTTTGGTGACCGGAACCAAGCAGAAGCAGGTGAAATGGTCTGTGTGCGACGGCAACGGCCAGAACTGCGTGAAGGGAGGCAACACCACGCTCGGGGAGATCCGTCCGATCACCACGGACAAGTTCGCCAACAGCATTGGCCAGCTGCGGGCGGCAGGCGCCGGGCTCGATCCTTCCACCTGTGCTGCGCCGGTGCCGGATGGTTGCCAAATCAAGCTCAAGGCCAGGCACGTGGACACGGGGAAGACCGCCTTCGCCACGGTGACAATCCTCTTCGCGCCCGTGGTTCTTAGTACAGAGCTGCCGCGAGGAGCCGTCGGGCAGGACTACGACTGGCCCTTGCTCGGCTGGGGTGGAACTCCTCCCCTCTCGTGGGCAGTGATTTCAGGCAGTCTCCCGGACGGCTTGTTCCTGTTTGCGGAGCGCATTGGGGGAACCCCCACAAGCGAGGGAACCTTCAATTTCACCGTGCAAGCGGCCGACTTCAGCATCCCCCAGCAAACAGCCACCAAGGAGTTGAGTATCACGATCGGGTCGACGCTCGCCCGGAACGACAGCGTGGCGACCGCCAGTCTCCTGGTCGGAGGAATCTCGAACATTTCCATCAGCCCGTACGCCGACCCGGTGGACGCCGACCCGGCCAACCCCGACACGGACTATTTCAAGGTCACGGGAACCGCGGGCACGCTTTTCACCGTGGAAGTAACGTCTTACCTGGCGGCGTTCGATGCGGCGGTCGAGATTGTGAACGCCGACGGAGTCCCGTTCGCCACCTGCCGCAACCTGTGGCGCAAGATAGAAGAGAACGGAGAGCGCGACCGCACGGCCGACCGTTTCGATGATCTCTGCGTCAACGACGACGTCGAGCCCGGCTCTTCAACACTCGGCTCCTGGCTGGAATTCCTGGTCCCCGGGACGCTCGGCGCGCCCGTCACGTTCTACGTTCACGTGCTTGACTGGCGGGGGGACGCGCGACCCGATATGCGCTACGGCGTCACCGCAAGGGATTGGTAGTAGCCGCCCCGGAGCTCCTTCATCCCTCCCAACTACTGCTTTTTTTCTACCGTTTCCTCCCGAAGACTTGGTTGGCCTGGCGGCTGGTGAGGCGGACGTGCGGGGCCTGGTCGGGGTCCTCTCTCTCAAGGCTCTCGGCGGTGGCGCGAGGTGACTGCGCGGTGGCTACCCGAAGCAAGGAACGACCGGCTACAGCGGGGGGCCGACGAAGTAGCCGGGGCGGTGGCGGACGTTGGTGCCGGGGCGGGCGAGGCGGATCTCGATGCGATGGAAGCCGTTCTGGTCGCGGTTCGAGGGCTGATAGGTAATCAGGTACTGGCTGTAGAGGTCCTGGCCGATTCGGTTCAGGACCTCTTCGAGGGCGGCGCGGCCGAAGGTCGAGTGCGACAGCCCGCCGGTACCGAGCGCGTAAACCTCCAGCACATCGTTCCCCGCGGTGTCGCGCAGCGTCCGCACCAGCGTGGCCACGGCGCTCAGCAGGTCGGCGCGGGCGTACTGTTCCTGCGCCACCGTGGTCGGCGTCTGCGGCTGGCCCGGCGTGCCCGGGCGGGTGAAGACCCCGGGCGGATAGGGCGAGGGTCGCACCGGGGTTTCTTCCGGCCGCCGGCGCAGGTCGGCTTCCAGCGCGCTCAGGGAAATGGTGTAGACGGTGATGTCGTTGATCTGCGCCACGCGCAGCGGAACGCCCAGCGGGGTGCTGCTGCCCTGGTCGAGCGGCTCGGAGAGGACCAGGATGACGCGGCGGCGCCCCTGGGGGCGGCGAGAGAGCAGCCGCACCGCCTGGTCCAGACCATCGGCCAGGCGGGTCTCGGTGCCGCCGGCCGGGAACTTCCGAAAGGCGGCCAGGAATTCGTCGGCGTCGGAGGTGAACTCCTGGCGCAAGGTGACGTGAGTGTCGAAGGTCACCAGCGCCGCCTCGCCGAACTGCCCGAGGATGTTGCTGGTGATGAGGATGCCGGCCTCGCGCACGCGGTCGAGCAGCGGCTTCACCCGCTGCGCAGTGTCCACCAGCACCACCACCGACACCGGCTGCGTGGCCAGCTCGAAACTCCTCAGCTGCTGCGGGACGCCGTTGTCGAGCAGCGTCACCTCTTCCCGCGCCAGGTCGTAGATGAACTCGCCGCGCGCGTCCCGCACCACCAGCGGCGTCGTCACCCGCTCCACCCGCACCGGCACGCGGAACTCCGGCTCCTGCGGCGGCGGAGGCTGCGGCTGCTGCGCGCCTGCCGGGACAGAGGAAACCAGCAACAGCAGGGAGAGAAGGATGGCCAGCGCTGGGCGCATATCCGTTGAGATGCGGGTTGCGCGTCCGGCGGCTGCGGCCGCGGGCGCGCTCAAGCCGCCTTGCGGGCCGGCTCGGCTTCCGCCTGGGTGCGGAGCACCTCGAGGCCTTTCTCAAGCACCGGGTCGTCGGGCCGCGGC